>OFGW01000002.1_pt1 | contig 14883 bp, 11 predicted proteins | sample 1521861 | NCBI WGS metagenome assembly OFGW01 (sample SAMEA2553414, study PRJEB24118) | soil metagenome
CGCTGTGGCCGGCAGCACCGCGACCCAGGCGGCCAAGTGCCCGGCCGCCGGGAAACGACTCCCACCTGCACTTTCGCTGCGCGCAAGCGCGGTGCAAGTGTGTCTGTGCCGATCTCCGCGACGATGACTTCGGCCGTCGCCCGTGCGACTCCCGGAATCGTGTCCAGCAGCGTGACCGCGTCTTCAAACGGCGCACAATGGGTTTTGATCTGTTCATCAAACCGCGTGATCGCTTCCTCCAAGTTGTCGATCTGGCACATCAGTTCCGCCAGGAGAAAGCGATGATGCTCTTTGACGCGCCCGGTCAACGCCTTGACCAAGTCTGCCCGCTTGTCGCGCAAGCGGCCACGCGCCAAATCGGCCAGTGTCTCCGGATCACTCTGTCCGGCCAACAACGCGGCCAGCATCGCGCGGCCCGAAACGCTCATCACATCCGAGGCAACCGAGGCTAGTTTGAGATTGGCGTCTTCCAACACTTTCTGCACGCGATTGGCCAGGGTCGCCCGTTCGCGGACAAAGGGACTACGGAAGCGCGTCAAATCACGCAACTCGCGTTGAGCCTTGGGCGGAATGAAGCTCGCGCGCAGCAAGCCATGCTGCAAGAGTTCCGCGATCCATTCGGCATCGCCCACATCGGTCTTGCGTCCCGGCACCGCCTTGATATGCTGGGCGTTCACCAACAGCACTTCAAAGTTGCCTTCCAAGATGTTGAAGACGGGCTTCCAGTATTCTCCCGTGCTTTCCATGGCCACGTGGGTACAGCCGCACTGCTGCAACCAGTCCGACAAGGCCACCAGATCAGCCGTCATCGTGCCGAAAGTCCGCGTCTCTTTGCACCAACCACCCTGGTCGTCTGGCATGATCACACACACGACCACCGTCTTCTTGTGCACATCGGCACCCGCACACCGCGCATACACGATCTCCATGACAACCTCCTGGTCGCTAGGCGGCTCCTGGCATGGATATCTGGAAAGTCAGAATCTGACTTGCGTGCTCAATGGCAACAGTCGGTGGTGCCTGCAGATACCCGGGTCAGACTACTGAGCAGGCTCAGGGCACCAGTTACAAAATCGACCTCAACGCCAGTGCCGTCACGGGCGTTGTACACATTTTCATGCGTGGTGGTGAACACCATTCATGATGACTACTGAGTCTCCGTCCCATGCGAACGATACGCGGGTCGCGACGCGATCGCCCGCCCATAACTCATCGGCGGGAAAAGCAACAAGTCGCCCTCTTGACTCCCAACGTCGTACTCGACATTTTGAAATAGTCAGCATATGATCACGCCCCGGGACAAGACGGCTCGCTTGGCCCCATTCTTCCGCGAGCCCACCGATCAGGATTTTTCATTCCGGCCGAATGTCACGTATAATCAAACATTTCTCTATCCTCCTTGTTCCATCCTGAATCGTCATGCCCCTCATCTACCTCGGCATCGGCTGGTTCATCGGCATCTGGGCGACCTCGGCATTGCAACTGCCGATCGAGATACTCCTTATCTTCACGCTCGTCCCCATCATCGGTCTCATCCTGTGGCGCGGCGATCGCCGCGCACGTGTGATTTGGCTCGGCATGCTGTTCGCAGTCTTCGGCGGCTTGCGCCACCTTGTCTCCCTCCCGCACTTCGATCAGACTTCGCTGTCCACTTACAACAACACTGGCGAGGTGACACTCGAAGGCGTGATCGAGGCCGACCCCGATGTGCGCGACACCTACATCAATCTGTGCGTGAGCGTCGATCAACTGGCGCTGCCTGACGGCGCTTCACGCCCGATCGACGGCACCGCCCTCGTGCAACCGAGCCGCCCCGCCGAATTCCAATATGGCGACCGCGTGCGCGTGTCGGGCGAGCTCGTGGCGCCGCCCGAGTTTGCGACGTTCTCCTACCAAGACTACCTGGCCCGCCAGGGCATCTACGCGATGGTCGATCGGCCGCGCGTGAGTGTGCGGGCGCACGATCAAGGCAGCCCCATCCTCGCGGCGCTGTTTGCCTTTCGCGATCAGGCACGCCGGGTGATCACGCAGATTCTGCCGGAACCACAAGCGTCGTTGCTCAATGGTATCTTGCTGGGCGATGATGCCGGCTTGCCGGCGAGTGTACAAGATGAGTTTCGTGCCACCGGCACCACCCACTTGATCGCCATAAGCGGCTACAACATCACCATTCTGGTATCGATCCTCTCGGCCTTGACCGTGCGGCTAGTGGGACGACGACGATCCTTCCCCATCCTCATTATCGGCCTGATCGCTTACACGGCCCTGGTTGGCGCATCGGCTTCGGTCGTGCGCGCGGCCGTGATGGGTTTCTTCACCGTGCTGGCGATCTATTTCGGACGGCAGGCCGCCGCGTTGAACTCGCTGTTCGGCGCAGGACTCGTCATGACTGCGCTCGATCCCGGCACGTTGTACGATATCGGTTTTCAGTTGAGCTTTGTGGCGACGCTTGGATTGATCCTGTATGCCAAGCCGTTCGCCGATACGACCGAACGCTGGCTTGCACGTTTGTTCTCCAACAAGATTGCCAAAACCGTCGTCGACGTCGTCAACGATGCGTTGTTGGTCACGCTGGCCGCGCAGGTTGCGACGCTGCCGCTGTTGGTCGTTTACTTCCGCCAGGTCTCACTCATCTCGTTGATCGTCAACCCGTTGGTGTTGCCGGCACAAACCGGCGTGATGGTCTTCGGACTGTTGGCATTGGCGGCGGGCTTGATCTGGCTGCCGTTGGGCCGGATCGTGGGCTGGAGTGCGTGGTTGTTTCTGGCCTGGACGACAGGTATCATTCACGTCTTTGCCTCAGTCCCGAATGCCGTCATCCCCTTGAGCTACGTCGATCCACTCTGGCCGATCCTCTATTACGTGATCCTGGCAGCCGCGACGTGGTATCTGAGCCGGCCGAGCGACAAACGACCCAAGCTGGTCGCCCGATCGTTCACACCCCGCCGCATGCTCTTTGCCGGCGGCATGAGCGCAGTTTTGCTTGGCGTAGCCTTGTCGTGGCAGCCGGACGGCCGGCTGCACGTGATAGCCCTCGACGTGGACGGACATCCGATCCTCGTTCACACGCCGGGCGGTCAGCAAATTCTGATTGGCGGCTCGAGTAGTCCGTCGGCGCTGTTGACTGTCATCGGCCAGCAGCTGCCGTTCTGGGATCACGATCTCGATCTGATGATCGCGCCGCAAACGACGACGGCACAATTGAATGGTCTACTCGGGGTATTGGAACGCTATCAAGTACGGAGTGTGGCAGCTGTCGAAGCGTCGGCCAGCAATCGGGCCGGCCGCGATTGGAACGATGCCTTGGGCCAGCACGACCTCGAACCCATGTCGATCACGGATGCACAAGCGATCGAAATCGAGCCGGGCGTGGTCATCAAGTTCGACAGCGGCAGCGTCCTGATCGAATCGGGCGGAACGACGATCGGCATTGGACCAAGCCCGCGGGCGCAGATCGACTTTATCGATGAGCCGGCTGTTCCGCTGCCTTTGAACGCACAGCTCATACTCGCCTGGAATCGGCCAGACGATCAGCGCGACCCACGCGTGATCGCCCTACCCGAACGCGGCTCGATCGACATCACGCTCGACTCAGCCGGCGTCGTAATCAGCACGCTTCAATAGCGAGCGCCCCCACCGCCGCGCCGACTCCCCCACTTCACTCGCCCTCGAACTTGCCCAGCACCAGGCAGGCATTTTGTCCGCCCAGCCCGAAGGAGTTGGAAAGCGTCACCTGCACCGGCGTGTGGCGCGCCGTGTTCGGCACGTAATCCAGATCACATTCGGGATCGGGCGTTGCGTAGTTGATCGTCGGATGAATCCGGTCGTGGCGCAACGTTTGGACACAGACAATCGCTTCCAGCGCGCCTGCTGCGCCCAGCGCATGGCCGATCATCGACTTGGTGGAGCTAATGGGAATGGAGTAGGCCCGTTCGCCAAAGACGTGTTTGATGGCGCGCGTTTCGCCGGCGTCATTCGCCTCGGTAGCCGTGCCGTGGGCATTGATGTAACTGACGCGGTCGGGCGGGACGCCGGCATCCTGGAGTGCCCAGCGCATGGCTTTGATAGCGCCAGTACCGTTCGGTTCGGGCTTGGCGACGTCGTAAGCGTCGGAGGAAGAAGAATGGCCGAGGACTTCGGCGTAGATGTGCGCGCCGCGCTGTCGAGCGTGCTCCAGGCGCTCCACGACCAGAATTCCACAGCCTTCGGAGAAGATGAACCCTTCGCGATCTTTGTCGAAGGGGCGCGACGCCTGTTCCGGCCGATCATTGTAATGCACCGGCAACGCGCGCATCGCGCAAAAGCCGCCGCCCAGGAAGCCCTGGATGGCCGCCTCGACCCCGCCGGTGATGACCGCATCCGCCGCGCCCCGGCGAATCAGTTCGGCGGCTTCGCCGACTGCTTGCGTGCCCGACGCGCAGGCGGTGACGACGGTGTTGAGTGGACCGAGCGCTCGATAAGTTTTGCTGATGTGGTGACCGGGCAAATTGCCGAGCATACCCGGAATCAAAAAAGGATTAAGTCTGTCATAGCCCCGTTGGCGTTGAACCTCTAAAGCTTCCACAATTTTCTCCACCCCACCGATCCCTGTTCCGAGTAAAACGGCAGCCCGCTCCGGATCGGCAAAACCATCACCGAGACCGGCATCGGCCATGGCCTCTTGAGTAGCGGCCATGACGAATTGGGAGCAGCGCGACATGCGGCGCGCATCCTTAGAATCCAGGTACTGCCTGGGGTCGAAGCCTTTGACTTCGCCCGCGATTTGGCACGGCAGTGAGCTGGCATCAAACTGGGTGATCGGCGCGACGCCGGAGCGACCGGCCAGCAAACTCTCCCAGAGTTCGTCAACGCTGAGGCCCAGCGGTGAAATGGCCCCCAGACCGGTGATGACCACGCGAGGTCGAGAATTGTTCATACAAGTCACCTGATTTCTCAAAAGGCAGCAGCTACAGCTTGTACCCGATCATGCGCAAGAACTCTTTGCGATGCGCCACATCGGCGTCGGTCTCGATGCCCTTGGTGTGCTCTCCATCGATCACGCCCAAGATGCCGCGCCCTTGCTCGCTTTCGGCCACGATGACCTGGGTTGGATTGGCCGTGGCGCAGAAGACGCGACAAACTTCCGGCACGAGCTTGACGATGTTCAGAATGTTGATCGGGAAGAAGCCCGCGCCGAGCATGATGATAAAGGAATGCCCTGCGCCCAGCGTCAAGGCGTTCTGCTCAGCCAACTCCACCAACTGCGTGTCCGTCCCGGAGGCACGCACTAACGACGGACCGCTGGCCTCGCAGAATGCCAGACCGAATTTGATGCCTGGCACGGCCTGCACCAGTGCCTCGTGCAGGTCTTCTACCGTCTTGATGAAATGCGACTGTCCCAAGATGAAGTTGAGATCGTCTGGTTTGTCGATGGGGATCAGCTTGAGTTCCATGCTGTACCTCGCTTGATGTGTTTGATGTGCTCCGGCTGTGAGCTGATGAGTAGAGCAACCATCTCCAACATAGCACATTTACCGGCCCTCATGCAAGCTCGCAGGCGATCGGCTATGCGGCTCTTATCGGCAGACGCGCGTCGTCTCGAAAATACAGCGGGATGCGGTCGAGCGGTGCGGGGACCGTATGCCATGCGCCGCCGTCGAATGTCTCATCGATCCAGGCATCGCGCCAGGTTGAGCCGGCCGGCAGGTAAACCGTTCGTTCGCGCCCTCCATACTGAAGAATCGGAGCAACCAACAGATCGGGTCCGAACATGAACTCGTCGTCAACGTCGAAACTGGCCGGGTCGTTCGGAAAGTCGAAGAACAGGGGGCGCATGGGCGGGAAGCCGCGTTCGTGCGCGAGCCGCATTTGAGTCATGATGTAAGGGCGTAATCGTTCTCGCAGCCACAGCAGCTCTCGGATGATGCGATAAGCTTCCTCGCCGAATGACCATACCTCGTTTGGCCCACCAGTTAAGTCGGTCAGGCCAAACGCCGGCCCCCGCTCCGTTGCCAGCGCCAGGGCCAACTCGGATAAGTCGGTGAAATCGACGCCCGTCGCATTGCTCTTGCGCAAACCGTGCACCCAAAACAACGGGCAGAACACGCCGTACTGGAACCAGCGGACGATCAACTCGCGGAAGTAGGGATCGCTCGGATCGCCGCCCTTGAAGCCGCCGATGTCGGTCGTCCACCACGGAATGCCGCTCAAGCCGATGTTTAGACCGGCCCGTACCTGCGTCTGCAGCGCCTCGAACGTCGATTCGACGTCGCCCGACCACACGGCCGCGCCGTAACGCTGGCTGCCGGCCCAAGCCGAGCGGTTGAGCGTGATGATCTCGTCCTCGCCTTCGCTGCGCAAGCCATCGTAGAAGGCGCGCGCGTGCAGCAGCGGGTAAATGTTGTGTACCGCCGCGCCGTGTCCGAGATAGTAATGCAGATTATCGGGATGGATGGGCTTGATCTCCGGCTCATCTGCGTCGAGCCAGAATAGTTTGACGCCATACCTGTAGTATCCGGCGCGAAGCTGATCCCAGAGAAACTTGCGGGCGGCGGGATGGGTCGCATCATACAGGTAGAGACCGATGGGGCCTGCGGGGCGAATGTCAAAGAGCGGCGTCGGAGTCGGCGCACCCCGCTCGGTACGCACCAGCAACCCGCTCTCCTGCATAGCCGGGTAGTTACGGCTGAGCGCGTTGACCGTCGGCCAGACGGAGACCATTACCTTGATTCCCATACGATCCAGCTCGCGCAGCATGCCGGCCGGATCAGGCCACTGCTGCGGATCGAATCGCCAGTCGCCCATCAACGTCCAATGGCCGGCGTCGATGACGATGATGTCGAGCGGCAGATCGCGTCGCTTATATTCGTGGGCCACGGCCAGCAGCTCAACCTGCGAGCGATAGCGAAGCTTGGATTGCCAGAAGCCGGCTGCCCACTTGGGCAACAGCAGCGCCCGGCCAGTGGCGGTCGCTTAATGCTCGACGATTTCCGCTGGCGTCCCGCCCGCCGTGATCCAATAGTCGAGCTGCGTGCTCGCTTCGGCCACCCAGCGCGTCGCGTTCGCGCCCAACTCGACCCGACCGATGGCCGGATTGTGCCACAGGAAACCGTAACCCCGGCTCGACAGCAAAAAGGGAATCGTAACGTGGGTGTTGCGTTGGATCAGATCGATCACACAACCTTTGAGATCGAGGCGACCGTGCTGCTGCTGGCCCAAGCCGAAAATACGCTCGCCGTCGTATGCCTTGAAGTTCGCTTCGATGCGATGGGGGTTGCCCGTCAGAGCGTCGAAGTGACGCGCCGGCGGCCAGACAAAATGGCGCGGCTGCTCGGCGAGCAATTCATCACCGGTTGAGCTGCCCACAAAGCGCACTGCGCCCTCGGCAGTCACTTCAGCGGCGATAGCGCCGTTACGGATGCGGGCGCTGTTCGCTCCGATAACGATGTCGGGCTGCGCGGGGGGCGGATCGAGCAGTGCGCCGATGCCCGCCAGTGGATCCCGGATCGCGTTCAGCAGCGTAGACCGAACGCGCAGGCTGTCGGGTCCCCACGCCTCGATCTGCAGGGTCTCATAGCCGCGCTGCCAAATGAGCTTGTTTTCGTCTTTTCGGAAAGTTGTCACGGCTGGCTCCAGTGAGTGTGTCACGACGCGCCGGCACACGAGCGTAGAGGCGCGTCAGTTTCATCCGCCAGTATACAACGTTGGGCAGACTTGTATCAAACAGCTTCCCTGGCCTCAACGGGGAAGGGCGCAACCTTTGGCAACAGTGTTACAATAAGGACACGTGACCTCAAGTAGAGCAGCTATGCAGCCAGGACGAGCAAGGGTCCCCGCTAATCTATGCCGTCACTCACCTGGCACTTTGGTCCTAACAGATTCAGTTTCGATGAAGTTGGACCAGAATTGCGTCTAAAACGCTAATTGACAAAAATTGGAAAATCGTACACATTGTTAGGTGAGCCATGGCAGCCAGGCTGCCATAACCGACCGAACTGTGAAGACAGCAGGTAAGACTCTTCAAGTCTCGTGTCATAAGCTCGTAGCGGGAGCAGCCCCAGGAGCACCAGCAGCTGCTCGTGTGCGGAGGTCACCGTGCCACCCGACGAGGCCAGGATCGACAAAGCAACAGCCGAGGAGCTGGCGAGATTGCGGCAGCGTGTCAGCGAGCTAGAGCAATTACTGTCCGAATACGATCAGGTCACCAGACTATCTCGCGTGCAGCACGACTTGAGCGCCGCATTGAGCAGCGCGGTCGGCCAAGATCAAGCTCTGGGATTGGTCGTCGATGCGGTTGGCCGCATCCACGACATGGACGGCAGCGCCATCTATCTGGTCGATCAGCAGACGGGGGCGCTCGAGCTGGTCCGCCACAAGGGTCTTCCGCCCGGCTTTGTCCAGCACGCGAGTTACTACCCGGCCGGATCGGTCCAGGCCGACCTGGTGCAGGCCGGACAGCCGGTTTACGGCCGTTATCGTGAGTTGGGCGTACCGCTCGGCGATGCTCGACGACGCGGCAGCCGGGGCACGCTCGCCGTCATCCCGGTGCATTATCACGGTCAAGTGATCGCTTCGTTGCACGCGGTTGCGCTCAGACTAGACGAACTGCCTGCGAGCACCCGCCGGACGTTAGAGGGTATCGCCACGCAGATTGGCGGGCTGGTCGAGCGCGTCAAGATCGACGAGGCGCTGCGCCAAAGCCAGAAGTATCTGCAAATGCTGTTCGACGCCCTGGACGATTTCTTGTTCGTGCTGAATTCCACCGGCGACATCTTGTGGGTGAATCTGTTCGTCTTGAAGCGGCTGGGCTATTCCGAAGAAGAGCTGCTCGATCAGCCGATACTCAAGCTGCATCCGCCTGAGCAGCGCGACGAGGCCGCCAGGGTCATTGCCGGGATACTGGCCGGCACAGCCGATCACTGCACCATCCCGTTGATGGCAAAAGATGGCGCGACGATCCCGGTCGAGACCAAGATCACCCGCGGCCATTGGGGCAGCCGTGACGTATTTTTTGGCGTGTGTCGCGACATCGCCGAGCGCCTTCGCACCGAGGAAACTCTGCGCCAGAACGCGCTGGAGCTGCAGGCCCGTAACGAAGAACTGGATGCCTTCGCCGAAACAGTCGCCCACGATCTTAAGAATCCGTTGAACCTGATCGCCGGCCACACCGAGCTGCTGGAGCGCGAGCCGGTCATACAGACGAACGAGAAGCTGCTATCGACCTTGCGCTCCATCAGGCGCAACGGTCTCAAGATGTCGAATATCATCGACGAGCTGTTGCTGCTGGCCGAAGCTCGCAAGGTGGAAGTCGAAGTCCAGCCGCTGGACATGACGCCCGTCGTGGCCGAGGCGCTGCAACGCCTGGCCTACATGATCGACGCACGTCACCCGGAGATCATCCTGCCCGCTGCCTGGCCGACGGCGTTGGGCTATGGGCCGTGGGTCGAAGAAATTTGGATGAACTACATCAGCAACGCGATCAAATACGGCGGTCAACCGCCGCGCGTCCAACTCGGTGCGGAGGTGCGTCCCGGCGGGATGATACGCTTCTGGGTAAGCGACAACGGCCCGGGGCTTGCCTCGAGCGAGCAGGCGCGCTTGTTCATTCCCTTTACCCGCCTCAGCCAGGCGCGCGCCCGTGGACACGGGCTGGGGCTGTCGATCGTGCGGCGCATCGTCGAAAAATTGGGCGGCGAAGTCGACGTCGAGAGCGACGTTGACCGCGGCAGTGTGTTTAGCTTCACCTTGCGCGCGGCCCCATAGCGCGCAGGGCGAGTATCCCATACAGTCCGATACATGCCCGGTAAACCCGAGATGGAGAAGAGCTCACTCTCCATCTCTTCGTGTGTATCGTCAAGGTTGGCACATGCCAGGAAGGCTTTCCAACTCACTCCGGCTGATCGTGATCGTTTCACTGCTCGTGATAGCAGTCGCCACCCTCGTCGCCGGCGTCGCCTCGGCCCACGCCGACGTGGCGCGCTCCGACCCGGCCGCCAATTCTACTCTCGATAGCGCGCCGGCCCAGGTGACTATCTGGTTCAACGAACCGATCGAGCCGGCCTTCTCGAAGATCACGGTGTTGTTTGAAGATGGCTCCGGCGCTGACGCGGGAGATTCGACGATTTCCCCCGCCGATCCGCAGCAGCTGAGCGTCTCGTTGACCGACAAACGTGAGGGCTCATACATCGTGTCGTGGCGCGCGCTGAGCTCGATCGATGGACACATCACCTCGGGCGCATTTGTGTTTTCCGTCGGCAAGCCGATCAATCAATCGGTAGGCGGCAACTCCGGTGGCGCGATTACTTCGCCCTTCGACATGCTGGCGCGCGCGTTGACCTTTATCGGGCAGGCGCTGCTCGTCGGCGCGATGTTGTTCCGCTGGCTGGTGTGGCGGCCCGCGCTCAAGTCGGCCCAGCTGGATGACTCGCTCGACACGGTTGCCATGGCCCGCGGCCAACGCCTGGTCTTCATTGCTTTTGGTCTGACAGCTGTCGGTGCGCTGCTGACCTTAATCGCGCAATCCTCGCTGGCCGGCGCGACCATCCCCAGTTGGCTGGGGACGCGCGTGGGGCGCGTCTGGATCGGGCGCGTCGCCACGCTCATCGCGTTGGGTGTGCTCGCCAGAGATGTGGCTGCTGTAGGCAGCGCGAATTTATCTCAAGGCTCGCGCCCACGCGGCATCGCGTTGAATCTGCTCGTGGGTTGGCTGGGACTGCAGCTATTGTTCCTGACCTCGTTGACCAGTCACAGTGCGGCGGTGGCCTCGCCGCCCATCATCCCCTTCGCAGCGGACTGGATACATTTGATCGGCACGGCTTTGTGGGTGGGCGGCCTGGCCCAATTGGCCTTTGTCGTGCCGGCGGCGGCCAAGACGCTCGAGGACGAAGACCGCGCTTGGTTGTGGCTGAAGACCGTCGTCTACTTCTCGACGATCGCGGCGGCGGCGCTGGGCCTCCTGATCATCACCGGCACGTACATGTCATTCCTGCATGTCGGCGACTGGCAGGCGCTGATCACCACGATCTACGGGCGCACGCTGCTCTTCAAGCTCACGCTGGCCGGCGTGGCGATGTTGATTGGCGCGTACAATCTGTTCGTCGTCAAGCCGCGCCTCGACCGCGCCGTCGATTCACCGGATGAGGCCGCTACACATACCGTGCACCGCCGTTTCCGGCGCATCGCGATCGTCGAGGCAGTCGTCGGCATGTTGGTGTTGGCCTCAGCCGGCATCCTGACCGATTTACCCCGCTCGAAGGATCCGCAGCCAGCTGTATCTGCCGGGCCGCTGCAACTGGCAACGCAGGCGGATAACCTGGACGTGACCTTGACGATCGATCCGGCACGCTCGGGTTTGAGCAACTACAACATCCGCCTGACACAGAACGGCCAGCCGCTGACCGATGCGCAGGAAGTGTCGCTGCGCTTTACATACCTCACGCGCGGACTCGGCACGACCAAAGCGACGGCCAGTCTGACGCCCGATGGGACGTACGCGACCAGCGGCGCGTATCTCTCGCTGACTGGCGAATGGCAGATCGAAGCAGCCGTGCGGCGGCCGCGGGCCTTTGACGCCTTTGCCGCGTATCGCGTCAAGATCGATCTGGACGGTCACGTCGTGCCAGTCACGGCCGAAACGCCGATCGACGCGCTCACCCGTTGGCTATCGATCTATGGGTTGGCTTTTGGCGGATTCGTCGCAATTGGGCTGGGGTTGAGCTGGTTAGTGATCGGCTGGAAAGCGTCGCGCAATGTGTGGTCACAGGTGATCTTGTTGGTCCCGGTCCTGCTGGCTATCCCGATCGGGGTGCGATCGGTCGCAACCTTTTTTAGCGAAGCGACGCCGGGGCTGACTTTGACCAATCCGTTCTTGCCCGACGAGCAGTCGCTGGCGATCGGCGAGCAGCTGTTCAAGCAAAACTGCGCCGTATGTCACGGCGACGCCGGTCGGGGCAACGGGCCGGGCGCGGCGAATCTCAGCCATCGCCCGCCGGACTTTGGCGACGGGCATCTGGACATTCACACCGATGGCGACGTATTCTACTGGATCCAAAACGGCTTCGGGCCGAGCTCGCCCATGCCCGCCTTCAAAGACAAGCTCGGCGACGACGACATCTGGCATTTGGTCAACTACGTGCGCCGCTTGCGCAACCTGGCCGGGCAGGCTGTCCTTACTGCGACGCCAGCCGCGCAACCTGCATACTTGCAGCCCTATACGCCGCCCTCGTTCATCGCGCCCAACGCGGTGTTGACTTCCAACACGCCGATCGCCCCTACCCCATCCGCACCCAACGATCCGGCCGCGATCGATCTGCTCAAGCGATCGGATGCGGCCATGAACGCGCTGACCTCGCTGGTGGAACAACAATCGATCAAAGACGACTCCGGGCACAGCCTGGAGGTGCGCTTTGAGTATGCGGCGCCCAATCGTTTGCGCTACATCATTACCGGCGGCGCGACGGCGATTGAGATCGACGCGAGCGATTACCAGCAGAAGCCGGATGGCAGCTGGCTCAAGAATCAACGCGCGGTGCCATTCGCTTGGCCGAACTATACCAACAGCCGAGACGCCAGCGGCGCTCGGCTGGACGGGACCGACCAGATCGACGGCGCACAGACCACGATCGTGGCTTTCACCTACAGCGGCTTCGACTTCCGGCTGTGGATCGACTCGACTTCACATCGCATCCTGAAGCTGACGATGGACGGGCCGGATCATCACATGCTTTCGATTTACAGCCAGTTCGATTCGGGCCCGGCGATCGAGCCACCGATTCCGTAGTTAGGCCGCCGCTCACACAACGGTATGGAGCGCCTATGTCCCCTGTCAACGAACCAATACTTAACACACCACGACTCCGGCTCCGCCTGATGCAGACGTCCGACGTGGAGCACCTATTGCATATCTTCGCCGACCCACGGGTCATGGCGGCGTTCGACACAGCCCTCTTCAACCGTGAGCAGATGGAGCGCTGGGTTCAGCGTAACCTTGACCGTCAAGCCCAATACGGTTATGGCCTCTTCTCGGTCATCCTCAAATCAAATGGGCTGCTGATCGGAGATTGCGGGTTGGAACATATGGAAGTCGAGGGCCTTTCAGCCGCCGAACTCGGCTATGACTTCCGCAGTGATTAGCTGATGCGCGAGCAAATCAAACAAACGAGGTTTTTCAGTTCTTATCAAACACTGCCAGGGTGAGCAGCGTAATGCACACGAGCCGGTCGCGCTCATCCTGGATGCGAATCTCCCACACCTGCGTAGACCCTCCAATGTGGATCGGCCGGGCGATCCCAATCACGAAGCCGGAGCGAACCGATCGGACGTGATTGGCATTGATCTCCAGGCCGACACACATTTGCTTGGCCATATCGACGGACAGGTGGGCCGCAACGCTGCCGAGGGTTTCGGCTAACGTAACGGACGCCCCACCATGCAACAGACCGGCCGGTTGAATCGTCCGCTGATCGACCGGCATTCTGGCTTTGACGTAGTCTTCACCGACTTCGAGGAATTCGATGCCGACGTGCTCGACCATCGTGCCGGTCGATAGAGCCTGCAAGTTTTGCGGGGTGACGGATGTAAACCAGATAGCCATAGTGAAGTGCAACCTTTAACGATTTACTGACAGGCGGTGCTTCGGCTGTTATGACGCGGCCGTTAAGTAAGGACTTCAGCGCCGGGGGTGGTGAAGCAAATCCCACTCGCCAAGAGGCTATGCGGCGCAAGCCAGCCGGCCGGAGCCGGACGAGCCTCGGCGTGATCGATCATCATCAGCATGCCAAAGACGGCGGCCAGCGCCAGCGCAATCGAAACGGCAGCCATTGCCATACGCTGCCGTAGACGTTTTCGCATCGGAAACTCCCTTCTCGTTTGTTCGTAGCAACGCTCCTATCTTACCTCGGGCCGCCAGCCGGGCATAGCCAGGTCAAGGGAGGGATAGCGGTGATGATACGTCTTCCGATCAGCGATTATGAAGTCTAATGCACAGTGGCTGGGTTGGCCGAATCGTCCGCATGCGACGCTTTGGTCGTGTCAGCTGCTTTCTTCCACAGAGAGCAGATATGGGTCCCCGGCGCCATTGTCGATGCAGTAGGCCGTGTAAGTTCGATCGGCGGTAAAGACTCGCGGCAGCTGATCGCCTTCCTTGACGCTAACCAACGGGCTGCGACCGCCGATCGCCAGGGAGTAGCCGCCCACGCCGGTCGTCCCATAATGGCTATCGTACACCACCGCGGCCGGTCCGCGAATGACTTCAATCCGCTGCTCGCGGATGTTGTGTCCATATTGCGTCAGGCTGCGGCGCTGTCGACGCAGGTTGTTCAGGACTGCGCCCGCCAACAGCAGCAGGGCAGCGGCCAGAAAGATCAGCCCGTACGGCTGCGGCAGGCCGAAACCCCCGGTCCCCGCGTATGCCGCCACGATGACGACGACCGCAATCAGGTAGACGATGACGCTGCCGCCGGCGGCCGCCGTTCCAACCGTTTCCGATCGCTGCAGCATCCGGCGCTGGCGATCGGTTAGCTCGCCCCGCCGGTTGGCGTCCAGATCGGACTGCTCGAAGCCGAACAATTCCATGAGTGTCATAGTCGCCTCCTCCCAGAGTCGAGTGTCTTCGCGCACTCGGCCAGAATCGCATCGACTAGCGCCTCGATCTGATTCAACACCTCGCGGTAGGTGAGGGGACGACGCGATGGCCTTCGTCGTTCGGCCATTGCGTGCGGGCCGCGTCGTCGGATGCGACCGGCATTGATCGACCCTCACCCGCTCAGCTCACGGATCGAATCGCGCCGCTTCCCCTCTCCCTGGCAGGGAGAAGGCTAGGGCTGCTTGCGCTCCGCGCGCCTTTGGCGGAGTGAGGGTCAACTTTCTCTAATCCGAATCCGTTACTTTCAGCTTACTCAGCTTCAT
>OFGW01000003.1_pt1 | contig 14599 bp, 12 predicted proteins | sample 1521861 | NCBI WGS metagenome assembly OFGW01 (sample SAMEA2553414, study PRJEB24118) | soil metagenome
CGCCGGTCCAATCGCTGATGCAGAAGCTTCCCCCTGTGGACCTGTCCGCCTAGCCGGTGAAGACCATCAGGCTGCCACAAAAAATAGAACCCGACGCTCTCGCCGGCGCTCTCGCCGCATCCGGTTACGAACCGGCCTCCCTCGTTACCCGGGTGGGAGAGTTCAGCAGGCGGGGCGGCATTATCGATTTTTTCTCTCCGTTGCATGAAAATCCCGTAAGCATGGAGTTATTCGGCGACAGGATCGAGTCCATTCGCGTGTTCGATCCTGAAACGCAGCGGTCAGCCGGGGAGATCCGGGAAGCCGTCGTGCTCCCTCAGCGGGAGCGCATCACAGGGCGGAAGGGGATCGAACGCGTTGAAAAACGATTGAACGAAACAACGGACGAGCACGGATCGGCGCGGGAGAAAGACGGCGGGCGTGAAAACCTGATGGACCAGGTCAGGCAGGGCATCCTGCCGCCGGGCGGAGAATTTCTCGCACCGTTCTTCTATGACATGGACACCCTGTTCAGATATATGCCTGCAGACAGTATTGTAGGGCTCCTCGAGCCCGATGATTTTCAGAAAGAGATCCGAGAGCAGGAGCGGAAGATCGCTGAAGGACTGAAGGAAGAAACCGGGGAGGGAAGAACGCTTCCCGACGCCTCCGCGTTCTATCTCGACCAGAAGGGGATCGAAGCAGAGCTCGCGAATTTCCCGGTCCTGGACCTCCGCCTGCTTGGAACGGGCGCCGGATACCGCATGGACACAAAATCCGCTTCCTGGCTCGGAGTCCGGCTGACCAAACCGATAGATCGGGAGCAGGAAGAGAAAACGCGCGAGCCGATAGACGGCACCATGGCAGGCCTTGTCGAGAAGCTGAAACGGCAGAGGGACTTTAACCGCGTTGCGATCGTCTGCGGGACCGATGAATCCGCCGCCCGGATAAAAAAGCTTTTCATGGAATACGGCCTCGGCGCGGCGCCCGGTACGCATCTGCCGGACCAACAAACAGGCCCGTGGCCGCTCATCATCCTGACCGGCAGGCTTACGGCAGGCTTTTTCTGGCCCGAACAGAGCCTCACGTTCATAACCGAAGAAGAGATCTTCGGCAAGAAGGTCCACCGCCCCTCGACGACGAAGTCCAAAGTTACACCCTTTCTCTCGACCTTTAAGGAGCTGAAGCCGGGCGATTTCGTCGTGCATACCGATTACGGCGTGGGCGAGTATCAAGGGTTGACGCACATCAGCATCGACGGTTTTGAGACCGACTTCCTCTCGCTCCGCTACGAGCCGGACGCCAAATTATACGTCCCGCTCTACAGCCTCGACAAGGTGCAGAAGTATATCGGCGTCGAAGGCGGGGCGCCCAGGCTCGACAAGCTCGGCGCGCCGACCTGGGCAAAGACGAAAGAGAAGGTAAAGAAGGACATTCTCGAGATGGCGCAGGAGCTTGTGTCCATCTACGCCGCGCGCGAGGCCCAAAGCCGCAGGTCCTTTACCGCGCCGGACAATCTCTACCGGGAGTTTGAGGCCGCCTTCCCCTTCGAAGAAACGCCGGACCAGGAAAAAGCGATCGAGGACGTGCTGTCCGACATGCAGCGCCCGCGGCCCATGGACAGGGTCGTGTGCGGCGACGTGGGGTACGGCAAGACCGAAGTCGCGCTCCGGGCCGCGTTCAAAGCCGTGGAAGACGGGATGCAGGTAGCGGTGCTCGTGCCGACAACGCTCCTGGCGGACCAGCACTATCGCACCTTCTCCGAACGGCTCGCGCCTTTTTCCATCCGCGTCGACATGCTCTCCCGCTTCCGGACCAGGATCGAGCAGCAGGAGACGCTCAAAGGCATGAAGAACGGCGTCGTGGACATGGTGATCGGCACCCATCGGCTGCTTCAGAAGGACGTCTCGTTCAAGAACCTCGGCCTTTTGGTGGTGGACGAGGAGCACAAGTTCGGGGTCAAGCATAAGGAACGGATCAAAGAGTTCAAAAAGCTCGTGGACGTGCTCACGCTTACGGCAACTCCCATCCCGCGCACGCTCCACATGTCGCTTGCCGGGCTGCGGGACCTCTCGATCATCCAGACGCCGCCCCTGGACCGCCAGGCCATCCAGGTTGTGCTCGCTCGCTTTGGCAAGCGCGTCATCCGCGAGGCAATCCTGCGCGAGATCGAGAGAAACGGCCAGGTATTTTTCGTCCATAATCGCGTGCAGGGCATTGAGCGTATGGCCGAATTTATCCGGAAACTGGTGCCCGAGGCCAGGGTCGGCATCGCGCATGGTCAACTCAATGAACATGAGATCGAGGGCGTGATGTCAAAGTTCCTCTCCGGCACGCTGAGCGTGCTCGTGACCACGACGATCATCGAGTCCGGCATCGATATTCCGACCGCGAACACCATCATCATAAACCGGGCGGACCGGTTCGGCCTGGCCGATCTCTACCAGATCAAGGGCAGGGTGGGGAGGAGCAGGGAGAAGGCATACGCGTACCTGCTCGCGCCCGCGGACGAGGCGCTCTCCGATATCGCGCGCAAGCGGCTCCGCGCCATCCAGGAACTGTCCGAACTCGGGGCAGGCTTCCGCATTGCCGCCCAGGACCTGGAGACGCGGGGCGCCGGGAACCTCCTGGGCAAACAGCAGTCGGGACACATCGCTGCCGTGGGCATTGATCTCTATACCCAGATGATGGAAGAGGCCATGGCGGAACTTCGCGGCGAAGAACGCTCCCGCGAGACTGACACGCTTATTAACCTGCGGGCCTCCGCCTTTTTCCCCGAGGATTACATTGGCGACGTGAGCCTGCGGCTCGCTGCCTACAAGGAGATCTCGAGCGTCGCCGACGAGGCGCAGCTCCACGATTTTGCCGACGAGCTCCGCGACCGCTACGGCGAGCTGCCCGCGCCGGCGGCAAATTTGTTCGAGATCATGAGCGTCAAACTCATTGCAAAAAAGGCGATGGTCGCGCGGATAGATGCGGGCAAGGACGTCGTGAATATCACCTTCGCAGAAGGAGCGGACATTTCGCCGGAACGGATCATGATAGTGCTCAAAAAGAACAAAGATAAAATCAAGCTCATCCCGGAATATACGCTTCAGATCGCGCTCCCCGACCTTTCGCTCAGGACCGCGGCTGTCGCGGTTAAAAAGTGCTTGCAGGAACTGGTGTAATATGTTATATAGTCAGGCATTCTTAGGCATTCCTGATATGTCTCGAACAAAACCAATTTTAAAGGTCCCAGTATAACAATTCGGAGGAAATACTCGATGAAAACGAACAAACTTTTTTTTGTCGCATCAGCCCTGGCGCTTTCGATCTCCCTGCTCGGCTGCAATAAGGGTCCGGACAGTGCCGTTCTCGCACGGGTGAACCAGGCGAAGATCACTGCGGCGGACTTTAAGCGTCAGCTTGAAGACCTTGCGCCGCAGATGCAGCAGGCCGTGGCAAACGATCCCAAAGCGCGGAAGGAGTTTCTCGAAGACTTGATCGGCATCGAACTGGTCCTTCAAGAGGCGCGCCGGCAGGGCCTGGACAAGGATGCGGAATTTCTGAAGCGGCAGGAGACGCTCAAGAAAGAGATGGAGCGCAGAATCCAGGAAGACTCCAAGAACGAGCTTTTCAACGTCCTGCTCAAAAAAGAGCTGGCCGACCAGCTGAAGAAACTGCCGCTACCCACGGACAAAGAAGTGCGGGACTACTACACGAAGAACCAGGACAAGATGCGCACCGCTGACGGCAAGAAACCGAGCTTCAAAGCAGTGGAACTACAGTTGAAACGGAGAATGCTCGCCGAACGGCAGCGGGACCTCTATCTCGAGTACGCCAAAGGACTCAAGGCAAAGGCCAAAATAACCGTGGACGAGAAGGCCCTGGATGCAGCCGCGGCATCTCTTGCCTCGGCGGCGCTGCCGGGCGGCCTCGAAGAGCAGACACTGCCGGCGACCCAATCACAAAGCACGAACACGAAACAGTAACGGACCGATGAACCTATTACGCTTCGCGAAATATGTAGCCCCGGCGCTGTTGCTGGGGCTCATCTTTTTTTCATGCGATAAGAAAAAAGGTGAGCCGGCGCCTGCCCCGGCGGCGCTGGTCTCGCCCAATGTGCAGGTAGTGGCGACGATAAACGGCGAACCGATCACGCTTGCAGAGTTCCAGGAGCGCTTCGCCCGTGCGGGGTACAGGCCTGATGACGGCGTCGACCTCGATGCCAAAGAAGATTTCCTCAACCGGCTGATCGAGCGCATGATGCTGCTGCGCGAGGCGCAGCGCAGGCGCATCAAGGTCGGCCTGCCCGAGATCACGAAGCGGATCGAGACGCTCCGCGCCGAGAACGGTGAGGACGTAAAGGACACTCTTGCGGGCTTGGGGATCGATTTCGAAAAATGGAAATCCGACGTCTGGGAAGACATGATGATCGAACGGCTGCTCGCTCGCGAGGTGAACAAGCGCGTATCAGTGTCATCGGCAGAGGTGAGTCGCTACTACCAGGCCAATCCCCAGGAATTCGAAAAGCCCGAGCAGGTGTGGGTGCGTCAGATTGTGGTCCCCACCGAAGCAGAGGCGCAGAAAGTAATGGAGGTATTGCGGACCGGCGCCGATTTTGCCAAGGTAGCGCGCCAGAAGTCCATGGCGCCCGAGGCCGAGAAGGGCGGCGATCTGGGCTATTTCGCGAGGGGCGATATGCCAGCGGAATTCAACGTCGTCTTCGGTCTGCCCAAGGGCGGGATCAGCGGGATCGTAAAGAGCCCCTACGGTTATCACATCTTTAAGCTTGAAGACAAACGCAAGGCAGGGAGGCTCGGTCTCGACAAAGCTTACCGGGGTATCGAGCAAAAACTGCGACGGCAAAAGGAAGACAAACGCTACAAGGCGTGGTTCTCGGAACTCCGGTCGAGGACGAAATTCGAGGTCAATTACCAGGCACTGAGGCAGTAGAGAAAAAACGGTTTGCAGTTTACCGTTAATTCAAAACAAAAAACTCAAACGGTTTTCCCGCTTAACGCGTAGTAGTTGTAGGCCGGGCCTCAATATCGGATGAATGACCTGTACCCTCTCGCGGGGGGATTATGAGCACGCCGCGGTCGCTCGCTCTCACCAGTTTTGTCTTGAACCGCGCAGAAGCGGCGTTAATGCTGTCGAGCACATCTTCTGCCGCCCTGCCGGTAAGCACCTTCGGTTGATACTTTACCCGATAGTTGTTCACGTCGATCGGTACGGCCTCGACTTTGGTAAGGGTGTTGCTCCTGAAAGTCAAAAGTAGTATCATGCTGGTGTTTGTGCGGTTGCTTTCGGACCCAAACACGAAGTTCCCCAGGCTGTAGGCGATCAGGCGGCCCTTATAGACCTCAATTTCCTGCAGCACGTGCGGATGGTGACCGAGTACGAGGTCAGCACCCCAGTCGATCGCATGGCGGCCGAGCTCGACCTGATAGTCCTTCGCAGCAGTCATGAGCTCCGCGCCCCAATGGAAGGAGACCACGACGAGGTCTGCCAAAGGTCGCGCCTTCTCGATGTCAGCCTTGACGAAATCGGCGTATCCCGGTGCGGTCCCGGGTTGCCCGGCGGAAGCGAAGAACTCGAGCGGAAACGTGAGCGAGTAGGAGAGGAAGGCCACGGTCTTCCCTTTTATTTTCACGATTGCCGGCGTGCGGGCGTCGTCGAGGTCCATGCCGGCGCCGGTGTAGAGAACAGCGTTCTCATCAAGCGCCGCAAGGGTGTCCTGGAGCGCCAGCGGGCCGAAGTCCATGGAGTGATTGTTTGCGAGGGACACAACGCGAATGCCGGCGCTCTTGAGCGCCTGGGCGGCGATGGGCCCGGCCCGAAGCGTGAATTTCTTGTTCTCCACGGCAGCGCCCCGGCCGGAGATCGATGACTCGAGGTTGCCGGCGACCAGATCGGCCTGCCTCAGAACGTGCATCACGTCCCGGAAGGGATAATCCGGGCCGTACTGCGTAAGATACGGGCCGGCCCTTCCGCCGAGCATGAGGTCGCCGACGGCGGCAATGGTGACCTCCTCCTCGGGCGGGTCAACTGCCGACGCGGGACCGACGAGAAAAAAGAGGATGAGAATAATAAGCGGTAGGATTTTTTTCATAATATCCACGCAATAATAAGCAACTTACTGCCAAAAGGCAACAGAAAAGAACCGGCGCCGTTAACACACACAGGAGCAAAAAAAAATGAAAAACTATGTTCTATCGTTTGCAGCCTTGCTTGCCATGTTGCTATCAACCAGCCATCCAATGTCCGCGAGCGGCTCCTGTGACGTTGACCGCGTCGTAGCCGTGGTGAACAATGAGATCATCACCCTGAGCGACCTCCAGCGGGAAGAAACGTTGAAAAAAGTCGATGTCCAGAAGGACGAACGCCTGCTCCTCGAGGACATGATCGACCGCAAGCTCCAGATGGCTGCCGCAAAGAGCGCCGGGATGGACGTAACGGACAAAGAGCTCACCGAAGCCGTGACGGACATCATGAAGCGCAACTCTCTGGACAGCAAGCAGTTCGAGTCCGCGCTGGCCAAGGAGGGGCTCACGCTTGAACAGTACAAGACCGAACTGAGGGAGCAGATGACGCTGTCGCGCATGTTCAACAAGTATGTGCGCTCCGGCGTGGCCGTTGACGAAGCGGAGGTACGGGCCTATTATGAACGGAACATAAAAAGCTACTCATTGCCCGAGGAGATCCGGGTGAGGCAGATCTTCTTCCGCGTGCCGGAGAACGCAACGCCGGCGGAAACCGCTTTGATCAAGGAAAAAGCAACCGTCGCATTAGCGCGCGCTAAAAAAGGAGAAAGCTTTGTTGCCCTCGTCAAGGAGCTCTCGGAGGGCGAAACCGCAGCGCTGGGCGGGGATCTCGGCTTCCTGCAACGGGACCAGGCCATCCCCGAGATCGAGGAGGCGACCCGCACCCTCAAGCCGGGCGAGATTGCAGGCCCGATCCGGTGCGCCGGGGGTTTTCACATTATCCGGCTTGAAGAAATCCGCACGCCGGTCAAGCCCCTCGATCAGGTGAAGGAAGAGATCACAAAAATGCTCTATGAGCAGAAGGTGGAGAACACCTATCGGACCTGGCTCCAGTCGCTGCGGAGCAATTCCAATATCGAAAACCGGCTGTAAATGATTGCGGAATGCGGATTGCGGAATAAAAAGAGAAACAATTACCTCGCGGCGTGAACTCTGTAGTCGTCATTCCGCAATTCGAACACACTGCACCCTTGCTAGCGCAATCGTAACCGCAGGGTGCATGCTCCGAAATCCGCAATGTCTCTCTCTTCCTCCCGCAGACCCTTCATGCTACACGATAGACTTGCCTTATGAAATCCGATCTTATCATCGAGGGTGCGAGGCAGAACAACCTTAAGAACATAAGCCTCAGGATCCCCCATAATCTGGTTACCGTGGTTACCGGCCTTTCCGGCTCAGGCAAATCCTCCCTGGCGTTCGACACTATTTTTGCCGAGGGCCAGTGGCGCTACCTCGAGTCCCTTTCTGCCTATGCGCGAATGTTCATAGAAAAAATAGACCGGCCGCTCGTGGACGAGGTCCGTAACATCCGGCCCGCAATTGCCCTGGAGCAGAGAAACCCGGTTAAGACGTCGCGGTCCACGGTCGGGACGGTCTCGGAGGTTTACGACTACCTCAGGCTTCTGTACGCGAACATAGCGCGCCCCGTCTGCCCGGGCTGCGGCGGCGAAGTGAAGCGGTCTCATCCTGCCGCAGCTGCGGAAGAAATCCTGCGTGAGCACGGGGGAAAGCGGATCTCCGTTCTCTTCGCAGTTCCGGTCCGGCCCGGCGAACTCCCGAGCGTGCTGAGCGATTTGCTCGCCCGCGGGTTCGTGCGGGTAAAGGTCGGCGGTGAAATCGTAGAATCCGCGCGCATGCCGCCTCAGATCCCGGACGTGCCGGAGGTCCTTGTTGTCCTCGACCGGCTCGTGGCGAGGGAGGAAGACCGGATCCGCCTTGCCGAAGCGCTTGAGACGGCCTTCCAGGAAGGCCGGGGAGAAGCCGTCGTCGAGATACCCGGCGAAAACAGGCTCCAATACAGCAAGGCGCTTCGCTGCCTGAAGTGCGGAACCACGTTCGAACCTCCCCAGCCTCTTCTCTTCTCCTTTAATCATCCCGTCGGCGCGTGCAAGGAGTGCAACGGTTTTGGGAATATTCTCAAATATGATGAAAGCCTGATCGTTCCCGATAACCATCTCGGCCTCGAACGCGGCGCGATCGAGCCCTGGACCAAACCGTCCTATAAATGGTGGATGCGGCAGATGCTCGCCGGCGCCAAAAAGGACGGCATCAACGTGAAACTCCCCTACGAAGAATTGCCGGAGGGGGACAGGGAACGACTCTTCAAGGGGACCGATAATTTTTACGGCATCGACGAATTCTATGCGGACCTCGAGAAAAAACGTTACAAGCTCCATGTCCGTGTTTTCTTAAGCCGCTACCGGCGGGCAAGCCGCTGCCCATCCTGCAGGGGATCGCGGCTGAGGCCCGAGGCGCTGCACTACCGGATCGCCGGCCTGAATATTTCCCAGGTTACCGCCCTGCCGGTTGAGGAGCTTGCCCCATGGCTTCGTAATCTTACGCTCACCGGGTTCGAGCACGAGACAGCGCGGGAGATCCTGAGACAGGTAGAGCAGAAGCTCTCGTTTTTCCGGCGCGTCGGCCTGGGGTACCTCTCGCTTGACCGGCAGACGCGGACGCTTTCAGGCGGCGAGGCGCAGCGCGTGAACCTCTCGAACCAGCTCGCCTTGAAGTTGACCGGCACCCTGTATGTTCTGGATGAACCGAGCATCGGGCTCCATCCCCGTGACACGGGCAAGCTCGCGGAGATCGTGCGCGAGCTCGCCGCAGGGGGCAACACGGTCCTTATGGTCGAACACGACCGGACGCTCATCGAAGCGGCGGACCATGTGGTCGAGCTCGGGCCGGGGGCCGGAGAGCGCGGCGGACGAATCGTCGTCGCCGGGCCCAAGGCCGAGTTTCTCAAAAGCTCCTGCCTGACGGCGCACTATCTTCAGGGAAAGGCAAGCATACCGCTTCCCGGCCGGCGGCGGAAGCAGGAGCGGAAGTTCCTGGAGATAAAAGGCGCGAGCGAGCATAATCTTAAAAATATCGATGTCGTGATCCCGCTCCGCACGTTTACCTGTGTGACAGGAGTCTCGGGTTCGGGCAAATCCACTTTCATCGAAGACACGCTGTACCGCGCCCTGGCGCTGGCCTTCCACGTTAAAGCGGAAAAGCCGGGGGCGTACCGGGAGCTGTGGGGGACCGACCAGATAAAAGGAGTGAAGCTCATCGATCAGGAGCCTATCGGCAAGAGTCCGCGATCAAATCCCGCCACCTATAGCAAGGCCTTTGACAGTATCCGTAAGATATTCGCGGAGCTTCCCGATGCGAAGAAACAGGGACTCACTCCCTCGTATTTCTCGTTCAACCTCCCCGGAGGACGGTGCGAAGCCTGCCAGGGCAGCGGCTTCCAAAAGATCGAGATGTATTTCTTCGAGGACCTCTTGATCACCTGCGATCAATGCAACGGGAGGCGGTATAAGCCCGAGGTCCTGCGCGTTCGGTGCCAGGGAAGGAACATCGCCGACGTTCTCGCCATGACGGTGGGAGAGGCCATGAGTTTTTTTGCGGACCATCCGCCGCTCGCTGCAAAGCTCCAGTCTCTCGCCGACGTCGGCCTCGGCTACCTGCGGCTCGGCCAGCCGGCCACGACGTTTTCCGGCGGCGAGAGCCAGCGGCTCAAGATAGCCCATGAGCTTGGGAACTGGCGCGTGAGGGATGTCGTCTATATCCTCGATGAACCGACGACGGGACTTCACTTCGAGGACATCAGAAAACTCCTTGAAGTCCTGAACGCCCTCGTCGAGGCGGGAAATACGGTCATCGTCGTCGAGCACAACCTCGATGTGATCAAGACCGCGGATTGGGTCATCGACCTCGGGCCGGAAGGGGGCGAGGAGGGGGGCCGGGTCGTGGCCCAGGGCACGCCCGAGGACGTGGCAGAGGCGGCAGAGTCCCATACCGGGCGGTATCTGCGGGAGTATCTCTCCCGGCATTGACACAAGAAGCGGGAAAACCAGATTAACCGCGGAGACACGGAGAGTAGCAGAGAAAAATCACGGACGCTGATTTATTGATGATATTCTTAAGAATCAAGACTTATCCCCTGTAAATCATAAGTCAATCAGAATCTTCAGCCTGAGGGTTCTCCCCGCGCCTTAGCCTGTGCCCAGTGGTTACGAGTGCGGCAGCACGAGTGCAGGGTGTGTCTCGGTGATAGTATACTGCGACTTCAGCTTTTCTACGAATGAACCAGGAATTTTATCGCAGTATCCGGGTGATGCTGTTTTTTTCGCACAATGATCATGAGCTGTGTTAGAATGCCCGTCACCTTATGCAAACCGTAAAACTCAAAAGCAAAGAAGAGCGGCGCATCCTGCGCGGACACCCCTGGGTATTCAGCAACGAGCTTCAGACGGTGCCCGCGGGGCTCCTGCCCGGAGCAATCGTCGACGTGATCGACCACGCAGGCCGGTTCATCGGGCGCGGATATTTTAACCCGCACACCCTCATCGCTGTCCGCATTCTTACGCGCACGCAGGAGGAGATCGATGTCGGGGTCTTCCGGAGAAAAATATAGGCAGCGCGCGCCCTTCGGGAAACGCTAGGGTTCGGCGTCTACTTCAGCGCCGTGTTCGGCGAGGGAGAAGGGCTTGCCGGAGTGATCGTGGCAAAGTATGTCGATACGCTTGTTGTCCAGTCCTCGACTGCCGGAATCGACCATCTGCTTGATATCATTCTTTCCGCTTTGCAGGACGTCTATTCCCCGCGTGCAGTCGTGCTCAGGAACGATACCGCCTCGCGTGAGGTCGAGGGGCTGGCGCAGGAAAAAAAGGTTATTCACGGCGCGATATCCGGCCCCGTTGTCATCGAAGAATCAGGCATCACCTACAGCGTCGACGTGCTCGAAGGACAGAAGACGGGGTTCTTCTTCGATCAGCGTGAGAACCGGCAGGCGTTGAAGGACCTCGTACGGGGCAGGCGGACGCTCGACTGCTTTTGCTACGTCGGGGCCTGGTCGCTCAATGCCGCGCGCTTCGGCGCATCCGAGGTCGTCGGTCTCGACTCCTCTCAAAAAGCCCTGGACCTGGCCGCGGCGAATGCGGCGCAGAACGGGCTCAACGCGCGCTTCATGAACGTGGACGTGTTCGATGAACTGCGGAAGCTCGAAAAACAGCGCGAGAGATTCGGCTGCGTCGTCCTCGATCCGCCTGCCTTCGTAAAAAGCAGGGCAAAAATACGCGAGGGGCTCAAGGGCTACAAGGAGATCAACCTCCGGGCGATGAAGCTTCTCGAACCGGGAGGCGCGCTCGTCACGTGCTCGTGTTCGCACCACGTGGATCAGGATTTGTTCAAGGAGATGCTGATCGACGCGGCCTATGCAGCGGGACGGCAGGCGAGGCTCCTCGAGATGCGGTCCCAGGCCCGGGACCATCCCATGCTGCTCGCGGCGCGCGAGACCCAGTACTTGAAGTGCGCGATGCTGATTATTGATTGAAAAAAATTTCCGCCGCGAAGCCGCGAAGAGCGCCAAGGAAATCTTTGGTTCTTAGATCATACCCTAGAAGAGATATTGCTTTCTTTGCATCCTTTGCGCGAAACAAGTTTTATCTTGACTAACCGGCGCTGCCTGTGTTAAAAAGTATCCGTTGCCGGGCGATTAGCTCAGCGGGAGAGCACTGCCTTCACACGGCAGGGGTCGCTGGTTCAAACCCAGCATCGCCCACCATGCAAATTAAGGGGTTAGCAGACTGCTGCTATTCCCTTTTTACTTTATTAGTTAGCATTTGGGGTTACCTGCACTGCAAAGTTTTCAATGACGAGCCTCAATGGCCGACCGCTACCTGCGTTATCCTTCGAACGTTGAGCCCCTATTTTACCATAAAGCGTTCAATAAGATTACCGATGCATCTTCTGAACTGATCCGTGTCTCCGGTTTTGAGAAGAATACTGTTTGCGCCGGACTTGTAGGATGCCACCACGTCATGTTCAAGGATTGAATTCGTAACGATGACCACGGGAATAGGGTTCAGTCGTTTGTTGTTGCGTATTTTACGCAACACATCAATGCCGCTCATCCCCGGCATTTTTACGTCAAGCAGTATCAGTGCCGGAGAAACAGTTCCCTCGCGGAGACGTGCGAGCCCCTCTTCGCCGCTCGAGGCCGCGTCAATCCTGACTTCCGGTTCGATCTTGGAAAGGATAGACTTCGTTATCAGGACATCATTCTCATCATCATCAATAATGAGTAGTTTTCGTTCCATTACGCCTCCGCTGTTCCTGAGAATGTATTTCAAATCTGTGCTGAATTTTATAGAAACATTCATGCTGCACGAAGGATGGCGCACGATCCCCCGTTTAAGTATACCAGACTTTTTTAAGGTGGTTAATAAACTCGAGGTTGTTATGCGATAGTCACAAGGACAGGTGCAATCGTTTTCTTGGAATGATAACGAGACGATTTTATACCGCTTCAGGTTAGGCGACGCGGGGGTTTATGAATACGATTCAACGAATGCTTTGCAGTTAAAAGGGAAGGTTTCTACTTGAAATGCTTGGGGTGCCGTTCAATGTGGGAGCGGCCATTAACTTATTATTAAAACTTGATTCTTCCGTACCAATAGTCACCGCTCGGTGTGTAAACTTCCAATTTATCATTCGCTTTTATTTTTCCGTAATAGTACCTGTTATTCTTATAATCGTAAAATTCAAATTTATTATCCTCTTTAAGTTTTCCATAATAATAATTGCTGTTCTTGTCATACAATTCGATTTTTCCGTCTTTTTTGATTTTTCCATAGTAATAATCGCTTTTACTATCATAAAGCTCAAGCTTTCTTGGCATAGGCACCTCCGATTTCAAACAATCAGCGCATCAAATGAGTAGCCATCTGGTCAGAGGATATATCTGCTTAGCTTTCGGGATGTAGTGTATTCTTTTTTAAATTCATTGTCAATCCGAAGATTTGGGAAGGGGGAAGTATAAGCGATGAGAGGGTTATGGCGCTTCACACGGCAGGGGTCGCTGGTTCAAACCCAGCATCGCCCGCCATGCAAAAGCAAAGGATTAGCAGACAGTTGCTAACCCCTTTTTTCATTCTTGCCTTTTCTGCTCAATTATAGTACGTTTGAGCTGGCAACGGCTCCCGGCCCACGACGTTTTCCCGGCGAGCGTACTTTACTATCGCCGCAAAGAGGAATATGTGAAAAGTAAACGATATCAGTTTTTCTTTTTTCTCTTTGTCCTCATCCTCTTTTTCTCAGGGTGCAGTTTTGCCAAGGGACCAATGTTGTTCCAGCCTGTTGAACCCTGCCCGCCGGGAAAAGCCGTGGTCTATATCTACCGGCCGCAGACCTCCCGGTTTCGAGCCTCTGATTACCATTTGCCCTATCTTTTTGTCGACAAGAAAAAGATCGCCCCGATGAGGGTCGGCTGCTACACGTGGGTCACCCTCGGGCCCGGCAAACATGTTTTCGAAATAAGGGCGACGACCCTCGTAAAGCATTAAGCGATGAAAATGCTCGAGCAACTATCTCTTGAAACCGAGGCAGGGAAGGAATATTATCTCGGTTTCACACAAAATCTCGACAGCCTCAATCCCGTGCTTACTCCGCTGCTTTCCCTGTTCACGGTTGTTGATGACCCCAACAGAGCCGATCCGCTGCCGACATCCCGGGTTTTCTGGTCGGTGCCGAAACAGAAGGCACTCACCGAACTGCAGAAGACCGCTTACGAGGGCCCGGACGCGGACTGATCCGGTCAGCGCGCGCGGACGACAAGTTCAAACCAGCAGTTCGCCCCATAAAAAAGGCCAGCCGAAATCGGCTGGCCTTTGCTGTGTGTGCGTTCGTCTTCCGTCAAACGATCTACCCCGCGTGCATCTTTTCCTCTTCTTCCTGCTGCGTCTTGCACTCGATACAGAGCGTCGTGACCGGCCTTGCCTCCAGGCGCTTTGTGCTGATCTGCTCGCCGCAGGACTCGCACACGCCGTAGGTGCCGCTTTCGATCCGGGCGATCGCCTCATCGATTTTCTTCAGGAGCTTCTGCTCCCTGCCGCGCAGGCGCAACGTGAAATTGCTGTCCAGTTCGGCCACAGCCTGATCGGTCGGATCGGGAAAGCTTTCTTTTTCAGAAGTGATCTTGCTGGTCAGGGTGCTCTCGGCTTCGGAGAGCAAATCTTCGCGCTGCTTGACCAGCTTCTTTTTAATTGCGAGCAATTTATTGTCCAGCTTAGTATTGTTCATAGAACGACCTCGTGTGCAGCGAAGTGCGGGGCGTTGTTTTGCCGGGTATCCGGTCAGGCCCGCTGAAAATTAATATGGCACTATATCAAAAACTCCCGCGCGAGTCAATTGATAAATGAAACAGCGCATCTGATACGCTTACAGGGGAGTGGAAGATTGACAAAAAGGCCGGTTACGGGTTATAGATGCTGATGATGCACGAAAAAAAGAAACTCACCAGGATCAACAATAGGGGAATCGCAATCACACGGGTCAAGAGCACCGACGTCGTTAGGGACAGGAGACAGTGACCGGTCGCCGAA
>OFGW01000010.1_pt1 | contig 12898 bp, 12 predicted proteins | sample 1521861 | NCBI WGS metagenome assembly OFGW01 (sample SAMEA2553414, study PRJEB24118) | soil metagenome
TCTATCCCCTTGCCGCGGGTCACATGATACGCCATCGGAGGCCGAGCGTCAAGGTTCACAATGCGGGAGTAGTGAAATTCGTGCCCCCGCATGACGGTCCCCTGGTCAAGGAAAGAACTTGTGTTTCCCGCTTCCAAAACAGTATAGCCATGCGCCTGCGGCCGGCGTTCAAGAATAAAATCGACCGGCAGGACCGCGGTCATGGGATAACTCTTGTCATCCACCTGCAAGCTTCTGCCGAGATAGATTAGACCGCCGCATTCCGCATAAATAGGGAGCCCCTCCTCAGCGGCCTCCCTGACCGAACGACAGAAGCTTTCGTTCGCTGCCAGTTCCGCGGCCTGTGTCTCGGGAAAGCCTCCGCCTATGTACAGAGCATCGACATCGGGCAATACCCTGTCCTTGAGAGCATTAATTACCGTAAGGCGCGCCCCCTGCCCTTCGAGTGCTTCCAGATTATCAGGATAGTAAAACTGAAAAGCAGTATCTCTAATGACCCCGATAATCGGATGCTCGGCATCTTCCGTGTGTCGGGTCGCTGGTATTGCCGGTTTCAGCGCATCGCTAGTTGATGTATCGCAGGCAATGTTCCAGAGGGCATCGAGGTCAAGGTATTGTTCCGCTGCCGCTGCAGCGGCATTTATTGCCTGTTCCACCTCGGGATGTTCGTGAAAGGGCGTCAGCCCCATGTGGCGCTCGGGGAACTCGCCCCTTTTTTGTCTCGGGACTGCTCCAACAACGCGCACGCCGCTGCTCTGCTCGATTGCCTTCCGGACCACTGTTTCGTGACGGCCCGGTGAAACGTTATTCAGAATGATGCCCTTGAGCTCCACGTCGGGGTCGAAGTTCCGGCAGCCCAGGACCACTGCTCCGACCGTGCTCGACGCCTTCGTGCAATCGACAATGAGCACCACCGGTGTCTTGAGCAGTTTCGCCAGCCGGGCCGTGCTGTAGGTGCCCGCCTCATCAACGCCGTCGTAGAGGCCGCGGTTGCCTTCGATCACCGCAACATCAGCTTCCGCCGTGTGATCTCTGAAAGATTGCAGAATACGCTCCTGCTCCATGATAAAAAGATGGAGATTGTAGCAGGGCCGGCCCGCGGCTGCTCCGAGCCATCCCGCTTCTATAAAATCAGGGCCCTTTTTAAAGACCGCGACCCGCCTGCCCTGCTTGCGCCAGGCAGAGGTCACGCCGAGCGCGAGGGTGGTCTTGCCGAGCCCTCCCCGCGTGGCCGAAATTACCAGCCTCGGTAACATCTGCATTACGATTGCGGGTTTGCCGAACCTTCCGTATGCGGTATTTCGACAGCCGTGCCGCCGAAGTACGAATACACCAGTTTGCCGCCGTCTATCAGCACGCGGAGCGCGGCTTTGACCTCAGCCTGGGTCGCGCCTTCAGCCTCCATGGCATTGCTTATGTCCTTGGGCTTCAACTTCTTTTTGCCTTGCATCTTTTCCACGTATGCATATATTTTTTTCTGTAATTCTTCAGAATCCATGTTTGCACCTCATCAGATTAGGTTGCTCGCTCCATCATGATACCCGGCCCCGGTCTCTCACCGGGGCCGGGTATGATATTACACCTTATACGCTGTTATTCCCACTTGAAAGTCGGGGTCATTCTGAACGTATCGCGTGCGAACGTAAAGTCATCGATGTGCATGTGGGTGAACGCTATGCCGGTAAGCTTGAAGAACCGCTCCCAGCCGATGCGCTCGATCCACTCGCCCACGCGCTCGTGCTTGCGGGCGTCCTTGGCGTAGACCTCTACCAGGTGTTTCACGGCCTTCACGACCTCGGGCCAGCGAGGCGGATTGTTCGGGAGGTAGGGGATGGCCAGTTTGGACATCCGGGGAACACCGCGTGCGTTGGACACCTTGCCGCCGACCCAGATCGAGATACCATCGCCGGTAGCATCGGCCAACGGCAGGGACGGGCACATGGTGTAGCAGTTGCCGCAGTACATGCAGCGTTCTTCCTTGATCTTCACGGACTTCGCAGCCGGGTTCGGACTGATGGCGCCGGTCGGGCAGGACGCGATCGTCGTCGGGATTTCGCACTGGTTTCCGATGGTTGCTTCGTTCACCTTCGGAGGCTTGCGGTGAGTGCCGAGGATGGCGATGTCCGAACAGTGCACGGCGCCGCACATGTTGAGGCAGCAGGCCAGGGCGATACGGACACGCGCCGGAAGCGTTTTCGTCGTGAAATACTCATGCAACTCATCCATTACGGCCTTCACGACGCCCGAAGCGTCCGTGGCCGGGGTGTGGCAGTGGATCCAGCCCTGGGTATGCACCACGTTGCTGATGCCGTAGCCGATGCCGCCGGTCAGGTGGCCGCGCTTCTTGAGCTCGGCCTGGAGCGCTTCCACCTGCGCCTTGGCAGGAAAGAACTCGATGTTGTTGCGGGTCGTGAAGCGCAAATGCCCGCCCGAAAATTTATCGGCAATTTCACATATCTCACGGATAAAATCGCTGCTCACGAGACGGGGTGATGCCATACGCACGGTATAAAGCTCGTCGCCGGTCTCGGAAACGTGTTTCATCGCGCCTTTGTTGATGATTTCATGGTACTTCCATTTCCCGTAGTTCTTCGCGATCACGGGAGGCAAAAATTTGCTAAAGTGAGGAGCTCCTATATCGGTTATTCTCTTCGGTTTGTCAGCCATTCTAAGTTATCCTCCTTAAGTTATTTCACGTCTTCCGGTGACCAGAATACGTACGGGTTCGACCTGGGGGCTTTCACCATCTGCGGCACTGCCTTGAGACCGGTTGCGTCGAGCATGGATTTCATTCCGAGACGGTCGACAAGCTCGCCGATACGCTCGCGGTTCTTGCCGTGATCATCCCACCATTCCCAGAGCTTGCGGATGAGCTCTTCCAGATTGTCGTAGGGCTTCTCAAGTTTCATGAACGGAACGATGACCCAGCTCATGAGAGCGCCGGTCACGATCGGGGCCTTGCCGGCCAGCATGATGGTAGCGCCCTTTTCCTTGCCCGAACGCAGCGCCTTGGGCATGCGGTTGATGCAGTTCATGCAGCGGTTGCAATCCGCGCCGTTGATCTTGAGAGTGCCGCCGTCGTAGCTCATACACTTGGTGGGGCACATATCGATCACTTCAGTCTGGATGTCCATGTCCTTAGCGGCGTTCTTGACTTCCGCCTGGTCGATCTGGATCGAATCTCTCCAGGTGCCGATGATGGACATGTCGGCGCGCGCGATGGAAGCGACGCAGTCGTTTGCGCAACCGGAAACCTTGATCTTGAACTTATAGGGGAACGCGGGACGATGAAGTTCGTCCTGGAACTTGTGGGTGAGGGTGTCGCAAATTTCCATTGTGTCGATGTTCGCGAATTCGCAGCGGGACATGCCGGCGCAGCAGCTCGGGGTGCGGAGACAGGAACCGGAACCGCCAAGGTCCCAGCCTTTTGCCGTTGTTTCCGCAAAGATGGGCTCGAGCTTGTCGGTCTGGGTGCCGAGGAGGACCAAGTCGCCGGTGGACCCGTGCATGTTCGTCAGGCCGCTGCCGTATTTGTCCCAGATATCCATAAGCTCGCGAAGCGCGCTCGTCGTGTAGTAGAAGCCGGCGGGCTGGTTGATACGGACGGTGTGGAAATGGGCAACGCCCGGGTATTCCTCCGGGAGGTCGCAGTAACGGCCGATAACGCCTCCGCCGTAACCAAGGACGCCCACAATGCCGCCATGCTTCCAGTGGGTAACTTTGTCCCGATATGATCTCTCCAGGATGTTGAGCAGATCTTGCGCTGTATTACTCTTCTTTGCGGCCTTCTTGATCTCTTTTACAAAACTCGGCCACGCGCCTTTTTCCAAGTCATCAAGCATCGGTGTCTTACTCATTAGAAATCCTCCTTATAGAATTATCTCACATGTTAATCTTTAGCAATTCATTGGACTCGTTCATGTTTCCAGTAAACGACTGAGCTCCTCTGGAATCCACAGCAGCCCGGATACTCCGGACTACAGAATATATACCTGTTTACGTGGACGGTCCCCCTTTCTCAAAAAAGTTAGGATAATCATGATCATAAAATATATGGGATGCGGTGGGCGGGTCTAATAATCCAACTTCTTCTTAATTAATTAAATTCAGTTGTTGAGACATGAGATTGTATGTTTACTTCCACTTTTAGTCAAATAAAAAAAACTAATTAGACCATAACCGCCTGTAATCTGCACGGTTTAGAATATAGGCCAACACTTAATAAATACAATGAATTATGAATTAATTGAAATTTCTATTGTGGAAACTGATACCTTAAAAAAAATGATAGTCAATATTTTAAGTACAATCTGAATACTTAGTCCTATTAATAATCCAAATGTTAGATTTCGTGGTGATCCAGCGATGTTATTTGACTAAAAATACGAATAACCCCGTTCATAGCCAGTATCCACGCATTGGCTGATTTTAAAGCAATATACCGGTATTTTCATGTTTTTAAAATTGATCCAAAACAATCACAACCTGTCACTCTCTGCCTTAAGTTCCGAACGATTTGACACCCTGCTAAAGTTCTGATAGCATAAATCCGATATCAGAACATAGCCAACATGAGGAAAGGGATTGACGATGATTGAAGCGAAAGTTACTCTCGTGAACAATATGCAGTTTACGGGGAAATCCGCATCCGGCCACTCACTGATCATGGACGCCGACGATGAAGCCGGTGGCAAAAACGCCGGTTTCCGCCCATGGAGCTTTTGCTCGTCGGCTTCGGCGGCTGCTCAGGCATGGATGTGATATCCATCCTTCGGAAAAAAAGGCAACAGATCACGGGCCTTGAGATTAACGTGAAAGGCGAAAAGCGGGACTCCTACCCGAAAGTCTATAAGGAAGTGCACATCGAATACGTGGTAAAAGGCAAGGGTGTGGAAAAGGAATCCGTGGAACGAGCTATCGCGCTTTCCTTGGAGAAATACTGTTCCGTCGGCGCAACGCTGGCCGAGGCCGGTACCATTACGCACAGTTATAAAATCGTCGAAGCGTGAATCGTGTGGATACCGGATTTATTTTCTACAATATTGAGTTCCCTGCAGTCCCGCCCTAGCGGAACAGGGAATCGCGATTCTTAAGGTCAGATTATTATCGTATTCGCTCGCATCATCAACCTTTTGACTTCCTGATACTCTCCAGCTCTTTTTTCAGAATATCAATCTGCACCTGCAGGTCGATGAACCGATCGGCAATCGGGTCCGGAATGTGGACGTGGTCCATGAGCGCATCCTCGGCAACGCGTTCGTCCTTGATCCGGACAATCTTGCCGGGGATGCCGACCACGGTGGAGTGGTCCGGCACGTCCTGAAGCACTACCGAATTAGCCCCGATCTTGACATAATCGCCGATCTTAATAGGGCCGAGCACCTTGGCGCCCGCTCCCACGACCACGTGGCTCCCTACCGTCGGGTGACGTTTCCCTCGCTGCTTACCCGTCCCCCCCAGCGTCACTCCCTGGAAGAGCGTCACATTGTCGCCGATCTCCGTGGTCTCGCCGATGACCACACCCATCCCGTGATCGATGAACAGGCCCGAACCAATGGTCGCGCCAGGGTGGATCTCGATACCGGTAATGAACCGGGCGAACTGTGACAGCGCCCGGGGAATGAACGGAATGCGCTTCTTCGACATCCAATGTGCAAACCGGTAGAACAGGAGCGCGTGGAACCCTGAATAGGTAAGGACAACTTCCACCTTGCTTGTTGCAGCCGGGTCCATGGACAGCGCTGCCTGAAAGTCCCTCTTTATTTTACGAAGCGTCTCGATCATATTTATTATATGTTGATATTGGATTTTCAGATGGGGGATCTTCGATTGCCGATTGAAGATCAAGATTTGACTGTGCGTTTATTTCGCACTCCGAACACCCTGCACTCTCGCTAGCGCAATCGTAACAGCTGGGTGCAGGCTCTGCACTCGCGCTATTCTCTGAGCCACCCGGGAGGAATCCCGGCCCTTCTTGCCTCTTCGGGGATCACCGTTTCGATCATGTTTTTTGCTTCATCGATCTCTGTTTGCACGTCCTTCATTTCCTGTTCGATATGCTCCGCTTCCACGCGTCCTTCAAGATGCCCGGATGCGGGGCCGGGTCCCCATTTTCCCAGCGCATCCAGGCGTTTCTGGTCAAGAGCCCGGTAGCGCTCCTGGGCATCGGCAAGCCGCTTTTTCCAATCCCGAAGACGCTGCTGCCATATGGCCTTTGATGCGGCCTCTTGCCGTTCCGTGGAGGCCCCTGAAGGAGATTCCGCTCCACCCTGCCCCTGCTGCTCCGGGCCGACTTCCTGCCCCGTGGGCATTTCTATTTTCCGGGCCTTCGCGCGGCGACGCTCCGGCACCACTCCGAGATCATCGGTGATATGCACGCCGCCTTTGGCGTCCGTCCACTCATAGATATAATGTTTTTTTGCCTCATTGTTCCCGGCCTTTTCACCTGTTTCCGCAAAGGCGGTGAAAACGAGCACCAGCAGCACAGTCACAATCGCAACGAGAAAGCGCATATTCAGCCCCTATCTCATGATTTCCACGCCGGTCCGGGCGCTCTCACGGATCGTACAGACCGCGTAGGCCGCGATTCCCTCGCCCTTGCCGGCAAACCCGAGTCCCTCGGTCGTCGTGGCCTTTACATTAACGGCAGAACGGTCCGCCTTGACCGCTGACGCGATGGTCGCAACCATCGCCGGGATGTGCGGCGCCATCTTCGGCCGTTCCGCAACGATGGTCGCATCGATGTTGTTCACGCGAAACCCGGCATCGGTGAGCAGCCGGTGCGTCTCGGAAAGCAGCGTGACACTCGAGATGCCTTTGTATTTCGGCGCCGTGTCGGGAAAATGCCGCCCGATGTCACCGAGCCCCGCGGCGCCGAGCAGCGCGTCGCAGATCGCATGAAGCAGCACGTCAGCATCGGAGTGGCCGAGCAACCCTTTCTCGTTGGGAATATCCACGCCGCCCATGATAAGCTTTCTGCCTTCGACGAGGCGGTGAACATCGTAACCCGTGCCGACTCTCATAATTACCTTCTCTTGAGGATCTCCTCAGCAAGGATGAGATCCCCGGGCGTCGTGATCTTGATGTTCTCGTAGCTTCCCATGATCACGCGGACCTTGCCGCCTGCCCGCTCGACCAGCATAGCGTCGTCAGTCCCGAATACGCGGTGTTTGTATGATTCCTCGTAGGCGCGCTTGAGGACTTTAAGGGGAAACGCCTGAGGCGTCTGGACGGCCCACAGCCTGTTCCGTTCCAGAGTGTGACGGACGAGGCCTTTGTCGTCAACCTCCTTGATCGTGTCCTTCAAGGGCACCCCCACGACAACGCACTCGCCCTTTTTGGCAAGCTCGACGCTTTCCCTGATCATTTCCGCCGTGACGAAGGGCCGCACGCCGTCATGCACGAGCACGACCGATGCATCCTTCTCGAGCTTCTGCAGTCCGTTCATCACGGAATCCTGCCGCTCTTTGCCGCCGACGACGAGCGTCTTTACCTTGGTTATATGATACTGTTCAATGACGTCCCTGAGACAGCTCTCCATATCCTCTTTTGAGAGGACCGGGATGATCTCGTCGATCTCGGCAGCGCGCTGGAATGCGAGGAGAGTATGGGCAAGCATGGGTTTGTCGCCAAGAGGGAGAAACTGCTTTGCAACCGCTTTTCCCATCCTCCTGCCCATGCCCGCTGCGGGTATGAGTACCGTTACCTTTGACATCAGGTGCCTCGCAAGGAAAAGATCCCAAATGACAAATAATAAACCTCAATCATTTTAGAAGCTGGAATTTTCCAGTTTGGATGTTATTTGCCGCCCCCCTTCCGCAGCACGCGGCGGCTATTTACTTCTTAAAATTCTTCACCACGACTTTAAACCGCTTTGCGAGCGGTGCATCCATATCGATCGAGACCCGAAGCTGAAACTGGTCGTCCTTGGCATGGGTCAGCACATCGAAGGGGAGGATGATCTGCCCGTCCTCCATGAACGGCTTGCCGAGATTGACCTTCATCCCCGCGTCCACCGCCTGCTCAAGCGCGGCCATCTCGGGCTTTGCCTCGGCCATGGGCGCGCCGGGCATCGAGGGCTCCACCGGCATGGCTTCTTTCGGGATATTCTTCGGCGCTGACGGTTTCTTCTCGCCCTTGCTGATGATATCGCTCAGCGTGAAGTTGTGGCGCTCCGGGTTCTTTTGCATGTCCCGAAGCACGAGCTTGGAAACGGCGGTAAATGTCTTGAGAACACCTTCCCCGGTCATGGCAACCGCTTCATAGTACGGCACATTACGCGGGTTCAGCGCCGCGTTCAATTCCTCGACAGCCATAATGTCCGGCAAGTCCCGTTTATTATACTGGATCACCACGGGGAAATCATTCAGGTTCACGCCCTGGTCCGCAAAGTTGTCGTGGAGGTTCGTCATGCTTTCAACGTCAGCGTCGAGCATGGCCCGCTGCGAATCGGCGACAAAGATCACCCCGTCGGCGCCCTTGAGCACGAGTTTGCGGGTGGCATTGTAGAAAACCTGGCCGGGGACGGTGTAGAGGTGAAAGCGTACTTTATAATTTTTGATAGTCCCGAGCTCTACCGGGAGGAAGTCGAAGAACAGTGTCCGGTCCGTCTCCGTTGCGAGCGAGATAAGCTTGCCCCTCTGCCCCGGCGCGATGCGGTGGTAGATGAGATGGATGTTTGTCGTCTTCCCGCACAGACCTGGTCCGTAGTAAACGATCTTTGCATTGATCTCACGAGTGGTATGATTTACAAGCGCCATAACACTATAATTACATAAAAAGAATAGTATGTCAATACTGCGGAATTATGAAGGTAAAGAGAGAAAGTCCAGCGCCCGCGCATGCAGTCTCTCGTTCGCGCTGGCGATCAACGGCACGGTCCTCTCGAGTCCCGCGACGATGGAATCGACCGTCATGCCGTTCAGATCGGTGATCACGCCATCTGCCTCTTCGAGAATCAGCATCCCTGCCGCGAAATCGAACGCGCGGGCGGGATTGGCGATCACGAGCAGGCTGAGCGCGCCCGAGGCGACATAGGAGAGGTCGAGCGCCACGGGGCGGAAACAGCGCGTGCGCCTTGCCTGCCGGATAAGCGGCATGAGTTGGGGGATACCGGTCCCGGGCGCCGATGTCTCGTAGGCAACGATCTTGATTCCTTCCGCTGCCGAGGTCCTGATCCGCCTGCCATTTTTGTACGCCCCTCCTGCCCGCGTCGCCCAGAACTCGTCTCCCCTGGCCAGATCGATCACGTATCCCACGGAAAGATCGGAAAGCTTGTCGCCGTTCAAGAGCGCCATCGATGAAGAAAAGAGCGGAATCCCGGTCTTGGCGTTATTGCTCCAGTCGATAGGGTCGACAAGAACGATTTTTTCCCCTTCGCCGAACTTTTTGACACCGGCTTCCTCGGAGATAAGCGTAAACGATTCGCCTTCCCGGTGCGCCTTCTCAAGCGCGGTGATGACGATATCCTCCGCCCACTTGTCCACGGGAAAGGTCTTGTCGCCGCCAGCGCCCTTCCCGAGCGGGACCGCGCCCCCTTCCCTGGCGGGGATATCCGAAATCCCTGCACGCATCTGCTTGCCAATCCCCTTGAAGACCGCAAGCCATTGCTCATTGTCCATTCACTCTCCTTTTAAAACGGATGATCACGGATAAAATCAGCAGCCTGTTCAGCCGAATAAACGCGAATGGGAAAATTGAAGCTCGCCGCAGCAAATGAAGGTTCGTATAGGTATCTGCAGGGAATCTCGATTCTTAAGGTTGAAACATTATCGTATTCGCTCCCCAACCCCGCAGCAAGCTGCAGGGAATGCGTTCACTCCGGAATTCATCCTCTTAACTAGGAATCAATGGATACTCCCCTGCCTGGGAATGACACGAGCTTAAGATTTACGAAGCTAAAATCTTGCTCTTGAAATATTCAGCGACGTGTTCCGCTGCTTTCCTGCCTACGCCCTTGACTGACGCAAGTTCCTCCACCGTCGCCTGTTTGATCTTCTCCACGCTGCCGAAATGCCTGAGCAGGGCCTTCTTCCGTACCTCGCCGACTCCCGGGATCTCATCCAGCTCGGAATGCACTGCACGCTTCTCACGGAGCTTCCGATGATACGTGATGGCGAAACGATGCGCTTCGTCGCGCGCACGCGCCACCAGGTGCGTGGTCGCGCTCGTGGGTTCGAGGATGACCGGTTCCTCCACCCCGGGCAGGAAGACCCGCTCGAACTCCCGCTCCGATCCTTCCTCCCCGCTCCGGGCCTTGGCTAGCCCGATTATGTCGGGCCCCTCGATCTGCAACTCCCCCAGCACATCAAGCGCGGCATTGAGCTGCCCCTTGCCGCCGTCGATCAGGATGAGATCGGGAAGCGTCCCCTCATCCTGCGCCTTCGTATATCGCCGCCGGATGACCTCGGCCATACTCGCAAAATCGTCCTGGCCGGTGACAGAGCGGATCTTGAACTTCTTATAATGTCGCTTGTCCGGCAGATTGTTTTCGAAGCTTACCATGCTCGCGACCGGTTCCGTGCCCTGGATTTGCGAGATATCGAATGCCTCGATCCTGCGCGGAAGGTTCCTGAGCCCCAGTTCCTCCTGGAGCCTCATAAGTATACGCTCTTTGCTCCTGCGCGACAAGAGATGTTCCCGGAGCGACTGGGACGCGTTGTCCGAGGCCATCTGCACAAGCTCGCGCTTTCTGCCGCGCTGCGGCACGAGCAGCTCGACCCTTGCTCCCCGCTTTTCCGTGAGCCAGCGTTCGAACACTTCCCGGTCCCCTACCTCGAAGGGCAGCAGTATCTCCCCGGGAACGATCATCTCCTTGGAATAGAACTGGCGGAGAAAATCGTTCAGCACTTCCTCGTCGGTCATCCCGTGAACGTCATCGAGATAGAAGTCCTTGCGCCCCAGCAGCATGCCGTTCCGGATAAAGAGCGCCTGAATGTCCGCGCGGCCCCCTTCGAAGGCCGTGCCGATCACGTCCTGGTTCTCGAAGTTCGATGAAATGACCTTCTGTTTTTCAAGCGCGCCCTCGATTTTCGCGATCCGGTCCCGCAGCTCGGCCGCGCGTTCATAGTCCATTTTCTCCGACGCCTCAGACATGCGCTCTTTCAGCATGTCGATGAGGTCCCGGTTCTTGCCTTCGAGAAAGAGCCGAACCTGATCGACCATGTCCTGGTACTGCGCCTTGTCCGCCTCGCCCGAGCAGGGCGCTGTGCAGCGGCCGATCTGGAACTGGATACAAGGCCGGCCGGGCTTGTCTCGTTTGAACTCTATTTTGCACGGCGCGATCGGGAAAGTGCGGCGAATGAGCGCAAGCGACTCCCACATCCCGCCCGCGGGGACGTAGGGACCGTAGTAAAGAGCGCCGTCTTTTTTAAGCCTGCGTACTACTTCGAGGCGGGGATAGTCGGCCTTAACGTCGAAACGGAGGTAAGGGTAGTTCTTATCGTCACGAAGGATGATGTTGTAGCGCGGGCGGTGCTTCTTGATAAGGTTCGATTCGAGCGCGAGCGCTTCGAGTTCCGTATGCGTCACGATGGTCTCGAGGTCCGCTATCTGGCGTACCATGATCTCGGTCTTCTCGCCCTTGGAGCCTTTCTGGAAGTACGAACGCACCCGGTTCCACAGGGACACGGCCTTGCCGATGTAGATCACGTGCCCTTTCGCGTCCTTCATAATATAGACTCCCGGCAGGTCCGGGAGGTTCTGGAGTTTTTCTTCGAGAGTCATAAAGCCTTTTTGCCGCTGGAGAACACAGGCAAAGAACACAGAAAAAACTGAATTCTACTTCTTTCTCCTCATGGCTTCATCATTCCCCCTTCACCCCAACCGCCATTTCTCTCTCCCGGAGCTTCTTGATCCGGTCCCGAAGCTCAGCCGCACGCTCGAACTCCTGCTTCTTCGCCGCGGCGCGCATCTCTTTTTCGAGATGCTCGATGAGTCTCGGGATGTCCACGGTCGAGAGGTACTCCGCCTCTTCCTCCGCCGCGATCGGTACGGTGTAGTAATCTTCCTCGTACACCGTGCGGAGAGCGGCCTGGATGTTCTTTTTAATGGACTGCGGCGTGATGCCGTGCATCCGGTTGTATTCCTCCTGCACCGTGCGCCGTCTGTTGGTCTCGGCAATGGCGTTTCGCATTGAATCGGTCATGATTTCCGCGTAAAGGATGACCTCGCCGTTCACGTTCCGCGCCGCCCGACCCATGGTCTGGATGAGGGATCGCGCTGAGCGCAGGAACCCCTCCTTGTCAGCGTCCAGGATCGCAACGAGCGAGACCTCGGGGATGTCCAGGCCTTCGCGCAGGAGGTTGATGCCGATAAGCACGTCGTACTTTCCCATGCGGAGGTCCCGGATGATGTCCACGCGCTCCAGGGTATCGATATCGGAATGCAGATATGCCACCTTCACATTCAACTCTTTGTAGTGCTCGGTCAGGTCCTCGGCCATTCGTTTCGTGAGCGTGGTCACGAGCACGCGCTCGCCCGCCTCGGCATGTTTTCTGACCTCGTTCAGCAGGTCGTCTACCTGTCCCTTGACGGGCAGCACCGTGATCTTCGGGTCCGTCAATCCCGTGGGACGGATCACCTGCTCGATGATCCTTCTCTTGCTCTCCTCGATCTCATAATCGGCCGGCGTCGCCGAGACGTAAACGACCTGGTTCGTCCGCGCCTCGAACTCCTCGAAATTTAGCGGCCGGTTGTCCAGGGCGGATGTCAGGCGAAAGCCGTAGTCCACGAGCGTCTGCTTCCTGGCCCGGTCGCCGTTGTACATGCCGCCGATCTGGGGGACCGTGGCGTGGGACTCGTCAATGAACAGCAGATAATCCCCCGGGAAATAATCGAGCAAGGTCGGCGGCGGCTCGCCCGGAGCTCTCCCGGAAAGATGGCGCGAATAGTTCTCGAT
>OFGW01000011.1_pt1 | contig 12736 bp, 13 predicted proteins | sample 1521861 | NCBI WGS metagenome assembly OFGW01 (sample SAMEA2553414, study PRJEB24118) | soil metagenome
CTGCGGTCATCGGCTTGATGAGCTTAACAAAGGTGTGCCTGCCCACGACGCCGTCAGTCTTCAGGCCGTTCTTTTGTTGAAACTCCCTGAAGCCACTGTCCGTTGCGGGGCCGAAATCACTGTCGATGGCGACATGAAAGCCATGCAAACAGAGCCACTCTTGGATCAGCTTGACTTTCCGACCCTTGCTTCCTTTTTTGTAGTTCTTGTCCAGTTCAAGGTCGCTCATAGTGACTCTCCTTCTTCTTTTCTTCTAATTTTCTTCTAAGCGGGTAGAAATACTGAAAATCGGCGATAGATACATTCACGGGCGCAGGTTATTCGCTTCGAGACCTGAGGGCCAAGTTGTGCTTCTTGAAATTCCTCTGTGTTCGATTTTTAAATTTGTCTTTTCGTGACGCTCACTTCCCTTCTTCGACTTGCTACCTTAGCTGAATCAACTCCCATCCCCCTCTGATCGCCCTGTGGGCTATTATTTCATGGTTTCCCAACGCACCATACTACTGCGGTGAAGCCTGCATGAGGCTGACATTGAGGTCTGGATCATTAATGTTCAGCAGGCCATAGGTTCGCTGTGCGTCCACCTGATTTTTAAAACTGTTGTAGATGATTATGTACTGGGCGGTCTTGCCTTCCACCCGCCTCAGTTCCAGCCTTTTTGGGACAAACGATTCTGTTTTGAACCTTCTCTGCTGGAACTTGTTAAAAATGTCCCTTGCTTCCTGCTCATTCGTGTAGGTCCCGATCACGACGATAAATTGCGGTCTGTCGTTTGCGGCCGTCTGAGGCCGCGAGAGATCCCCGGCCCATGCGGAACCGAGGAGGAAGCCATGCCCCTGACCGGTTGACGAAGACTGATCCACCGGATTTGTCTTGACCTCGGGAATGCTTTGCGTTGACGGCGTAGATGACAGGAGGGCCGCTGATGCACTTGCTTGTACTGTCGAGATTTTCTGCGTCGCGTTAAAATCCGTCATGAGGCCGCTCACGGTGGAGATCAGGATTGCCGGAATGCCGAGGGCATAGACAAAAATTTCTTTAGGATCCTTGCGCTCGAACTCGCCGGCAAACATGAGTGAGGTGATGACGCCGATAATGCAGCCGGTCAGGAGCACCCCTGCGAGCATAATCATGACCTGTCTGAATTCTGCGGCATACAGCTCCGGGTGGAGCATCATGGGAAGCAGTTTCATAAAGACAAAGGGGGTAGTTCCTGCAACAAATCCAATGATGAACGTCACGAGAACATTTCGCGTCCTGTAGCGCCGGGTCTCCATGTTAGAAGCCCTCCTTTCAGCATTTCCCGTTACATAAGTCTCTCGAACGCCGATCCCTCATCGTCCCCACAGGTTTATAATGTTTATATTCCCCCCATGCCGCCGCTTACGCGCCGATAATCCGCTGGCTATGCTTCAGCAGGTCATGCGATCAATCGAAGTGCGAACGCTTTTCGGACCTGTTACAGAGTAATGCCATAGGCCTCGGTGAACGCAGCCTGAGCGTATGACAGGGAGGCATAGCCGAACCCCTGGTCTCCCCAGGACGTCCCCCAGCTGTTCCGGACGATGAACCGGTCGGGAGTATAGCCGACGAGCGCGACAGCATGCCCTCCGCGTGTCGTGTCAGGCTGGTACTTATCGAGTTTCCCCCGCGTTTTTTTGGCATTGTCCCAGGTTGCATCGACATTCAAAGCCGTCAGGATCGGGCCTTTGGTCGCCAGCCAGGTCCGCCAGTTCCCCAGGCTCCTGCCGAGGTTGAAGTAGCTGGTGATCTTGAGCCGGGCGGCAATGGCGTAGAACGTCTTCGCTTCGTCTGCGTACAGCCTGCCCGAGCTGAAGGGCAGGATCGAGTCGCGCACGGCCCCGAATTTCCGGGCGATGTCCAGCGCCGCTTTGGGGCTCGTCCCTTCGAGTTCAATAAAGGTCGTGGGCTGCGTGACGAACTCATCACTCTCTTTAGCTGCCATCCAGATGAAGCGGGGGGAAAGCAGTTGGTCTTTTGGCAGCTTGCCGGCCTTGACGAAGTGCCACCTGATGACTGAATCGGCCGTGGCCCAGCCTACGCATGATCCGGTGTCTTTCTGGTCGTTGATCTTCCACCAGAGCTCGCGCAGGTCTTTGGAGGGGGGAAGGGCGCGGGGCGCGGCGAGTAGGCCGGCACCGACGGCGTGCTCGAAACCCCAGTCTCGTTCGGGCTGACGTGACGGCAGACAGTTCAGTATCCTCTTGTCCCTTATCGATTTCTTCGGCATAGTACGCTCCTTTCGTCATATTGAATCCACTTCATTCTGCGGGCTGTGAGAACATCATCCTCTGCAAAAAAAATTACAGGCCGTAGAAACCACGATATCTGTCAATCCGTTCATGAACCGGTCCAATGCCGCCAGTGACGATCCGCATCGCTTGAGCTCGGTCAGCTCAGCAAGGTATTTTTTCCCTGCAAGCAACATTGCAAAGGCGTCCCGCGAAAGCGTTCCCTCCTCGAGCATCTTGCACCAGCGCCGGATGTCGTCCTGTGTTCTTCCCAGAAAATCCTTCCCATCGCTGATCGCCGCGTCGCGACAGTCCCGCCAGTCGTACATGGCGAATTCCACGAGCTCGACGCCGAGCTTTACCCAAAAATCGTCGAAGGATGCCATGGCTCTTTTCCCTGTATTGTTCATGGATCAGTTTGTTCGAGCGGCTGATACATTTGCTGTTACGCGAGAGATGTCTGTTTATCTGCCCAGCAGCGCCACCGTACTGCGCGGGTTCGCGAGGTAGTACCCCGCCGGGTTGATATCGATCTCCCTGCCTTCGTCAAGGAAATCCTCGCCGGCCTCGAGGCTGGTGTCGATGACGCGCCTCCACTTTTTCCCGCTCGAAAGCGCCGGCAATTGGACGCTTCGGACCGTAGGGTCCGCGTTCAGGATGAAGTAGAGCAGGTAGTCCCCCTTGAGGCCGGGCTGCGCCTCCCCGCCGTCGAGCTGGAGGCAGATCGTCCGGAGTTCGGGGTCGTTCCAGTCCGGCGTTGTTCCGTTCTCGTTGAACCAGGCCAGGTCGGGGACGCCGTTGGCGTTCAGGTCCCGGCCCAGGAAAAACTTTCTGCGCTGGAGAATGGGGTGCCGTTTAAGGAACGCGACGGCTTTTTGCACAAATTGAAGAAAATCCCCGTTCCTCTCCGCTTCGCCCCAGTCGAACCAGGCGAGGGCGTTGTCCTGGCAGTAGGCGTTGTTGTTGCCCTTCTGGGTGCGCAGGAATTCGTCTCCGCCCAGCACCATGGGAGTGCCGGAGGAGAACAGGAGATGGCAGATGTGGTTCTTCGCCAGTTGTTTCCGCAGGCGCCGGACCTCCTGGTCGTTCGTGTCGCCCTCCGCGCCGCAGTTCCAGGAGTTGTTGTCGTCCGTCCCGTCTCTATTCCCTTCGCCGTTGGCCTCGTTGTGCTTCGTGTTGTAGGAAAGAAGGTCGTACAGCGTGAAGCCGTCGTGGCAGGTGATGAAGTTGATGCTGTTGTAGGCCGATCTCCCGTCGTCAGCGTAGAGGTCGGCCGAGCCGGTGAGGCGATAGCCCAGGTCCCGCACCTGCCCCGCGTCCCCTTTCACGAACCTCCTCGTCGTGTCCCGGAACCTGCCGTTCCACTCGGACCAGTCCACCGGAAAATCCCCGACCTCGTAGTCCCCCAGATCCCACGGTTCGGCGATGAGCTTCACGTGGTTCAGCGCCGGGTCCTGGGAAATGGCGTCGAAGAACGACGCGGACTTCCGAAACGGCCCGTCCTCCCTGCCCAGGACCGAGGCGAGGTCGAACCGGAACCCGTCCACGTGCATCTCCTGGACCCAGTAGCGAAGCGAATCCATGACCAGCCTGATCACCGCAGGGTGCGCCAGGTTCATGGTGTTGCCGCAGCCGGTATAGTTCATGTAGTACCGGTAGGGCTCGCGCTCGGTCCCGGTGAGGCAGTAGTACGTGGGGTTGTCGATCCCCTTGAAGCAGAGCAAGGGCCCCAGTTCGTTTCCCTCGCCCGAGTGGTTGTACACCACATCCAGGAGAACCTCGATCCCGGCCTTGTGCAGCTCACGCACCAGGGTCTTGAACTCGGAGACCTGCGAGCCCGGGGAGGCGCCTGCAGCATAGGAGGATTCCGGCGCGAAGAACCCGATGGTGTTGTAGCCCCAGTAGTTGGTGAGCCCCTTGGCAAGGAGGAAGTCCTCGACGTAGAACTCGTGCACCGGAAGCAGCTCCACTGCCGTGACCCCGAGCGAGACGAGATGGGGGATCTTCTCGATGAACCCGGGGTACGTGCCCGGCTTCGCAACGCGCGACGAGGCATGGGCCGTGAAGCCTTTCAAATGCGCCTCGTAGATGATCGTCTTCTCGAACGGGATGCTGGGCGGAGCGTCCCCTTGCCAGTCGAACGCATCGTCGATCACGATCGACTTCGGGACAGAGGCAGTGTTGTCGCGCAGGTCGAGCGAAAGGTCCTTGTCCTCTGCGTTCGGGTCATAGGGAAGCAGCAGGTTGTCTTTGTTCACGCACTTGCCGGTCAGCGCTTTCGCGTACGGGTCGATCAAAAGCTTTTGCTCGTTGAACCGCAGGCCCCGTGCGGGATCATGCTCTCCCCGCACCTTGTATGCGTAGAGCTGTCCCGCCTTGAGTCCGGAAACAAAAACGTGCCAGATATACTTCGTCCGGCTCCCGATCTTGATGACGTCCGTGGGCCCGCTGCCCGCGCTGTCGAAGAGGAGGAGGAAAACCTACTGCGCGTTTTCCGAATAGAGCGCGAAGTTCACGCCTTCCGGCACAAGCGTCGCGCCCAAAGGATAATACCTGCCCGGCGAGATCGTTCTGCCCGTTCTATGCATGAGAAGATCGTCAGTCATAGCAACCTCCGTCTGGCATCACGGGAACAAAGACACTTTGGAGACAGTGCGCCCCAAAGTGTCTTTCCAACCTCTTCCCCATATAGACCATCCGTGTCAGGCCTTTGTCACGGCATCTGTCCGGAGATGCCGGAAGAGCGTCTCATTACCGCCATCCCATTACGCCGCCGCTTTATTCGCTTCAGCCAGCAGCCGTGCCCGCTCGTCTGTCTGCAGAAGTCGAGGCGTCCCCTTCTCGTCAAAAGATATTATTTATTATTGATCTTACTCTGAACATCCTCAGCGATGTCCATGGCGAGCTGACCGAATATCTTTTCCCACGCGCCGATAGTATATCCACCGCCCGCGTCAACGGTGCGTCTCGCATTGATGACGCCGACCACATTATTATTGTCCGCCAGGTCGCATTGAACGGTTAAAACGGTGGACCCCCATCCGGGCATCAGCCAACGTTTAAAGGCATCTCCCTTTTTGTATTCGAGGATTTTGCAATTGGTGGTCAGCTTTGATCCTTCCTTCCCTTCCCATATCAGCCCTTTGTAACGAAGTTTTTCAGCCAGGGCGGCGGCAAACATTTTTTCTATATCAATATCAAACTTTTCCCCTGTTTCATTCGCTACCGGACCGACTTCGATTTTTGTATCTGCTTTTGGTCCGTAGTTATTCTGAAAATCCAACGTGTGATGGACGCTCCCGCAGCCCGAAGCAGCAAAGACAAAAAGAATAACAATTGCCGCCAAAGAGACCTTTCTTTCCGACATTGTTCGGTTCATACTTTGCCTCCTTCATGTCTTCACGGAATGGATATGGATACTGTGGGGACATTTTGTTCCGGATTGACTTTTCAGCCCTTCCCGTTATAGCCCCTCAGATCGGAGCATTTGTTACCGTAGGGGAACTCATTACAGGGAGGGCATCGATGATTTTCCTTGAAACATACGCCCCATAGTTGGGAGAAACCGTCGTTATGAACTCAGGGGTAACATCATTATCATATCCCGTAAAAACAGCGCCTCCGACCAAAGCTATTATTGAGACCTCGAACCAGCTGACCTCGGTCCAGGTTCTGCTCATGTCCGCATGTCTGAAGATATAACGCGTGGGAACGGCGATCTGCCTTGAGGTATTATCTTTCAAATTGGTAATATTGACCCGTGTGTCTATATCTGCGGTGTATTTGTAACCCCATATGGCCGGCGCGAATATGAGCCAACCCGGAAAGTTAACAACGAAGTTTTGTCCGCTGCCGTCATACTTGGGATTAACGGCAATATCGATCAACATATCAGCCTGAACTGCACCCCTGAGTTTGGACAGTCAGCTTAGAGTAATCGGACAGGGTGCTTTTTGATTCTGTTTTATAAGCATTGCCTCGTATTCAACAGGAGGAACGTAATCCAGGGAGGCATGCAGTCGTTTCTGATTATACACTTGCTCGATGAAGTATGGAAGCCGCCTGAGAACGTCTTCCAGGGTCCGGTATTCCCAGAGATAGACCTCCTCGGTCTTTATGGTTTTCATGAAGCTTTCGGCAAAGGCATTGTCGTACGGATTGCCTCTCCGGGACATGCTGATCTGGAAACCGTGGCTTTTAAGTTCATCGACATAGTCGTGAGCTGCGTATTGCACTCCCTGGTCCGAGTGATGAATCACGCCGGCGGGAGGGTTCCTGTTCTGGATCGCCATCCGAAGCGCTGAGAGACTCAAGGCCGTGTCGATATTCCGTGAGATGGCGTACCCGATCGCTTTCCGGGAGCATCGGTCCAGAATGACCGCCAGGTATACGAAGGCGGCTGCGATCCGGATATAGGTGATATCGGCAACCCAGACTTGATTGAGCCTGGTGACCTGCAGGTCTTTGGTCAGGTTCGGATATACGGGATAAGCATGGTTGCTGTCAGTGGTCCTGACGAACTGACGGCTTTTCTTGACCAAAAGATCCTTTTCCCGCATGATCCGATGCACTTTTTTATGGTTGACGGAGTTGCCTTCCCGGTGGAGCTGACGGGTGACTTTCCGATACCCGGCTTTTGGGAACTCTTCCGTGATCTCTTCGATCCGGCTGACTAGGGCTTGATCCTCCGGAACCAGTTCCTGTTTCCTTGAGTTGTAATAGTAGCTGCTTCGAGGGAGCTTCATGAGTTCGCACCCCCTCGTGACGGTTTTGATAAGGTCTCGGTGGTCGGCAATGAACTGCCTTTTTTCCGGGACTGATCGATGCTCTGATGCAGCGCTTTTTTTAAAAACTCATTTTCCAGGTGAGCTTTCCCGAGCGCCTGCTCCAACTGGCCGATACGTTCTTCCAAGGCAGCTTCTTTGGCTGAATCAGCCTCGAAGCTGTTTTTGATAAACTGCTTTCTCCAATGATACAAAAGCCCGGAGGAAATGCTGTGTCTCCGGCAGAGCTGGGCTGCGGTACTGACCCCGCTCAGATATTCTTCAACAACCTGGCGTTTGAATTCGGTGCTGAACTTCCTCTGTTTGCTCATGACAAGATCCTTTCCGCCCCTCGGGGCTGAAGATCCTGTCCGACATTCTAACATACTTGTCTAAACGGAGGGGGTCAGTTCAAAGCGTAGGTTGATATTTTCGCGGTATTCTGATAAAGTAAATCACATGCTTTACATCTTTACCCATTGTGGAGCGGTTCCAGTCGTGCGCATCCGTGCATATCCGTGGCAAAAGAATCCTTAACGAGGTTGTATAGATGACTATCTGGGAAAAAGCAGTGTTCAATATGCAGAAAGGGGCGCAAAAAATTTCCGCTGCCGCAGTAATTATTTCAGAGCGGGTGAAGGTCGAGATAACGATCGCGCGTCTGCGGATCAGGCTTGACGAGGTCCAGTCCCTGATCAACGAACAATACCGCGTCATCGGCCGCAGGGTCGTAAACCTTACGAATGGGGACGCTTTGCCGAAGACCGCAGAGCAGCTTGTTCAAGACGAGGAGATCGCTGCGGCCATGACCGAGATCGGGGCCCGCAAAAAAGAGAGGGAAGAGTTGTACGGTGAGATCGAGAATGAGCAGGCGGCGTTTAAGCCTGCGGCAAAAAATGAGGAGACAAAAAAATGATCTATGCCGTCGTCTTCATCTTCGGTCTCCTCGTGGGCAGCTTTCTGAATGTCTGCATCGTACGGCTCCCGCGCGACCGTTCAATCGTCAACCCGCCCTCGCATTGCCCCCGATGCAAGTCGAGCATAAAGTTTTACGATAATATCCCGATCGTCAGTTTTCTGCTCCTCCGCGGCAAATGTCGATCGTGCGGTGAACCCATCTCATGGCGATATCCGTTCGTGGAATTGGCGAACGGGCTTTTCTACGTCTGGATCGTGAGCGAATTCGGGATCGGCGGCGAAGCGTTTCTGGTGATGGCATTCTGTTCCTCGCTTATCGTCATAACGTTCATCGATTTCGATTTTCAGATTATCCCTGATGTCATCACCTTTCCCGGGATGCTTCTTGGCGTGATGATTGGCCCGTTCTTCATGTCGACACTCAACGTGCCGCTGCCGTTCAATCTCGGTCATTTCATGCCTCACGCATGGCCGCTTCTCGTTAATTTTCTGAACTCCGTCATCGGCCTGCTCGGCGGGGCTTTGCCGCTTCTTGCGATCGGATGGATATGGGAGAAGCTCCGTCATGTCGAGGCCATGGGCGGCGGCGATGTGAAGCTCATGGGCATGGTCGGCTCATTCCTCGGATGGAAAGGGGCGCTCCTGACCATCATGCTCGGCGCTTTTGTCGGTTCCGTTGTCGGCCTGGGACTCATTATGCTCAAGCGACACAAGATGGATAACGTGATCCCTTTCGGTCCATTTCTCGCCTTGGGCGCGGTCGCGACGACATTTTACGGTCCCGATATCATCTCATGGTACCTGGGCCTGATGCGCATATGAACATGCATCCCTTCTTCATACTGGTTTTCGGTTTATTTATCGTCTTGTTCGGGGCCGTCCTTTTCTGGGGCATGGTGCGGCGTTACCGACGCGAGCTCGGCATCCACAAGGAAGAACGGGAAAAGACCCCGGACACGGCCTTCATCATCAATGCCTTCCATGATGTAACGAAACAGCTCAAGGAAAAAGAAAAAGAGCTCCAGCGGCTCAAATCCCTCGCGGAACAGCGCGCGGAAAACTTCGAGAGCTATAACGAAAACATCCTTCAATGCGTCACGAGCGGAGTAATGACCTTTGACCGGGACTGCTTCCTGACCACGATAAATAGGGCCGCTGAAGAAATACTCGTCATGCAGCGGGAACAGGCTGCCGGCAAGAACTGCCGCGAGTTGTTCGACGGCGGCGCTGTAAGCAGCGCATTATATGAGACCATGGAAAGAAAAGTCCCTTCAGCCCGGATGGAAGCGATGCTCGACCGGCCGTCGGGAAAGATCTGGCTCGGTTTCAACACGGCCATTCTGACCGACCGGCGGGGCGAGGCGCTCGGCGTCATCCTTTCCTTTTCCGATCTTACCGAGGTCAAGCGCCTGCAGGAACAAAAGGAACTGCGGGAACGTTTAATCGCCCTCGGCGAGAATTCGGCCGGCCGCCCCCATTAGCTCCCAAATCCCATGGACATGATAAGCGGGTATCTTAAACTGCTGGCGCAAAAACACTATGCTGCGGGCAAGGCTATCCTTCACCGCATCCCAAAAGAGACCACTCGGATGAACCGTATCATCGGCGATCTTCTGACCTTTGCGCGGCCGGCATCGCTCAACCGCGTCAAGGTAAATATCAGAGAAATGATCGAGGGCTGCGTCGCAAACGTGCTTCAGGCTACGGGCTCCGAGTCGCGCATCGCGACCGTCACGCGTGTCGCTGATAGTACGGTCTCCGTCGACGAGGTGCTCATGCGGCAGGCCTTCACCAACCTGTTCCAAAACGCCGTCGAGGCCATGCCCGAAACCGGCACGCTTACCATCGAGACCCGGCTCGACCGGGACCTGAAGATCATGATTCATGACACCGGCACGGGCATCCCTGCGGAGCAGCTAAAAAAAATATTCCTTCCCTTCTTCACGACCAAGGACCGCGGCGTGGGGCTCGGACTTGCGCTCGTGCACAAGATCATTCTTTCCCATGGAGGCCGCATTGACGTGGTAAGCGGGGAAGGGACGGGGACCACGTTTACGGTGACGCTCTCGTTAAGATAATCTTCATGACTGATACCATACTCGTTATAGAAGACAAAGAAAGCATGCTTGACATGCTCAAGCAGACACTCGAGGCGGAGAGCTACCGGGTGATTCTTGCCAGAGACGGCGCCGAGGGGATCAAGAGGCTTACCGACGAGCGGATAGCGCTGGTGCTCACGGACCTTAAGCTCCCGAAGAAAGACGGGTTCGAGGTGCTCACGGCCGTGAAAGAGGACAATCCACTCCTGCCGGTCATCGTCATGACCGCTTTCGGCACCATCGAGACCGCGGTCAAGGCCGTGAAGCAGGGGGCCTACGATTTTCTCACCAAACCGTTCGACACGGACCACCTGCTCGTGCTCATCAAACGGGCGCTGGACGCCACACGCATCGCCGCGGAAAACATTTTGCTCAGGGAAGAGTTCGCCGACAAGCTCGGTCTGCCGAAGATCATCGGCAAAAGCGTCCCGCTGCAGGAGATCACCGCAAAGATGCAGAAGGTGGCCCCCACGAACGCCACGGTAATGATCCACGGTGAAAGCGGCACGGGCAAGGAGCTCTTCGCGCGGGCCATCCATTACCTGAGCCAGCGCAAGGACGGGCCTTTTGTGGCGATCAATTCAGCGGCGATTCCGCGAGAACTGCTTGAGAGCGAGCTCTTCGGGTATGAGCGCGGCGCCTTCACCGGCGCTGATGCGAGAAAGCTGGGCAAACTCGAGATCGCGGACAAGGGAACGGTGTTCCTGGACGAGATAGGCGACATGGATCTGGCGCTCCAGGCAAAGCTCCTCCGCGTGCTTCAGGAACAGGTGATCGAGCGCGTGGGCGGCGGCAAGCCCATCAAGATCGACGTTCGCGTTCTGGCGGCGACGAACAAGGACATAGAAAGCGCCGTATCGGCCAAGCTCTTCCGTGAGGACCTGTTCTACCGCTTGAATGTATTTCCCATCACGATCCCGCCGCTCCGGGAACGGCGTGACGATATTCCGCCGCTGGCGCAGCATTTCCTGAACAAGTATTGCGCCGAAGTACGGAAAGGGCCGCTCACGATCTCCGATGAAGCCATGGACGTTCTCATGAAATCGCCCTGGAAAGGCAATATCCGGGAACTCGAGAACGTGATCGAACGGGCGGTCATCTACGCCGAAGGAAGCATGATACGCGCCCAGGACCTCGGCATCAGCGAATCGAGCATCCTTGATGCCCTTGCGGAGCACGTGCCCATGGACGGTCCGCTGCCTGCCGTTGCCGAGGCAGCGACCCGCATCGCCGAATCGCGCAGGATCAAACAGGTGCTCAAACAGACCGGCGGCAATAAAACCCGCGCCGCCGAGGTCCTCCAGGTGAGCTACAAGACGCTCCTCACGAAGATCAAGGATTATCAGCTGGAGGAGAAAGGGGATGGCTGAAAAATAGTTCGGAGTTTCCAGCTCGGAGTTTGGAGTACGCTGTTACGATTAAATATTGAAGATCTGCACGGACAATCCATCATGGAAAAAATACCTGCCGACACTAAAAAAGAAATCGAAAAACTCGTCAAGGAACTGAATGAGCACAATTACCACTACTATGTTCTCGATGCGCCGGTCATCTCCGATGAGGAATACGATCGGATGTTTCGCAGACTGAAGGAACTCGAGGAAAAGCATCATTATGTCCTTCCTGATTCACCCACCCGGCGCGTTGGTGCGCCGCCACTCGACAAATTCGAGAAAGTTAAACATACTGAACCCATGCTGTCGCTCGACAACGCTTTTTCTCACGACGAGGTACGCGAATTCGGCGAGCGAGTGAAACGGTTTTTAAAGTCGGACGCCGACGTAGAGTACACGGTCGAACCGAAATACGACGGTCTTGCCATGGAGTTGACCTACGAAAAGGGGCGCCTCATACGGGCATCAACGCGTGGGGACGGGTACGAGGGCGAGGATGTCACGACGAACGTCAAAACCATCAAGGCCATACCGCTTAAAATCGAAGGCGTGAACATCCCCGATGCGATTGACATTCGGGGAGAAGTGTTCATGGACATTGACGAATTCGAGAAGCTGAATAAAGAGCGCGAAAAAAGCGAAGAATCTCTATTCGCCAATCCCCGGAATGCGGCGGCAGGATCGATACGCCAGCTCGATTCATCAATTACGGAAAAACGGAAGCTCCATATGGCGTGTTATGGCGTCGGCGCAATGAAGGGGATAGAGTTTAAGAGCCAGACTGACTTCATCGCCTGGCTCAGGAAAGCCCATTTTCCGGTTCCCTTTGTGTTCGATCTGGTAAAGGGCGTCGATAAAGTCGTCGAGTCCATAAAAAAAATAGAAGATCAGCGGCCGAAGTTCCCTTTCGAAACCGACGGAGCGGTCATCAAGGTCAATGATTTCAATCTTCAGAAACAGCTTGGTTACAAGACCCGCGAGCCGCGCTGGGCCGTCGCCTACAAATTTCCGGCGCGCCAGGGCACGACGCAGATAGAAAACATCATCGCGAACGTGGGCAGGACGGGCGCCATCACCCCGGTTGCCATGCTAAAACCGGTCCGCATCGGCGGGGGCCCCGCTTGGCGCAGCACGACCCCCAAATGGGGAGCGGTCCCAAGCGCGAGCAGCCCTTCGAGCAGTACCGGGGCCGGCGGGTGGGGAAGGGGAGGGATACGCGAGACAACGTGGGGCGTCTCAAGGGTGCGGGCACCCGCGACGAGGAAAATACCCCGCTCCGCCGACCCGTCCGGGTCCGCGAGGTCACGATC
>OFGW01000015.1_pt1 | contig 11421 bp, 8 predicted proteins | sample 1521861 | NCBI WGS metagenome assembly OFGW01 (sample SAMEA2553414, study PRJEB24118) | soil metagenome
CTGATACGTTTCCGGTGGTCAAGCAAGACCGGCCAGTTCTACGGGCTGAACTTGCCAGATAGCCCTAGTCTATCCTATAATGACATTCAACGACGACGGGCAACTATGACACTTGCAAAGCGGCCACCCATTCTGGTCGTCGACGACGACGAAGACCTGCGGGTTCTGCTGCAGATGGCCTTGTCGCGCGACGAATACGACGTTACGACTGCCGCCAGCACGGAGGATGCTCTGCGTAAGCTGTCGATCCTCTCGTTCGAGGTGGCGATCATCGATCTGCGGCTGCCAGGGATGGATGGGATACATCTGCTGCGCGAGATTCAACGCCGTTGGCCGGACACAGTAACGATCGTGCTGACGGCCTTTCCCACGTTGGATTCGGCTGTGGCAGCGCTGCGCGCCGCAGCCCACGATTACATCACCAAACCCTGTCCGCCCTCCGAGATCCGGCGCAGCGTGCAAGAAGCGCTGTCCAAGCGGCAGGGCTTGACCAAGCGCTTAGAATTGATGCGCGCGCTCGAGCAGCAGCTTATTGAAGGCTTGCGGGCGCTGCGCGAAGGACGCCCGGCGCCGCCGATCGAGACGTCGTTGTCGTTTGGCAGTATCCCCCACAACGGGCGAATCGTGCGGGCCGGGTCATTCATCATCGATCGCGATCGGCACGAGGCGTTGTTGGGTGAGACGCCGCTCGATCTGACGCCGACCGAATTTGAGATTTTGGCATGCCTGGCCGAACGCGCCCCGGCGGTCATCAGTCCGCGTGAGCTCGCCCGGCGGGCGTTGAATTACGACCCGAGTGAGCTGGAGGCACGCGAGATCATTCGCTGGCACATCCATCATCTGCGCCGCAAACTCGAAGTTGATCCCAGCCAGCCTCACTCGTTGAAGAACGTGCGGGGTATCGGTTACAAACTGGATATTACTTAAGGCGGTTGCTCCATGCGCATCAAAATTGCTCACGCACTTATCGCGGCAACGCTCTGCCTGGCATTGATCGCACTGCCGGCTCAGGCGTTGCAACTGCCGGGCCCCAACCCGGAGCTCAGTATCACCGCTTCACCCTTTCCCATGGTCATTAACCAGGTCGCGCGCATCACATTGTCTGCGACCAACGTCGGTACGCTCAATGCCGACAACGTCGTCGTCACCGACGGCGTTCCAAACAACTTGTACATCTTGAGCGTGTACACTTCGCAGGGCAGCTACAGCGTCTACAATTCGGCCGTCACGATCCTCGTCGGAACAATCGTGCCGGGCCAGACGGTGACGATGTACATCGACGTGGTGCCGGTCAAAGCCACGGCCAGTGATACACCCTTCAACAATTGTGCGGGACTGACTTTCTTCAATGGCACCGCGCGGCTCTCGTGCCTGCCGAACCAGCCGGCCGTGTCCACTGCCTATCCGGCCTCGCAAGCCACGCTGGCGCCCAACGGCGCGCGCCCGATCGACGATCCCAATCGACCGCCGGTGTTCCTGCCGGTGGCCGGCGGCACGCCAATCGACATGAGCGGCTTCGTACTGATCTTGGGCGCGGCCTCGTTGTTGGCGGCGAAAGCGATCGCGCGCAAGCGAGGCTGAGCGAACGGGAGATGGAGAGATTGAGAGCATGATCTTTCGCGCATCTCGCTATCTCTCCATCACTCCATCTTCTTCACTCTGCAACACCCAACCACTGCTGCCAACGCTGCTCAAACTCCGCGTAACTTAACCCCAGGCCGGCCTCGACTGCGTCCTGAAACGAGTCTGCCGAGCCAATCGCATTCAGGAATCTCGCAACACCGGCGGGAGTAAATTCCTGCTCGATAAAGGCGATGGCGGCGTCGGTCTCGGAATGGATCACGTTCAGCATATTGCTGCTGGGCGGCAGGTTTAGCGGCCAATGCCACAACGATTTCAAGGGTACCAGCTGCTCGTCGCGCAATCGATCCGCGTAGGTCTGTTGAGCCTGAGAATTGTCGCCCGGAAAAGGGCGCCGGTTCAAGCGGCCGGATAGATCGACGAAGAACGTTTCAGCATACACATGGTCATTGACCCGCTGGCGTTCCCACTTCACAATGGCTTGCAGGAATAACTCGCCGTCGTTGGTCTTGAGCCAGCGATCGGTATTCCCCGACGCGATCCGCGTGACCGGCAGCGCCAGGCTGTCGTAGGCAATCGTATCGTATGGATCGCCCGCCACGCCCCCATGATCGTAGATGCCGGCCGCGCGCGGTGAAGGCAATGTCACCGTCATGCTCTGTCCCAGATCGACGGTCTTGAGAACGCTGTCGGGGCTGATCACCAGCGTCATCGTCAGCACGCGCGGCAGTTCGTTGCCGACGGTCAGGCAGCTCAGATCGCCGCACAGCACCGTGTAGGCGCGCTCGAAACGATCGGCCACCAGTTGAGCGTAAGGCGCGTCTTCGACAGGATAGAGCAGATCGAAATGACGGGTGCTATTGGCGTGCGTCCGGCCGCTCCAGAATGAATCGTCGGGCCGCACCCGCACCCAACGCGTGTCGCGCAGCCGATAGAAGCGCGTCTGGCGAAAGTACGTCGTGTGCTGCCGCCACTGTTCAATATCGACCCACACCTTGCCGGACGGCAGTGTGCCGGAATTGACAACCGTGTATAAGGGACTGCCCGGCGGCGCGCGGAGCCAATCTTCAAACGAGGCCTGCTGCGACTGATACCAGTCGGCATCGTAGGTGTCCTGCACCGCCATGAAGTTGTTCAGATCGCCGCGCGCCAGAGCTTGCGACTCCTGCTCAATGGCAGCCTCCAGCGAGCGCGGCGTGGGCGTGGGCAAGGGAGTGGGTGTTGCGGGCAGCGGCGGCGGTGCGGGTATCGAGGAATACAACACACCCAGGCTCACTCCAAGGACGATCACCACTGCCAAAGAAAGCCAGCGCCAGCGCGAAGGTTTGCGCGGCCGGGGTGTCTGAGCAATGGTCTGCTCGCCCCGCTCGCCATCCTCGACCTGCCATTCGATTTGAGGGCCATTCACGGACTCACCCTTACGCCAAACTGTTTCAGCCATTCCTGCCATTGCTGCTCGAAGTCGGCATACTTGAGATTCAAACCGCTCTCGATCGCTTCGGCGATCGAATCGGACGGGCCGATGGCGCGCAGGAAATTAAGCACGCCCTCCACTCCGTATGTCTGCTCGATGAACACGACGATCGACGACGATTCGATCTCCATTCGCTCGAGCATGCTGCTCGAGACGAACAATCGCTGCTGCCAACGCCACAACGTCGCCAACGGCAGAAGCGGCTTGTCGTTGATCGCCTGCAGATTGTCGATCGTATTCGATTGTGTGTCGCCGGATCGCAGGCGGGTGTAATCCCAGGCGACGATGGCATTGATGAACAGTGTGCCGCCGTCGGCCGAAGTTGTGCGCTGCGCAACCCCCGAAGCCACGCGCGCCGCCGCGCCGATCAAGCCGTTGGTTGCGATGCGATCGAGCACGGCGTTGTTGCCCAGCCCGTTCGACCCGTGCACGTCGAGACTTTGATAATACAGGCCCATCAAGCGCAACGAGGGCAGCATAAAGACAACCGGGCCATCATCCGTGATGAGTATCTGCGTCACATCGGGTTGAAAGTCCAGCGTGATCGAGATCGCGCGGGACACCTGACCGTCGGCATCGCGCGGACAGCGCACGCCGATACACAGCCGGGTGTAGATTCCCTCAAAATCATCGGCGACGACGCGCGCGACGGCCTCGTCGCCAGCGCGAAAGGCCACGTCGAAGTGCGGCGTTTGAAACTGTTGCGCTTCGCCCCAGAATGAGAGATCGGGCCGCGCGCGAAACCATTGATCTCCGCGCAGACGATAGAAGCGCGTCTCGCGAAAGTATTGTCCGCCGCGGAACTGAACGACATCGGCCCAGGCCCGGTCGGACGATAGTGTGCCGGATTCGACGATGGTGTATAGTGGATTTGATAAGTAGACGATTGAGCCAAAGTCAGCATAAGGCCGCCCCCACGCTTGAAAAGACCCGCTCTGCGATTGATACCAGCGACTGTCCGATTGATCTTGCAGCGACAAGAACGTTTTGAGATCGCCATCGGCCAAAGCCTGCGCCTCACGATCGATCATGTCGGCCAACGGCGGCGGTACGGGGGTAGGCGACGGGGACGGCGGAGTCGTGGGCTTGGGTTGCGGAATGGACGAATAGGCTACCCCCAGACCGACGCCCAGCACGACGACCAGGCTGACCGCGAGCTTGCGCCAGCGCGATGCTTGCTTGCGCGATGTCTTGACGACCGTTTCTTGATCCGCTTCGTCGCCAACACGCCATTCAATATCCGGACTCATTCGCTGACACCTTGCTGCTTCAACCAATTGGCCCATCCGCGCTTGAAGTCTGCGTACGGAACACCCAGGCCGTGCTCAATCGCCTCCGACAGGGATCGGGCCGGGCCGATCGCTTTCAGAAACCCAATGAGCTTGTCTGCTCCATATTGCTCGTGAAGGTAGTAGATCAGCGCATCGGCGTCCGACCACTGCGTATCGAGGTACGCCGTGGGAGTGATCGCCCACAGGCTTTCCAACGGCGGCATGCTCATGTTCGTAAAAGGCTCAAAGTATAACTGGGGAGCGGGAACCCGTGTTCGGAATCCGCTGATGATGGGCTGCTGCATCGCCACCCAGTCAACCATCGATTCAACCAGCAGCCAGCCGTTCGTGTCCCGGGGCGCGCGCTGATCCCACCCGGACAAATCTTCAGCCAGCATGTGTGACATTTGATAGTAGGGCGCCGGATCAATAGGCAAGTCCGGCATCGGTTGACGGGCGTCCAGGCCGCGATAAGCAATGCCCATGACGCTCGGCGATGGAATGTAGATGGTGAACGGCGGCGGCGCAGCTTCCGAGGGCTGCCACGGCATATACCAGGACCCATCGGCGCGTATCTCCAACGTGATGCCGGCTGTCGTCGAGATGGATTCGGCTGGCTGCGACTGGCATTCGTATGCAGCGCAAAGTTGTTCATAGATTTGGGCGTAATGCCGCACAACGAACGGCAGGTAAGCGCCATCCCGGGCATAATAGGCAACACGAAAGTACGCAGTGTTGGCGATCAGCTGATCGCCGGTCCAATAACCTGGATCGGGGAGGGTGCGCAGCCAGGCCCCTCCATCGGTGGTCTGCGTATAAAAGCGAGTGTTGCGCAAGTAGCTGCCATATCGATACTGGATGACATCGGCCCAAGCCGTGCCGTCGTCCAGAAGGCCATACGCCAGGATGCGATACCACGCGCCTGAAGTTGGATGCATCCACGTCGCGCTTTCCAGCTGATCGAGGTCCCCGCGCGCTTGCGGATCACGCAAGGTATCGAGGATGACGTGATCGCCGTCGGCCAGCGCGTAAGCTTCGCGATCGATCGTGAGGAGCAACCGCTCGATCGGCGAAGGCGTCGAGGTGGGAATCGGCGTCGGCGCGGGCGTTGGCGTCGGCGGTGACGGCAGCGGCGGCGGACTCGGCGTCGAATAATACAACACGCCCAGGCTCGCGCCCAGAATGATCATCGCTACCACCAGCGGCAAACGCCGGCGTGACGGTTTGTGCGGCAGCTTGACGAGCGCTTCTTGTCCTTCCTCATCGCCAATATGCCATTCGCTATCCGGACTCATTGGTTGATTCCCTGTAACTACGCAGCCATCGCTGCACGCTGTGCGCTGTCATTCCCGCGCGCTTCAGGCGGGAATCCATAGGCCCTATCCGCGTGAATCGTCAATGGTGAGCCTGGATGCCCGACAACCCTGCACACCCTGGACACATGCGGTGCAGCCTGCCCTAGCAGTCCAGGGTGCCCCGCTGCCGCAGGGCAGGCGGCACTCGGGCATGACAAGGCCGTTAACGAAAGTGGAATTCGCTAGCCCTTTGGCCCACCGCTGGGTTGGTCGGGTCGATAGGGTTGTAACCAGTCCTGCCATTGCTGTCTGAACTCGTCGTATGGCAAACCCAACAATTGGATCGCCTGGCTGAGCGATTGGGCGCGGGGCAGCACGTGTAGTAATTCGATCACCCTTTCCGGCTTGTAGGTTTGATCAATGAAGGCAATCAGCGCGCTGGCTTCGGCCATGACCATTTCTTGCGCTCGAGATGGCGCAGCTGTCGGAACGACCGGCCACGTCCAAAGAGCCTCCAGAGCCGGCAGGTCCTGGCTTGCCAACAACTCGGGGCGGTACAACGCGCTGTCGCCCTCAGTCACGCCAAGTCGATAACGCACCCAATCGCCAACTGCCAGAGCGAGTGCGTAACCATCTGTAGTTCTCGTCCAGTGGGCATCACCACCGGATACGGCATACGCCATAGGCAGGGCAAGATTGCCGTACACCAGCCGGTCAATCGTTTCATTGCGGCCTACTGCACTGTAATACAGCGTCTGGAGGTACAACCCCTGTACGCGTGGTGACGGAAGGGTGAAAGTGATTTGTTCGTTGTCTCCCCGCAATGTAGCTTGAGTGACTTCGGGTCGATAATCCAGAGTCAACGAGACGGGGCTGGGCAGCGAATTGTCACAGCCCAGATCGGTGCATAACTTCATGTAAGCCTGCTCAAAGGCTTGCGCGGCAGGCGGCGCGAGCGTCGCATCGCGCTCACGAAAGATCAAAGTGAAGTGGGCGGTCGCAGCTGTTTGCTCTTCACCCCAGAAAGAGCTGTCGGCGGGCTGGGTGCGCAGCCAGCGACCGTCTTGTAACCGGTAGAAGCGTGTCTCGCGGAAGAATTGCCCATCACGAAACTGGCTGATGTCCGCCCAGGCGCGATCGGTCGTCAACGTGCCGGAATCGATTACCGTGTACAGGTGCGTGTACTCCGGCGGATGGCCCCAGGCTTTGAACGAGTTCAATTGCCGGAAGCGCCATTGGATGTCGTCTGGGTCTTGCAGCTGCATGAAGTTTTGCAAGCGGCCGTCGGCCAGTGCCTGGGCTTCTCGATCGATCGTTACGGCCAGGGCTTCGATTGGCTGGGGTGTGGGTACGATCGTCGGCGTCGGTGCGGGCGCCGGCGGCGAGGGGATCGAAGAGTAAGCCACACCTAATCCGATGCCCAACAAGACGATCAATGCCACGACAAGCCTGCGCCTGCGCGGTGGCTTTGGCGAGGGTGCCGTCTTCGCAACCGTCTGTTCGCCGGCTTCGCTGCCGATGTACCATTCAATGTCTGGAGCCATATCTGTCCTGCCTGCATATTCTGTTTGCCTCCCCTGGACTGACATTAGAGGGGCGCAACCTTGCGAGGGTTTGAGGGCTAACGAGTCGCCTTCAATTCAACCCTCACAAGGTTTTGTCCCATTCATACCTTGCTGGTGATGACAGCGCCTGGTGTATTTCCGCCGCGATGCACTAACGACCTGCGCGATATTGTCTTGCCCAGTCCTTCCATTGCTGATCGAATTCGTCGTAGCGAATGGGCAGGCTCGACTCGATCGCTTGCGGCAGCGACCCGGCCGAGCCGATGGCGTTCAGCAGCGACACCACGTCACGCGGGCCGAAGCGCTGTTCGACGAAGGCCACCACCGCCGAGGTTTCGATCTGCATGTGCTCCAATACATTGCTATTCTGGGTCGTGCGTATGCGCCAGTTCCACAGGTCGGCTAGCGGCAGCAGCTCGTTATCCTGAAGTGTGGACAGGTTGAAGAGCGCATCTTGCTGCGGATCCTGACCTTGCAGCCGGTAAATCTCCCAGGCGGCAATTGCTTCGACAAACAAGTCGCCGCCGTTGTCGACCGCGCTGCTTGCGCCGGCGCCGGCCGCGATGCGTACCGCCGGAAACACCAGGCTGTGGTCAGCGAGTTGCTCGATCCAAGCGTTGTAACCCAAGCGTGTTCGACCGCGATTGTCGAACAGATTCTGATAGTACACTCCCTGCAAGCGCGGCGACGGCAGCGTGATCGTGATCGGCCAGACGCCATCGGTTGAGGTCTGTTGGACGTCAGGCTCAAAGTCCAAGGTGACCAGCGGCGGGGTCGAGGCAGACTGTGCACGTGAACTGAACGCTCGATCCCGGCCTAGCCCGCCGGCCTCAGCCGGGCAATTCAGATCAAAACACAGTCGCCCGTAAGCCTGCCCGAGGTAATTTGTCACAGCCCTGACTAGCCTGGCATCCTGTTCGTAGAACATGACCTTGAACGGCGGCAGGTCGATCGTTTGTGGATTGCTCCAGAAGGCCAGGACGGGGCGCGAGCGGAACCACTGGTTCCCGCGCAGGCGATAAAAGCGCGTCTCCGAAAAGTATTGCTGTTGGCGATATTGAATGACGTCGGCCCAGGCGCTATCGTCTGCGAGCGTCCCTGTGGCGACGATCGAATACAGCTGGCTCGTACCCGGTGGAGCGCCCCAGGCTTGGAAGGACGACAGCTGCGCTGTCTGCCACTGCGCGTCGATGGGATCGAGCACGGCTTCGTACGCCGGCGCATCGCCGGCGGCAAGCGCGTGCGCTTCTCGATCGATCGTTTCGGCCAGCGGAGGCGGAACAGGCGGAGGCGATGGCGGACGGGACCGTTGGCGCCGGGGAATGGACAAATAGGCTACGCCCAGGCCGATGCCCAGCACGACGACCAGGCTGACCGCGAGCTTGCGCCAGCGCGACGGTTGCTTGTGCGGCGTCTTGATAACCGTCTCTTGATCTGTCTCATCGCCAACGTGCCATTCGATATCCGGACTCATTTGCTGACTCCCTTAGCCGTTAACATTTGTCTATCTATTGCCCATCCGTTGCCTATTCGCTGACATCATGCTACTTCAACCACGCTTGCCATTGTTGCACGAACGCCGCCAAGCTAACGCCCAGTCCCGTCTCGATCGCTTCCGGCAGAGATTGAGACGGGCCGATGGCGCGCAGAAAGTTGCGCACACCGTACGGCCCATACTGCTGATCGATGAACGCGACCACCGCCTGAGTCGTGGGCCATAGGGTCGCCAGCGCCTGCATCGAAGGCGTATACGGGATAGTGGCGGCCCACACATCTTCAAGTGACGGCAGTGCCTTGAGCGGCGACAATTCGGAGCTCAAGTCCGGCGTCTGGAGGCCGTACAGGCGATTGGTTTCCCAAGCGCCGATGCCGCCCACGAGCAGCTCGGCTTGGCGAGATCTGGACCAACGTTCTTCTCCACCTGATACAACTCGCGCGACGAAATGAGCGACAACGCTATAAGCCAGATCCGTGACGACCTCATTATTTCCCGGCAATCGGCCATCCGGGCCCTGGAAGTATAGACCCAGCACACGCGGTGACGGTAAGCTAAGGGTCATCGACTGCCAATCAGGCCAGATTCGATCGGTTTGGGGCTGAAACACGAGAGTCATGGTCATCACACGCGGGAAAGATCCGTCTGGCATGGCCGGGCAATTCAGGTCTTTGCCTGCCTGTGCATAGACTTGCTCAAACTCGTCGTCCACGCTACTGGCGAACGCAGCGTCTTCCCCCTGGCGTACCAGATCAAAATGCGCGGTGAGGATCGTCTGCGGTCCGCTTTTCAAGAAGTCCGGATCAGGTCGCGTTCGCATCCAGCGGCCCTGCAGCTGGCGATAGAAGCGCGTCTCGCGGAAGTATTGTCCGTTGCGATATTGGACCACTTCGGCCCAAGCCTGATCGGCCGCCAGCGTTCCGGAATTCAGGATGGTGTACAACGGGCCAGTGTCCGGCTGCTCCCAGTAACCCAACAACGCTCCAAGTGTTCTTTGCCACTCGGCTGCGTCAGGGTCCTGCATATCCATAAGCGCCTTGGCATCATACGTGGCAAGTGCGTGAGCTTCTTGATCGATCGCTGCTTCGAGCGGCGACCGGGGGCGCTGCGTAGGCGTCGGCGCAGCGGTGGGCGCGAGCGCCAGCTGCGGATGTGGAGCCGACGAGTACATCACGACTAAGCTGGCGATGAAGATGATCACCAAAGCGATCAATGCTCTCTGCCGCCGGGAAGGCGGATGCGAAGGCGGCGTAGCATCGATCGGGCGTTGCTCAGGCTCATCGCCAAAGCGCCACTCCAAATCCGGTCTCATCCACCACCTCGCATGGCTCCGGACTGCCTCAGCCAGATTTGCCATTGCCGATCGAACTCGGCATAGGATAAGCCGATGCCTTCGATCACCTCGGGCAGTGAGCGCGCAGCCGGCAGCGCCTTCAGGAATTTGATGACTGCCGGCGGCCCATACGTTTCGCCAACGAACTGGATCAGCGCCTCGGATTCCTGCCACACGATTGCGTGTGTTGCTTCGGTAGAAGTGATCGACCAGCTCCACAGGGCATCCAGAGGTAAGAGATTGTAGCTGGCGGACAGATCGATTGGGTACGATGGCTCTGCCTCAGGGAGCGGCCCGAGCTGCGCTTTAGTCCAAGTCTCGATGGCCTGCACAAACATCCGGCCTTCCAACGTCTTTGCCCAATGATCCAGGCCGCCTGAGGCGTGTTGCGCCAGCAGAAAGATCAACTGATCGGTGGCGAAGGATTGCAGCTGATCGTTCAAGCCGGGGCGCGCTTCGGTTGGCAGCACTCGATCGTAGATGCCCATCACGCGCGGCGACGGCAAATGAAACTCCGGTTGGCCGACCAGCTCCAGCCAGTATTGTTTGATCTCGGGCTGTAGGCTCAGCGTGATGGGCAGGCCCTGCGCTGGCGTCCCGTCAAGCGTGTGCTCGCAATCGAGCGTGCTGCAAACTCGCGCGTAGATTTGCTCGAACTGGTCGGCGACTTGATAAGCCAAATTAGCGTCTGCCGTGTCAAAGATCAGCTGAAAATGAGCCGTCTGTGTGATCTGCTGACCGCCGCTCCACAAAGCCGCGTCAGGCTGCGTGCGCACCCATTGACCCTCGTGCTGTCGATAGAAACGCGTCTCGCGGAAGAAGCGGCCGTGCCGGTACTGGCGCACGTCGGCCCAGAAGGTTCCATCAGGCAGCCAGCCGGACTCCAAGAGGTTATACATGCGAATGCCGGGCGGCAGCCCCCAAGCGCCAAATCGGTCGAGCTGCCATCGGTTCCAATCCAGGGTAGCGGGATCTTGCAGCGCGGCAAAGGACAGGCGATCGCCTTCGGCCAATGCTTGAGATTCAAACTCGATCGTATCGATCAGCGACCGAGGTCGCGGTGTAGATATGGCGACCACGTCGATCGGTGCGGCGGTCGCCGCCGGCGTAACGGATGCCTGAGACGGCGCAGGCGGCTCCGGGATCGACCGATAGGCGACGCCCAGGCCAATGCCCAACGCCACGACGATGACCAGCGCCGGCTTGCGCCAGCGCGATGGTTGTGGCGGCGGTGATTTGGCAATTGTCTGCTGTTCGGTTTCGTCGCCGATGCGCCACTCAATATCGGGAGCCATTTAGTTGCTCACATTCACACCTTGCTGCTTCAACCATGCTTGCCACTGCTGCTCGAAATCGGCGTACGACATACCCAGACCGTTTTCGATCACTTGCTGCATAGACTCAGAT
>OFGW01000017.1_pt1 | contig 11312 bp, 11 predicted proteins | sample 1521861 | NCBI WGS metagenome assembly OFGW01 (sample SAMEA2553414, study PRJEB24118) | soil metagenome
TGTAGCTGTACGAGTCTGAAAATTCGAGGATAGCCAGGCATTCGTTGCCGGTGGCCGTTCCATACCGAAGATGGTAAATTTCACCTTTTTCAAAGTAGATCCTGATCAGGTCTTCGCTGGTTTCGACCACGCTGACATACAGAGCGCCGCTTTTTTTCTTGTCAGAGAGTTCCCGCATTACGTCTCCCAACATCCGCTCATCAACCATAGCATCCCCCTTAAGGTAATTCAATTCGGCCTTATTTACGAACGTCCCATCATCCCCTCACCGGCAGCTCGCGTGAGGAATGAAGAACCGGTCAACGGCGGACCGGGATTTTCAGCTAAGCTCCTCACGGCACATGTTACAACAGGCCGTCATTCCCGCGCAAGTGGGAATTCTGGAGTAAGCGTCGCGAGCGAATACGATTATGTTCTCACCTTAAGAATCGAGCTCCCGGCAACTTACAGGGAGCTTCAATCCGGCGGCTCCCGGGGACGGGATCAGGCGACCAAACCCAAATAATCCCGTCATCGGCTGCGGGCGCCCTCGGTCTTGATTTCATAATTCTTAAAATCCTTCCGGGTGTAGGTCCCCGGCATGGCATGATCGCCCTCCTGAAAAATGAAATTCACTTTTTTGATCCGCGGATTTTCCGTCAGCGTGAACGTTACGGAAGCAAGATACTCCTGCGCCCCGGATGAGCCCATCCGTTGGGTCAGATATTCATCGTTTATGATTTCAACGATGGCGATATCCTTCTCAATTTTCGTCAGTTTCACTTTTGGCGGGTCGTTCGGCTCCCGATCATTCGGGGTGCGGAATGTGCCGGGGTCCTTGTCCGTTCCATTCAGGGCGGCGACGAGCTTTTTCGCGTCGTTCCTGATGGCGTCTATTTTCCCGCCGCGTACCAGCGCTTCCCTCCCGGTGAAAGGATCGATTTCGACGTGCCAGATGCGGTCGTTATCAGGAAGAACGGACTTGTGTATCTTTAAAAAAGAAATGACGCCGATAACAGCGCCGATGAGAGAAAGACTTAACATCAACGCAATGACCAGTTTCTTTTCCATGCGGCACCCCCGACGAGAGAAGGTGAGAACATAACCTATTCGCTCGTTTCAGAATTCAAGGAAGTTTTCGTCTGCCCCTTGGCCCCCTTCCGCTCCACGTCCTCGAATATCCTTACCTCCCCGTATTCACCTTCATACCCCGGCGCAATATGCACGTTGCCCGCTCGCACGCGCCCGATGGCTTCGCGAAGAAGCGGGGCGCCGGCGCGCTCGATATCGTCGAGCGGCGCATCCATGAGTATCTTGAATTCGTTCCCGAGCTTTTCGAGCAGGAAAAAGTAAAGGGCGTTCACCTTCTTGGTGTTCACGCCGCATTTGAGGCCCTCGGCAATGATCTCGGGCAGGGGGATGATGGAGAAAAAAGGCGGAGCGCCGGCAAGCTGAAAGCCCTCTTCCCGGTCGGCGAGCTTTTCGACCCGGTGCATGACGCCCACGGTCACCTTCCTGCCGCACGCCGGACAGAGATAGTCATGCCGGATCGTCTCTTTGGGCGAGAGGCTCACCCCGCAGTCGCGGTGGCCGTCGAAGTGATATTTCCCCTCCTCGGGAAAGAACTCGATGGTGGCGAGAAAGCCTTTTCTCGTTTTGATCGAAGCCATCATCGCGGGATAGGACAGCTCCGTATCGAAGATATTCGCCTCGCGCCCGATCTTGGGGGCTGAGTGGGCGTCGGAATTGGACACAAGCGTTATTGTGTCCAGTGCGGAGAGCCTGCGGTTCATGGCAGGGTCCGACGAGAGCCCCGTCTCGATGGCATGGATATGGGGCGTAAGCTCCTCGAAACACTCTTCGAGGGCGTCGAAACCCGATGCCGCGCCGAATACGGAGAAATGCGGGGTCCACGCGTGGGCCGGGATATACAGATTGTCGGGCGAAGCATCAATGCTTAATTTTAAAAGTTCCTTTGCATCGAGCCCCAGGATCGGCCTCCCGTCGGACTTGAGGTTCCCGATCTTCAAGAGAGCGCTATTCAATCGCTCGGCGGCCGCGAAATCCGGCGTGAGGACGACGGAGTGGACCTTCCGGGTCTTTTCGTTCTTTCTGTAGATGCAGCTTATTTCCGCGGAGAGGATGAAAGAGACGCCGGCCTTGCATGAATCGGGAACGCCGGCCGGCTGATACTCTCTCTTCAGCGTGAAGAGCCCGTTGCCCGCGGGCTCAAGCTTTTCCTGAAGCTCCCTGAGCCACCCGGGGTGGGTGAAGTCGCCGGTGCCGATGACCGTGACCCCCTTGAGCTGCGCCCACTTCCAGATGCCCTCGGGGGACATGTCCTTGCTCGTTGCGCGGGAGTAATGCGAGTGGACGTGGAGGTCGGCTATGAATCGCATTGCCGATTATAGCATGAAAATACTTTTTTTTGCCATGGATTAACACTGATTTTTACGGATGAAAGCAAAAAACGCGCCGCCGGGGACTGGGAGCGGAGTGAAACGACTATCGCACAATAATTATCATGGTGTACTCGGTGGTGGCTCAGCCTTGACGCAGGTTTAGCGATACAGTACAATGCAGCCGTACATCACTCCTATGAACCGTCAAAAACTGGACAACCTGAAGCAGTGGTTCTCTGATTACTGCAGAACTTTCCACACGCCGAACGCAGCGGACCAGCAGAACTTAACCCTGAAAGAAGAGCATACCCGTCACGTGTGCGACAACATGACGGCGATCGCGCGCGACTTGTCTCTCGACGAGGGCAGCGTCACGCTCGCGGAGGCCGTCGCGCTTTTTCACGATGTCGGCAGGTTTCCGCAGTACCAAAAATACCGCACGTTCAGGGACAGCGTCTCGGTGAACCACGCGGCCCTCGGCGCCAAGGTGCTGCTCGAGAACAACGTGCTGGGGAGCGTCTTGCAGCGCGAACAGGACCTCATCATCCGCGCCGTGACGCTCCACAACGTCTTTGCCGTGCCCGAAGGCCCTGACCCGGACATGCTTCGCTTTCTTAAAATGGTCCGCGACGCGGACAAGCTAGACATCTGGCGCGTGGCGCTCGAATATTACGCGCAGAGCGAGGCCGAGCGCGCTTCAGCCGTCGGGCTGGACCTGCCGGACACTGCTGATTATTCACCTGAAATCCTGGCGGCGGTCCGCCGCAAAGAGATGGTGCAGATGGCGACGCTTAAGACCCTGAATGACTTTAAACTCCTGCAGCTCGCCTGGATCTTCGACCTCAATTTTCCCGCTTCAGTGCGGATGGTCGCCGAGCGGCGTTATATAGATCGGATGGCCGCCTTGCTGCCCGATACGGATGAGATCGCCGGCGCCCTGGATTTCATTCGGCAATACATAGCTGGAAGAGTGCGCAAGGACTAAGACCCGCGTCTCCTCCCGCAAGTATCCTTCCTTCCGTCTGATACTTTGGTTCATGTTCATCACACACCTCCCCTACTCATATCCATGTTCTCTGCTGATATAATGGTAAGTAGATACAGCGCTGTATGATCTATGAAGACACAGGTCTTGGGTTGTCACGCTTATTTCACGGTTCCTTCGATTCCGTCATCGAAGCCGGCTTCCCGCTCCAAGAGCGCCGTCTCGAATCCTGTACCTTTTTCGTTTTTGAACCGTCCTATAAACAGAAAAAAGGTCTGCCATGCTGGATGAATACTCGATTGTTCAACAATGTCTGAGCGGCGACGCCGAGCAGTACGCAGTCCTGGTAGACCGGTACAAGAACATGGTATACAACCTCGCATACAGGATGCTGGGGGACGAGGACGAGGCCCGCGATGCGGCGCAGGAGAGCTTTATTTCAGCGTATGAAGGCCTCCGGGGTTTCAAGTTTGGTTCTAAATTTTCCTCCTGGCTTTACCGCATCGCTCTCAACAAGTGCCGCGACCATTTGCGCGCCGGGAAGAAAACGCAGCCCCTCGACGCAGTCAGCGAAATCACGCCGGCCGCGGACCCGACACCGGAGCAGGGCGCGTCGTCCCGGCAGGGAGACGATGCTGTCAAGCGGGCGCTCGGGGCGCTGCCCGAGGAATACCGCGAGGTGGTCATCCTGAAGCATCTCGAGGAGTTGGACTACCGCGAGATCGCGGACATTCTGGGGGTCGAAGTGAACGTCCTTAAGGTCAGGGCCTATCGCGGGCGGGAAATGCTCAGAAAAATCCTGGAAGAGATGGGTATAACGGCATGACGGAATACGGAAACGATATGAGGAAAAGCGAGCTCATCCACCGGTATCTCGACGGCGACGCTTCTCCCCGGGACCGGGCAGCATTCCTGCGCGAGATAGAAGCTGATCCGGCTCTCAAGGCCGAATACGAAGGACTGGCCCGGGCGCTCCGTGTTGTAGCGGAAAGCGGGCGCAAGGCCGCTCCGCTCCATTTTACCGCCGAAGTTATGAAGCGGCTGCCGCAGCCGGGGCCGCAGCCCGTGAGCGCGAGGCTTCATGACTTCTTTTTGCGCGTGCGGATCGCGCGCTGGAACATGGCCTCCGCCCTCGCAGTCGCCCTGCTTGCGGTCATCGTCGTATCGTTGGCAATGAGAATGAGCCGGCAGGGCATGCGTCCGACCGTGGCTTCAGGGCAGAAGCAGGTCGTGGTGGAGAGACTGTATTACTACGCTCCCGCAGCCCGGCGCGTTGCAATCGCCGGCACGTTCAACAAGTGGGCTGTTGATGCCGACAAGCTCACCCGCCGGGACGGCGGTATCTGGACGATCGACGTTTCGCTGAAGCCCGGCGTCTATACCTATATGTTCGTCGTCGACGGGACGTCATGGGTCACGGACCCCAAGGCCGATTCCTATCGTGATGACGGGTTCGGATACAAAGATTCCGTTTTGAAGGCAGGCGCATGAAGATGGTCGTGCAAAAAATAGGGGGCAGCCTGTTGTCGCTGCTGTTTGCAACGGTCTGCATCGCCGCGCCCGCTGCCTTGGCTGCGGCGGGGGAAAGCGGGACGCTGCTGAACGGAGCGCTGTTTGACCTCGATCATTCGTCGCTTCCGCGGGATGCAAAGCTCGAAGTCCGCGTGCAGGCTGACCGGGCGGTGAAGAGGGGCGTACCTGCCGACGATGTCGCGGTCATAGTCAACCGAAGCCTCAAGAGAGGGGCCGGGGGCGGACAGATAGCCGGCTTTTTAAACACGGCCGCCGCAGTACGGGAACAACGCCTGCCCGTGCGGCCCGTTCTTGACCGGGTGGAAGAGGGATTGTCCAAGGGCGTGCCGATCGGACGTATTTCAACCGTGGTCCGGGGCCTGGCGGAAAAGCTCGCAAGCGCGCGGCCGATCGTTTCGTCGCTGGCACAGGGCGGCTTGAAGCCCGGCAGCGGACAAGACGAAGCGATCGAAACGGTTGCGCGCGCGCTGGAGAAATCCATTCCCCGGTCCGTCATCCTGGACGCCGGCTCGCAGGTGAGGAAACAAGGGGGTTCGCTTGAACTCTTCAACAGGGCCGTCGATACGATGACCCTTCTGGTAGGGAGCGGCATGCCCGTGGAGAAGGCCTCGCGGCTCGTGGCTTCCGCGCTCGATCGGAGCTACCCCGAGAAGGAGATGAAGAAAATAGGGTCAACCGCGGTTGCGGGGCTGCAGAAGGGCGGGAACAGAAACAACACGACTAACACGATTATCAACAGGGAAACCCGCCGGGAGCGGGAAAACATGCAGACCAACCGCGAAAGGATGGACAGAGAACCGATGCGCGGGCCGGGGGCCGGTCCCGGCAGGGGGGGGCCGAAAAGGTAAGGCTGTCAGGTTGATTTTAAAAAGATTCGGCCTTGAGTTTGCGGCCGAATGAGCAAAAGCGCTCCACGGAGTATCGTCGTGGGCGCTAAGGAGGTAACTACTATGAAACAGAGAGACGGCCGGATCACGGCAGGGAAGACATGGGTGTTTGTCTTCGCGGTCCTGTTCATGTTTTCCATGACCGGCATAATGGCTGCTTCGGCGGCGACAGCTTCGAAGGACGAAAAGAAGCTGGACCGGGAGGCAACAGAGTTGGACCACACTGCGGGTACGCCGAAGGGCGAGACCGTGGTGATGCAGAAGCTCGAAAAGGAGTTCAACGTGCCGGAGTCCACGATCACGGGACTGAGAGACCAGAAACTTGGCTTTGGTGAGATCGCCATCGTACTTGGCCTGGCAGGTAAAGAGCCCGGCGGCATCACCGACGCCAACATCAGCTCGATCATGACCTTGCGGGCAGGCCCGCCGGTCATGGGATGGGGGGAAATCGCCGGGAAACTCGGCGTGAATCTGGGGTCTGTCGTAAGCTCCGTGCAGAGGGTAGACACCGGCTCCCGTAAAGAGATCGGAACGGGAGAGATGACCGAACACGGGAAAGGAATGATGAACGGAGAGAGGACCGACCGCATGGGCGGTCCTGAGCGGATGAACAATGAGGGAGGCCATGGACGCTATTAGTCTCGTTGGTCTTTAAACGTTAATGCCCGACGGCCGCGGGTTTTTCCGCGGCCGCCTTTTTTTATTATCTCTTGAGCGGCCTGCTCTCTTGATGTCTATAGTACCGGTACCATACCTTCTGGATGTTCCGGACAAGGTCTTCTTTCGCGTTAATGATGAATATCCGGTCTTGAACATGAAAAAGCTCGCGCTCCATGCGCATGACCTCGGGTGGAGAGGAGGACCGGCGCGCAAGTTCCTTCTCGAACATGGGAACGATCTTGTCCTTCATCCGGAGCTCCGTGTCCATAAGGAAACCGCCGATCCCGGGAGCGAGGTCCTCGACCCGGTCGAGAAACGCGGCGATCTCGGTGTCGTAGATCTGCTTGGGCGGCGATGATTTCACCTCAACGTAGAAAAGCGAACCGTCGACCTTCGCGATCACGTCGTAGTCACCGCCCACCCTCGGCCGCTTGAACTTTACGCCCCACACGGCCTCGGAGCCGAACTCGCGCTTGAACACCTCTGCGACGTACCATTCCAGCGTCACGCCGAAGCTTTTGATTGGCCCTTTGGCGAGAACATAGCCCCCCGTCTTTTTTTTCAAAAGCTTTACGGACACGAGATACTCGAGATATTTTTTTGTGATGCCCGGCGCCGCGTACCGCGTCACGTCCTCGGGGGTGAACGGGCCTTGCTGCTTGATCACGTCCCGGAGAAGGAGCCGGAACGAGTATTTGTGCAGCATCCCGTAGTAGCGGGCCTGATAGTTCCTCGCGGGGACCAGCAGATCGTCCGAGGGTTCTTTCTTATAGATCGTGAAACCGCGCCGCTTCAGGAGGACATCGAGGCCCGGAGTAAGACGGTTTATGGCCGAACGAAGCCTCCTGACTTCTCTTCTCAAATAAGCAAGCTCGTCGATAGCCTGGTCGTCGGACAGAGACACCTTTCATGCTCCCCTTTTAATTGTCGCACGGCAAGAGAAGAACAGATTCTGGACGGATTACAAGCCGCCTTCCGTTTTTGATCGAAAATCAATCTGGATCATTTACCCTTGCCGGATCCTGCCTCGCGCTTTTTTTCCGCGAGCCGGACTTCTCTTCTCTGCTTCGCCTCGCTGTTTCGGCGCCGCTCCTCTTCGGTTTCCAGGATGAGCGGGGGCACCTCCCGGGGTTTCCCCTGATGGTCGAGCGCGACATAGGTAAGATACGCGGAGGCGGCATGGCGCACCACCCCGGTGATGAGGTTCTCCGCTTCAACGCGGACTCCGATTTCCATGGAAGTCCTGCCAACGAAATTGAGGCTGGCCTTGAAGAACAGGACGTCCCCGACGAAAACCGGGTTATGGAAATCCATCCGGTCGATGGAGGCCGTGACCACGTTGCTCCGCGAGTGCCGGGCCGCCACCACGCCCGCAGCCTCGTCGATGATCTTGACGACAACGCCGCCGTGCACGTTGCCGGCGGGGGTTGCGTCCTGCGGGATCATCATCTGGGCCATAATCACACTGCTGTCTTTGACGCGCTTGCCTTCCATCGTATGCTCTCCTTCCTGTTTCTTTTCCCCGCGCCGGGCGGCTCTGACGCGAAAGCCGTCGTCGAGCATGCCGCCGCACATCATCGGAAAAGCCGCCGTCAAAAGCGGCGCGGGCCGAAGGCGGAAGTGCTGCAGTGCCCATCCGAAAATTGAACAGGGAAAATCATCCTGGCATGCAAAGACGGCTCAGTGATGAGCCGCCCGATAAAAACAAAGAGTGATCAACCGAGAAAGCTGCCCTGGATGATGGGAACTACGAGAACGCATCCGGTGGCTCCGTTTTTTATAATTATTTATCCGCTGAATCAGATCCTATTTTTCTTCTTCGAGGTCCAGCTTGACGGCGAGGAGTCCCATGATGTCCTTGAGCGTGATGATGCCGACGAGCCTGCCGTCCTCAACGACCATGAGCCTGCTGTTTCCCGTCCGGCTCATGACGCCGAGCGCCCGGATCGCGTCTTCGTCGGGTCCGATGGTGTTTTCCGGGGAACACCGGACCGCGACCTCTCCCACGGTCCGTCTGCTCCATTCCCCGTGCGGGATCTCTTTCACCTGGCGCGTCGTGATACAGCCCAGGAGCGTTCCACCCTCGACCACGGGGAACATTTTAAAGTGGTACCGGTAAATATAGCCTTCTACGAGGTCTTTAAGCGAGAGGGAGCCCTGAGCGGTCACGGGCTCCTTGTTCATGAACTGCCGGACCGTTCCCCCTTCGAGTGCCCTGCGCATCAGGACCTGGTGATAGGACATCCGGGCCGCGTTCCCCAGGAAGAACCCGATCATGGATTGCCAGATGCCGCCGATAACGTTCCCGCGCAGAATGTTCAGGATGCCGAGGAAGATCAGGACCGTCCCGAAAAACGAGCCGAGCTTCGAGGCGATACGGGTCGCCCACCGGAAGTTTTTCTTCCACTGCCAGAGCGCAGAGCGCAGGACCCGGCCGCCATCCAGGGGAAACGCGGGCACCAGGTTGAACCCCGCCAGGACGAAGTTGATGATTGTAAGATACTCGAGCACACCGGCGACCGGGACCGGCAACCGCCCTTCGCCGACAGCGCTGACAACATACCCGAAGAGCCCGAGAAGGATACTGGACGCCGGCCCCGCTATGGCCATGAAAAATTCGGCCTTCGGGCTCGGCGGTTCTTCGTCCATCTCGGCCACGCCGCCGAAAATGAACAGCGTGATGCCCTTCATGGGCAGGCCGAACCGCCGCGCTACGAGTGAGTGACAGAGCTCGTGAAAGATGATTGATGCGAACATCCCGAGGGCGCCCGCTGCGCCCATGGACCAGTATGTGATGGAGGAAAGTTTTTCGTACTGATACGGGAAAAGGCCCCGGGCCAAAGACCAGGTGATGAGCAGCGCCAGCACCAGCCAGCTCATATCGATATGGACCGCAAATCCCAGAAGCTTGAACAGCCTGACGCGCCTGCCGAACATCATCGTCCTCCCCATGTGCAAGAACTTCTACTTCTTTAATATTATAACAGCGGATCGGTTATTGAGGTGAAAAATCGACTAGGGGTATAGTCCTAAGGATATCAAGTATTTCCTCCTCTGCGCCTACTTCATAAGTATCAAAAACATTTCGGCATTATACATAAAAACAGGAGGAGCGGTTTTAATCTGTAGTTTGTTGGATATTATTGCGGTCGCAGAGGTTCAGAGGGGCGCAATTTCCGCTTGTACATCTCCCTGAATTCTTGTATATTCTTCGTATTATGGGCGCGAAAACCCCGAAAAAGAAGGACATCTCCAAGCTCATCAAGCCGGAGGTGCGTAAGCTTAAAGCTTATTTTATTGAAGAAACACCCTATCGCATCAAGCTTGATGCCATGGAAAACCCCTTTCCCTTTCCCCCCGAGGTGCGGCAGGAAATGGCCGCCGCGGCGGCGAGCGCGCCCATCAACCGCTATCCCGATCCTTCGGCGGCAAAACTGAAGGAGGCCATCGCCGAGCTGTGGGGCATCGGCACGAAGCGGATGATCCTCGGCAACGGCTCAGACGAACTTATTCAAATGATCATTCTCGCGTTCGGCGGCCCGGTCCTTATCCCGACGCCGACGTTTGCCATGTACGAGATCATCTCCCGGGCGCTCTCGCAGGAAGTGGCCGCGATCCCGCTCGGCAGAGACTTCAGTCTCAACGCGGACAAGGTGCTCAAGAAAGCAAAAGAGGTAAAAGCCAAGGTCATTTTTCTCGCCAACCCCAATAATCCGACCGGAAACCGCTTTTCGGATGAGGCAGTGCAGAAAATTTTGAACAGGGCGAATGCCGCGGTGGTCATTGACGAAGCCTATTTCAGCTTTTCCCGCAAATCGTATCTTCCCGTACTGAGAGAGTATCCGAACATGATCATCCTGCGCACGTTGTCGAAGATCGGCTTTGCCGGACTGCGGATCGGAGCGCTTACCGCTTCGGCGAAAGTAATCGATCAACTCAACAAGATCAGGCTGCCGTATAACATCAATACCCTTTCCCAGGCGGCCGCGGTGACGGCGCTCGGGCGCAAAGATGTCTTGACCCAGCAGATTTCCCTGTTGATTTCATCTCGGCAAAGACTTTATAATGAGTTGTCCGCAATGAAAGGCATCACGGCCTATCCGTCGGAAACCAATTTTATTCTCTTCAGGACCGCGACCGATGCTGCGCGCATCTATGAGAAGCTCAAAGAGGCCGGCATCCTCATCAAGAACCTGAACAGGCCCGGGCCGCTCAAAAACTGCCTGCGCGTCACCGTGGGCACGCCGGAGGAAAACAACGAGTTGATCATGCAACTCCGGAGGATTTTAAAGCGATGAACATCCGGGATAAGGTAGTCATTTCGCGACTTCATACTTCAGAGTTTCATCGCAAGAAGGGGGCCTGATGGCTCGCAGAGCAACGATCGAACGCAAAACCAAAGAGACGGACATTAAAATTTCCCTGAACCTCGACGGGACTGGTGCGTATAACATTAAGACGTCCGTGCCGTTCATGGACCATATGTTCTCGCACATTGCCAAGCACGGATTTTTTGACCTCACGGTCAAAGCCAGGGGGGACACGGAGATCGATGACCACCACACGGTCGAAGACCTCGGCATCGCCTTCGGTCAGGCGCTCAAAAAAGCCCTCGGCGCGAGCCGCGGCATCCGCAGATACGGAGACGTGACCGTGCCCATGGACGAGACCCTGGCGCAGGTGGTGATGGACCTGTCCGGCAGGCCCTATCTGGCATACGGAGTAGAACTGCCGAAGAGGTACAAGCTCAAGGAATTCGACCCCGGGCTGGCGGAAGATTTTTTCCAGTCCGTTGTAAATCATGCAGGCATGAACCTTCACATCCGCCTCCATTACGGCCGCGACGTCCACCACATGCTCGAAGGC
>OFGW01000018.1_pt1 | contig 11146 bp, 14 predicted proteins | sample 1521861 | NCBI WGS metagenome assembly OFGW01 (sample SAMEA2553414, study PRJEB24118) | soil metagenome
GTTTCCTGGACGGGATTATGACCGCTACAGGATGCACCTACGGCAAGGCGAATATCCAGAAGCTCTATTACAGCAAAATGGCCTTCACGCTTATTGACGTGAAGACCGGAAAAGCGGTTCGGGTCTCGCTCAAGCCCGAGTTCTTCGAAAAAGCCCTCAATTCGCCCTTTGTACAGGAAAGAAAAAAAGGCGTGCCTCCGCAGGACATTCCTGCCGCGATTACAGACCCTCTTGTCGATCGGATACTGGGGCTTCCCGAGGCCGATTTCCTGAATATCAGCGATGTGTTCCACAAGGACATGAAAAGGGGAAGCGGGAACTTTGATGTCAAACGGTGCGCGAAATGCGGTGAGGCGGTTTTTACCGACAAATTGACCAAGGCTCCTGACGGACGGATGCTCTGCATCCCCTGCTCGGGCTCGGTGGAATAAGAAAACCATCGGATTACTCTCTCATCCCATGGACCTGATGTCCCATCAGGTCCCCGACCCCCGAGGAGGACGTCATGGTACTTATTTTGACCACCGGCGTGGTCATTGTCCTGGCCTTTATTTTCTCAATGATCGGGCTGGGCGGGGCGATGCTCTATGTGCCGCTGCTGCACTGGTTCGGTTTTGATTTTAAAACGGAGGCAATCCCCACCGGTCTTCTTCTGAACGGTATCACAGCCGTATCGGCGGCCATTGTTTATTTCCGATCGAAGATGGTCGATGTAAAGGGCTCCGTTCCCCTTATCGTATCTTCCTTTCTGGGCGCCCCTGTGGGGGCCTATCTTACAAGCATGGTTTCCACAAGAGTGCTGATTCTCCTTTTTGCCGTCTCCATGCTCTTTGCAGGCGGGAGGATGCTCCTCACCGCCAATCGTCCCGACAAGGAGGCGATGATGGAGGCCCGGAGCCGTTATCTGATCATGGGATCGGGCGGTTTCATTATCGGATTGATTGCCGGTCTCCTGGGCATTGGCGGCGGATTCCTGTTCGTGCCCATGATGCTGGCCATGGGATACCCGACAAAAAGGGCTGCTGCCACGAGTTCCTTTGTGGTGATCTTTTCATCATTCTCCGGGTTTGCAGGTCATCTGGCCGAGGGGCATTTCAACTGGCCGCTCATGTTTTGCACAACGATCGGCGTGATCGTCGGCTCCCAGGTTGGTGCGAAAGTGATGAAAGAGAAGATGAAGGCAAAATGGATAAAGCAGATGTTTGCCGTGATCTTGCTGGGAGTAGCTCTGAAACTGTTGCTTAAATGAAATCCGGCTCAATTGCGGCAAAGAGGGAGGCATTATGATGAACGATCATTACGACGTTCTGGTCATTGGGGGTGGCCCGGGTGGAACGCCTGCTGCCATGCAACTGGCCTCCAGAGGCAAGAAGGTATTATTGGTCGAGAAGTCCGGCAAATTGGGCGGAGCTTGCCTCTTCGTAGGCTGCATTCCGTCGAAAATCATCAAACATGCGGCCGATGAATATGCTTCGCCCAGCCGCGCTGCTTCTGGCAGACAGGTAGTTTCAGAAGACAGGAGCGTTGCCTGGAGGAATATTCGAGCGACCATGGACAGGATTTTGTCCTCAAGGTCGGACGCCGCCCTGCAAAGAGTAAATCAAATCCCCGGTTTGACTTTCGTTGCCGGGACTGCGCGTTTTGTTTCAAACCACCAGGTTGAAATTGAAGAAAGCAGCGGCAAGAAGAAATCCTGCACATTCGAACAGGCGATCCTTTCCACCGGTTCAGTGCCGTCTATTCCGCCGTTTAAGGGGAATGCCGCTCAGAATGTGCTCACCAGTGAAATGCTTTTTGAACAGGATGTCCTTCCCGAATCGCTGGTGATCATCGGCGGTGGTCCGATCGGCGTTGAGTTGGCGCAAATGCTGTCTAAATTAAACGTCAAATGCACCATTATTGAGATGCTGGACACCATCCTGAAAGGAATTGTCGAACCGGAGTTCGTGGATCGTCTCACGCAAAAGCTTCATGAATCGAATGTTGCTGTTTACGCTTCTTCAAAAGTGCAGGAAATTAAGCGGTCGGGTGCGGATTTTTACACGTCGTTTACGGACGCACAGGGCGAAGTGAAGACCGTTCAATCCCGGCAGGTACTGATAGCAGCCGGGAGACTGCCAAACGTGAAAGATCTAAATCTGGAAGCCGTAGGCATACAGTTTTCTCAAAGAGGTATTATTGTAAATGAATATCTTGAAACGCACGTGAAAGGAATCTATGCTACGGGGGACGTTATTCCAGGTCCGAAATTTGCGCATACCGCCACCTATGAGGCTCATATAGCCGCAGCAAACATCCTGAAAGGCAATGTCCAAAAAACGGATTTTTCAAAAAACTCCTGGGTCTTGTTTTCGGATCCAGAGGTCGCATCAGCCGGATATACACAAGCCGAAGCCGTAAATCATGGACATGAAATCGTTACCGGAAGCTATAACTACGAAATCGATGCCGCGGCTCAAATTTCCGGTAATCCCTTTGGCTTGCTGAAATTTGTCGTGGATAAGAAAACCCTGCAGATTATCGGCGTTCACATTTTTACCGGGGGTGCCGCCTCGATTATCGGAGAAGCTGCCTTGATTGTATCCGGGAAATTAACCCTCCAGGATGTGGCCCAAGCGGTCCACCCGCACCCCACGTTGACGGAAGCATTTGGGATTTTAGCAATCAATATGCTTGCAAAAATCGGCGAGACCGTTAAAGCAGCGACGCCTGCAAGAGTCGGACGTCAACCAGAAAGAGGATAGCAGGTGCGCAGACCTATTACCTGGAGTGCAGGAAATTCCGGAAACCGGAGTTGTCTTTCTACGCCGGAAAACACAATAAGAGTATCGGGGTGCGGCAAGTATTTGATGCCTGGCCATGGAGAGTGTAGAAACATGAATGCAATGAGCGCCTATAAGGATCCGTTATGAAAATAGAATTTGAGCCGATAGGTTTTGTAAAAACCGCCGTGGAGAAGATCCCGAGGCATTGGACCATCTCCGAAGCGGAAGGAACGATAGTCATCAGAGAAGAGTACATCGAAGGGTTGAAGGACATCAAGGCCGGTCAGCGCATTGTCGTGCTTTTTTATTTTCACCAAAGCCCGCGTTTCACTCAGGATTTTCTGGTACAAACGCCCCCGCACCGTAATGAACGGCTCGGCGTTTTCAGCATTTGTTCGCCGGTCAGGCCGAATCCCATTGGCATGTCGGTCGTGGAAGTTCTCGGTCTCGAAGGCGGCACCGTACGTGTAAAAGGTCTGGACATGCTGGACGGAACGCCTGTCCTCGACATCAAGCCGGTGGCGGAAAAGGGAAAATCTAATCCGAAGGACTAAAGGCAAGGCAGGCATATGGCGAAGATTGAGCCCTTTGAGCAACATGCTCAGCAATACGAAGATTGGTTTGAAAGGAACCGGTTTGCCTACGAGTCTGAATTGAGGGCCGTGAAAACGTTGTTGCCGGAGGGCGGCAACGGCATGGAAATCGGAGTAGGGAGCGGCAGATTTGCCGCTCCTCTCGGCATCAAGACAGGGATCGAGCCGTCTGCAAAGATGAGGGAAATCGCCCGCAAGAGAGGCATTGATGCCGTCGATGGGGTTGCCGAGGCCCTTCCTTTCGATGACGCCAGGTTCGACTTCCTGTTAATGGTCACCACCATCTGCTTTTTGAACGATATAGAGGCAGCTCTGAAAGAGGCACATCGTGTATTGAGACCGGACGGTTGTCTGATCATAGGCTTTATAGATAAAGATAGCCGGCTCGGCAGGGTCTATCAGGTGAGTAAAGAAAAGAGCGTATTTTATAGAGAGGCGACTTTCTATTCGGTCAATGAGCTTGTTGTTCTTCTGAGACGGGCGGGGTTCGGTAAATTTCGCTTTACTCAGACCATCTTTCATCAACCGGCGGAAATGAAAGGGATCGAGGCGGTCAGGGACGGCTATGGAGAAGGCTCCTTTGTCGCCATAAAAGCGGTGAAATAATTCAGAAAAATTTGATTCAATGGCGGCGGATCTATTCCATTTACGCCTTGCGATCTAAAAAGGGAAGAACCTGCACTTTCATCTTGACAAAAGCACGGATGCCTGCTACGTTATGTGCATATGCACATAACACGAGAGGACCGGGATGTCGCCGCGATGTAAAAAGCCACGGAATTGCCGGTGCAAGTTCAAAGGAAAAGCCTTCAAGCCCACGGGCATACCGATGTCCGAGGTTGAACAAATATGCCTTTCCCGCGATGAGCTTGAGGCTTTGAAGCTTTGTGATCTCGACGATTTGACGCAGGAAGAGGCCGGATTAAGGATGGGCGTGTCACGTGGCACGATTCAGAGAATACTCGCTGTTGCTCGAAGGAAAGTTGCAATGGCTTTAAGCAAAAGTAAGGCCATTGTGTTTGAATAACCGTTCTATTTCTATAATGGAGGAGCATACAATGAAGATCTGTTTTCCTGTTCAGGTAGATGAGGGTATGGGCAGCACGGTATATAACCATTTCGGGTCGGCGCCGATATTCATGGTCGTTGATACGGACACGAACACCGTTTCCGCGATCAATAATCGGGACCAGCACCACACTCATGGAGCATGTAATCCCATGAAGGCGCTCGATAATCAGAGAGTCGACGCGATCGTGGTCGGCGGTATCGGCGCGGGCGCGCTCACCAGGCTGAACCAGATGGGGATCAAGGTCCACCGCTCGCAGGCGGAGACCGTTGGGGCGAACATGGCACTGCTCGCAACACAGAGCCTTCCCGAGCTGTCGCTTCAGGGCTGCTGCGGCGGCCACAGTACCGACGGCGGATGCGCCCATTAAAGGTTCGCTTCTATCATAAAAAGAAACCGGCAGGAGGAGCTTGATGGAAAATAAGGAATTCGTATTTGTCATCACCCACTCGTATGACGCTATAGAGCGCGCTGCAGCCGCGCTCCAGCTTGCAACGAATATGGCCGCCTTCGATGCTAAAATAGATTTCTTTCTCCTGAACGAAGGCGTGCATCTGGCCCGCAAGGGGTTTGCAGAGTCGGTAACCTGGCAGAAGGGTTTTTCTCCTGTTGCCGAACTCATGAAAAGCCTGGTGGAGGATTTTGACTGCAAGTTTTATATCTGCGCCTCGTGCGTGAAACCCTACGGTCTTGAAGGCGCGGAATGGATAAAGAACGCGGAAGTGAAGCCCGGGTCCTATCTCGGCGAGCTCCTTATGAAGAGACAGAACGTTACATTTTAATTAATGCGTTTTAAAAAAACACATTAATGGTGTAGGATCGGCAGGTATTTGAAAGAAAGGCCGGCTTATTATTATGAAAAAAGAAGTTTTAGACTTTCAGGCCCAAGCCTGCCGGATCTTTTCCAGTTCTAAAAGATTTGAGGCGTGAAAAACGGAGTTGAAAACCTTGAAAGAGATGCTGGAAGCGGGGAAACAATAGGGGTATGGAAAAACAAGAGATTTATGACGTTGTCATGAAAAACCTTCCCGTCGGCTTTTCCATCGTGGACCAGGATGGGACCATTGTCGATTTTAATCCTGCCGCGGAAGAAATAACGGGTTATTCCAGGGATGAAGTTATAAACAAGCCGCACTTTGAAATCCTCCACGGTACTCCGGATAGAGACTCGTGCCCTCTGCTAAAGCATGCTCTCTCGCTCAAGGAGCAGGCCATAGCGGTGGAGACCACGATAAAAAAGAAAAACGGAGAACACATCACTCTTTCCGTTACCACCTCTCCGCTGCTCGAAGAGGATGGCGGACTTTCGGGCGCGGTAGAGCTTTTCAGGGATATCAGCGACGACAAACAGAGGGAACGGGAGAGAAAGAATATCCTGTCAATGTTCGCCCACGACATGAAAAATCCGGTCACGACTGCGGGAGGTTTTTTATCACGACTGCTTTCCGGCAAAGCCGGCGCGCTCACGGAAAAACAGAAAAGCTACCTCGAAACGGTCCGGGAGGAGCTTTATAAAGTTTCTGATTTGATAGCGGACTTTCTCGAATTCTCCCGCATCGGAGCGAAGGCATATATACCGGTTCCCCGTCCTTTCAACATCAGAAAAAACATGAACAGCGCCGTCGAAGCCGCAAAGATAGAGGCTGACAAGAAAAGCATATCCCTCCTCTTTGAAGTTTCGGGAGAGATACCGCCTACAACGCTTGCCGACTCGGCAATGATAGATCGGGTCATAGCCAACCTTCTCGATAACGCGATAACTTATACGAGTAAAGGCGGAACAATAGCAGTCAGGCTTTCGGACGCGGATAATGATATTCTCGTATCTGTAACAGACACGGGGATGGGCATCCCGGAAGATCAACTTCCCTATATATTCGACGCATTCTATCGGATCAGCCGGGACGCAAAAGGGTCCGGCCTGGGATTATTCATAGCTAAAACCATTATCGAGGCGCATGGCGGCAGGATATGGGCGGAGAGCAAACGCGACCAAGGCAGTACGTTCAGCTTCACGTTGCCGAAACAATAAAACATCCGTTTCGATTTTATAGTACAATTGCAATAAACAGACAACCCGGCACAAAGGAGGAAACCATGAGAAAAACAACCGGCATAGTAACGGCAGTTGCAGCAGCAATGATCTTAATTTCATCAGTTTCCCTTGCAGGTCCTTGGAGGGGTTATCGCGGCAGCGGCGGATGGGGTATGGGGTCGCAGTACCAGAGAATGTTCAACCCTGCGACCGTGGAGACCGTCTCGGGCACGGTGGATTCAATCGAAAAAATAACGCCCATGAGAGGCATGCATTCGGGAATTCACCTTGCGCTCAAAACGGACAAGGGGATCATTGACGTCCATCTTGGCCCCGAGTGGTATATTGAACGACTCGATACGAAGATACTGAAGGGCGACGCACTGGAGGTGAAGGGTTCACGCGTGACCATCTCCGGTAAACCGGCAATTATCGCTTCTGAAGTGAAGAAGGGCGACAGCGTCCTCGTCCTGAGGGACAGTAATGGCGTTCCCGCATGGGCGGGATGGAGAAGGTAGAAAAACAAACGTCCCGCTTTAAGCCGGGGGCGGGCTTTTTCCCAGAATATAACCGGGAGGACTAATGTATGCCTGAAAAAGAAAAGGAAAATCTGGAAGAATCTTTAACAGGATATAAGCAGAAAATCAACCATGTATCGAAAGCAACCTTGTCATGGGATAAGGACCTGATTTTCGTCGGCAGGACACAGGAAGGATATGAGATTGAATTTGACGCCCATGTCCAGTGGGGATGCAAGCCGACGGATGCTCTTCTTTTAAGCCTTGCCGGTTGCATGGGAATCGATGTCGTCATGTTTCTCCAGAAGATGAAGATAGAGCTGGAGAGTTTTAAAATAGATATGCGCGGGGAGCGCAATCCAACCCCTCCTCAATACTTTAAAACAGTGGATATTATTCTTCATCTTGCCGGGAAAAACATGAATCCGAAGAAAGTCGCCCGCGCCGTTTCCCTGTCGCACGAAAAATACTGCTCCGTCTACAACTCGCTCAGAAAAGATATGGATGTAAAGGTCAGTTATAAGATTCTAGATACTGCAGCGGGCGCTGTCATGAATTAAGTAAAGGAGAAATAAGAGGACCGTTATGTCTCCACCCTGCAAGAAACCGCGGACTTGTCAATGCGCATTCAAGGGAAAAGCCTTCAAGCCCCCGGGAATACCGATGTCCGAGGTCGAACAGATATAAGCAGCAAAATTATTCGCGGCTTTTCTCAAAATCGCCACGTTTGCTTTTTGCGGCTTTTGTCACACGCTCGACTTTTTAAGCCGGACTCGTGGTAAACCCCAGCCTCGTCAATGTCGCGCGGTATCTCCATAGAAGATATTTTTCGAATGAACCCCGTCGCATCCGAGCAACGGGATCTTTTATGAGAGGTTGGGAAAGTGATATATGCTTAAAGTGATGTTTCTCTGTACCGGCAACTCCTGCCGGTCACAGATGGCAGAGGGATTGGCCCGAGAATTGGGAAAGGGGATTCTCGAACCCTTGAGCGCGGGGCTTATGGCCGCAGGCGTTCACCCGAGGGCCATTGCCGTTATGAAAGAGCTCGGGGTCGATATCTCGGGCCAAAAGTCGAAGAGCATTGATGAAGATTTGCTGCGACGTATGGATATGATCATCACCCTGTGCGACAATGCCGCGGAAGCCTGCCCCTGGACGCCTCCGGAGATTAAGCGGCTCCACTGGCCGGTCAAAGACCCTGTGGGGACCGTCGGCTCGGAAGAGAAGATCATGAAGGAATTCCGCAGGGCGCGGGATGAGATCGGAGGAAAAATCAAAGAGTTCGTTCGGGACCTGAAGAAGGGAAATCGCAGACCGTTCAATGAGGAGTGAGCGCGTCCCTTGTGTTTCTGTAGTTGATCTGTAAAAAATAGTTGCAAAAGAGTGAATGTATTGGTATTATATAACACTTTAAACATAGGTAATATCAAACATGCTCGGATTCAAGCAAGGAGGAAGTAATGGTCAGTTTGACGGACGGCGCAGTAACAAAGTTCAAGGAAGTAGTGGAAAAACAGGGAACTGCCGGAGACGGGGTGCGAATCTTCGTGGTCCCCGGCGGCTGAAGCCCCTCTCTGGCTATGGACATAGCCAAAGCGGCCCTGAGGGGCGACACGACCCTCGAGTTGAATGGTCTGAAAATTTTTCTGGAGGAACGAGCAAACGATATGCTGATGAACACGAACATCGATTTCCATGAGGGGCAGGGCTTCGTGCTCACGGGAATGGCTCCGAGCTCGTGCGGCTCTTCGTGCAGCACCTGCTGAGTTCCCCCTTCGATGATTTTTATGACCGCCGCATTCCTCACAGGAGTGCGGCGGTTTCTTTTTTTTGAGTTTGCCAAAAACGCGCTTCACCTTCCACTTTACAACTTCATGCGGTTTCAACATTCACTTCTCGAAAGTCTGCTAAAATAGAATTGATACCTTCATAAAATGCCCTCTATCCATGGCGGCACGCCCTGCAACTGCGCATAGCAGGAGTGCAGGGTGTGCAATCTGCGGACAAAATGCTTTGTCGGGGATGAATTACCATGCCACTGCTTGAAGTAAACAATGTAGTTTACGGAACCGGGCCGGACGGGAAGACGCCGATTCTTGCGGGACTATCCATCAACATCGAGCCGTCCGAGGTCCATGCGCTGCTCGGGACGAACGGCACGGGCAAGAGCACGCTTGCGTATCTCGTCATGGGGTGCGAGAGCTATTGTCCGGCAACAGGGGACATCCGCTTCGATGGAAAGGTCATCAACAGTCTCGCGATCCACGAGCGCGCACGGCTTGGCATCGCCATGGCGTGGCAGGAGCCGGTCCGCTTCGAAGGGATCACGGTCCGAGACTATCTCTGCATCCGGGGGAATGACATTGATCCTGCGCAGTGTCTCGACATGGTCGGCCTCGCGCCCTCGCTCTACCTCGCGCGCATGGTCGACAAGAGCCTGAGCGGCGGCGAGCGCAAGCGGATCGAGCTGGCCTCGATACTGGCGCTGAGACCCCGGCTCGCCATTCTCGACGAGCCCGATTCGGGCATCGACATGCTTTCTATCCAGGACATCATCAACGTGATCAATGCCTTCCGGCAGCACGGGACCGCGCTGCTGCTCATTACGCATCGGGAGGAGATATCGGTGATCGCCGATCGCGCCTCACAAATATGTTACGGCAAGATCATCTGCTCCGGCAGTCCTGAAAAAGTGGCTGCACACTACAAGGCGCGCCATTGTCTGGTCTGTAACGGCGTGGGGTGCCACTATGTCTGAGCTTGATGAACTCATGATGGCCTTCGGGGAAGCGGGCGGGGACAAAGGCGCTCTCGCGGACGCAGGCACAGCGCACCTTGCTGCGAGCAGCCATTCTATTGTAAGTTCCCGGGTTGTCGAAGGGATCGAGGTGGATGCAAAAGAGCTGCGGAACGGCATCAGCGCGAAGGTCATTGTTCACGAAGGCGTGAAGCTCCCAAAGCCCGTTCACCTGTGCTTCGGCGTGTTGCATAAAAAGGGGACGCAGAAGATCTTGATGGACGTGAAGCTCGAGAAGAATTCATCGGCGACCTTTATAGCCCACTGCATATTCCCCAAGGCAGAGAAGGTGCGTCACATCATGGAGGCCGTGGTCGATATCCGCGAGGGCGCGGAGATGCGATATTCCGAGACGCATTATCACGGCCTGTACGGTGGCATCGAGGTCCTTCCGAAGCTCACGGTCGTTGTCGGCAAGAACGGAAGGTACTATACCGATTTTACGCTCGTGAACGGCAGAGTGGGGAAGCTCGCGATCGACTACGCGGTAGATGCCGGCGAGGGCGCCGTGGTGGAACTCTTGACCCGTGTCTTCGGCCATGCGAACGATGACGTAAAGATCAGGGAAAAGGTCGCTCTCTCAGGCGAGAACGCGCGTGGGCTCATCAAGGCCAGGGTCGCGGTCGAGGACGATGCAACAGCGGAGATCACGGGCATCACCGAGGGCAATGCCGCGGGAGCGCGGGGCCATGTGGACTGCATGGAGATCGTGAAGGACCATGCCGTGGCAAAGGCGTACCCGTACGTGCAGGTGAACAACCCTCTTGCCAAGGTGACCCACGAGGCCGCTATCGGCAGCGTGGACAAGCGCCAGATGGAGACGCTCATGGCGCACGGTCTTTCACCTGAAGAGGCAGTGGATGTGATCGTGAAGGGGATCCTGCGGTAACGCGGCTGAGCGACAGGTCAGATCATCCGGTATGATTCTAACAAACTGTCAGTTCTCTTCCGTTGAAGGACGTAAGAGCGACGGCGGTTCACACTCGATGACGACCTTGCGTCCGGTGCCGGGATGGAGAAAGCTCAGTTCGGCGGAATGAAGGTGGTAGCCCGGGTCGCCGGGCAAAGCGCGCGTATCCGGCGCGGGCAGACCGCCTGCAGCATACAGAGGATCGCCCTTCAGAGGGTGTCCTATTGCTGCCAGGTGAATCCGGATCTGGTGAGGCCGGCCTGTCGCAATACGCACGTCACAAAGGAAGGAATTTGCGTACCGTTTGAGAACAATCACCTGAGACAGGGAGGGCTTGCCAATCGGAATGGCCGCATGGATCGACCCGAGCAGGGCGTGCGGCACGCGGACGATGGGCGCTGAGATCGTCGTCACAGCAAAATCAGGGACGCCGCTGGGTAGCGCGCGGTCCGGTAT
>OFGW01000019.1_pt1 | contig 11122 bp, 9 predicted proteins | sample 1521861 | NCBI WGS metagenome assembly OFGW01 (sample SAMEA2553414, study PRJEB24118) | soil metagenome
TCCCAAATGTGTTCAAGAATCGCCTCCGTCGCGTTGCCCTTCTGCTTCCCAGTCGCATAAGTCGATCAGTTTATCGAAGTGCGGTACCCAGTGTCTCAAGGGCGGGCAATGGCAAGTCCCAGGTGGGCCGAGGTTCTAGACATCGAGGCGAGGCGCCGAGCACGGTGAACAGCCGCTGCCTCACCGACCAAAAGAATACATGAAAGTCGATCAACTTCAATGATTGCAGATCGATCCGGATATTTTGGGTGGCGTCCCCAGGGGGATTCGAACCCCCGTTATCGCCGTGAAAGGGCGGTGTCCTGGGCCGGGCTAGACGATGGGGACAGGTTTACTATTTCAGATTCCGGATTGTGGATTTCGGATTGTAGGCCAAATTCTTTCAATCCGCATTCCGCAATGTACAATCTGCAATGATTTAATGGTGAGCCGGCTGGGATTCGGACCCAGGACACCCGCCTTAAAAGGGCGGTGCTCTACCAACTGAGCTACCGGCCCGCTTTCGCGGTTTACAAAGATGCGTATAATATCAGAATTTTGGAAGATTTGTCAACAAAATTTAGGGACTCTGAAAAGTTCCCGGACCACAAATGACAAGTTCTAAGCAATTTCCAAATTTTAAACTCGAAAATTTTTGCATTGTGCGCTTTGAATTTATATAAATTTTTGTACCGAATACTTGGGATTTAACCTCGTTTGCCCCGCGATCCCGCCTTCTTAAAGGGCTGTTCGAGGATAATGGTCTCGTCCCTTCGCGCGCCGGTGGAAATAATGGCCGGCTTCACCCCGCAGAGTTTGCAGACCTTCTCCACATACGCGCGCGCCTTTTTGGGAAGTTCATTATACTTCGTGATGCCGATCGTGGTCTGTTTCCAGCCCGGCATGGTGATGTACTGGGGCGTGCCCTTCTCCAACACCGCGAGCTCGGACGGCATCTCTTCGTAGAGCTTGCCCTTGTATTTGTAGCCCACGCAGATCTTGAGCTCATCGAACGCATCGAGCACGTCGAGTTTGGTGATGGCGACGCCTGTCAATCCGTTCACGCGAACGGAATGACGGACAATGAGCGTATCCATCCAGCCGCACCGCCGCGGCCTTCCGGTCGTGGCGCCGTATTCCTTGCCACGGGCGCGGAGCAGCTCCCCGATCTTGTTCTCCTGCTCGGTCGGGAAAGGACCGCTGCCCACACGCGTGGTATAGGCCTTGACGATGCCCATTACCTCGGTGATCGTGTTCGGTCCGATGCCGAGCCCCGTGCAGGCCCCGCCTGCCGTGGGGGAGGACGAGGTCACATACGGATAGGTCCCGTGGTCCACATCGAGGTGAGTGCCCTGCGCGCCCTCGGCCAGGATCTTCTTGTTCCCGGCGATCGCTTCGCCGAGAAAGAGCGTCGTATCGGCAATATATTTCCTGAGCCGCCTGGCATAGACCATGTATTCTTTATACACCCGGTCCACGTGCACCAGCGGAGCGTTGTAAAAACGCTCGAGCAGGAAGTTCGCTTCGGCGGTGTTGCACGCGAGCTTTTCGCGGAAGGTTTCGGGGTCCAGGAGATCGGCCATCCTGATGCCCTTGCGGTTGATCTTGTCCGCGTATGCGGGCCCGATGCCGCGACCGGTGGTGCCGATCTTTTTGCTCCCCTTGAGCTTTTCGCTCGCCACGTCGAGGGCCTTGTGGTACGGCATGATCAGATGGGCCTTTTTGCTGATGAGCAAGCGACCGTCGACTTTGACGCCCCGTTTGGCCATGGCGTCCATCTCCTCGAGAAGCGCCGCAGGGTCCAGGACCACGCCGTTTCCGATGATGCACTTCTTGCCCTTGTGCAGAATGCCCGAGGGTACAAGGTGCAGGATGAACTCGTTCTTGCCCACCACCACGGTGTGTCCGGCATTATGGCCGCCCTGGTAGCGCGCGACAATGTCCGCCTTCTCCGTAAGCAGATCAATGATCTTTCCCTTGCCTTCATCGCCCCACTGGGCGCCGACAACGATTAGGACTGGCATCTTGACTCCTCAATGCAAAATGCAAATTAAATTTCAAAATTAAGGAAGAAAAACTCTTTTCAACTTTGCATTTTGCATTTTGTAATTATTTTTATATCTTGATCTGTTTCGCCGACAACACATTCGGCAGCTGCTTGATCTTTTCCATGAGTTCGTCGGGCACCTGGTTGTCGATACTGACGATTGACATGGCCAGGCCGCCCTGCTTCTCCCGGCCGAACTGCATGCGCGCGATGTTGATTCCATTCTGGCCGAGAATCATTCCGATGCCGCCGATCACGCCCGGTTTATCGTTGTTCATAAGCACGAGCATGTCGCCCTCGGGCACCGTTTCCATCGGGAAATTGTCCACCTGCACGATACGCGGCTCCTTCTTGCTGTTCAGCGTGCCCGATATGGTCATTTCCCTGCCGCTCGCCTTGACTCTCACCGTGACCAGGCTCGTGTACTCCGTGCCGCTGCTCGTCTTCGATACTTTGACCTCGATGCCGCGGTCCTTGGCGATAAGCGGAGCGTTCACGTAATTCACGGTCTCCTTGAGGATCGGCGTGAGCAGGCCCTTGAGCGCGGCAAGCGTGATCGGCTCAAGCTTGAGGTTCGAGACCTCGCCGCTGTACTCCACCGTCACCTGCGTCAAGCCGCCCTCGTAGAGCTGCGCCTCGAAGGCCCCGATCTTTTCCGCGAGGTTGATGTAAGGGCTCAAAGCCGGGAGTTGGTCCGCCGGCACCGACGGAACATTCACCGCGTTCCGCACGGTCCCGGCGACGAGATAGTCCACAACCTGCTCGGCCACGGCCACGGCCACGTTCTCCTGCGCCTCCCTCGTGGATGCGCCGAGGTGCGGCGTGGCGATGAAGTTGTCGAGTGTAAGCAGCGGGTGGTTCTCCGGCGGTTCTTTCTCGAATACGTCGAAGGCAGCCGCCGCGACCTTGCCGCTCTTGAGCGCCTCGTAGAGGTCCTGTTCGTTCACAATGCCCCCGCGGGCGCAGTTGATGATGCGCACGCTGTCTTTCATCTGGGTTATCGTATTCTTATTAATGAGGTTCGCGGTCTCCTTGGTCTTGGGAGTATGGACCGTAATAAAGTCCGATTGCGTGTAGAGCGTCGACAGGTCCGCGAGCTCGATCCCGAGGGACTTCGCTTTCTCCGGAGAAATGAAGGGGTCATAGGCCAGGACCTTCATGCCGAGCCCGATCGCCCTGCTCGCCACGACGCCGCCGATGGCCCCCATGCCGATGATGCCGAGAGTCTTGTCGTAGAGCTCGACGCCCTCAAACTTCTTTTTTTCCCATTTACCGGCCTTGAGAGAGGCATATGCCTGAGGGATCATCCGGGCGCAGGCGAAGATCATGCCGATGGTATGCTCCGCCGTGGTGACCGTGTTGCCGCCCGGCGTATTCATCACCACCACACCCTTCTTGGTGGCCGCCGGGATGTCCACGTTGTCCAGGCCGCTTCCGGCGCGGCCCACGACCTTGAGCTTCGTCGCCTTATCAAGCAGGGCCGCATTGACCTTCGTGGCCGAACGAATGATCAAGGCGTCATACCCGCCGATGATCTTCTCGATCTCCTCGACCGAGGTCTTGCTCCGGGCGTCCACCTCGAGCCCGGCCTTTTTCAAAATATCCACCCCCACGGGGGAAAGATTGTCACTGATAAGAACCTTCATGATTCCTCCAAAATCAAAATTAACCACAGAGACACAGAGGCACAGACAGTATCTAAAATAATCTCTCGCAAACCAGACGCAAAGCACGCAAAGAAAAGCTATTTCAACTCTGTTTTTTCTTTCTCCGTGTTCTGCCTATGCGAACCTTCACCTGATCTCTGCGGGAAAAAATCCTTTCATTATTTCATCAAAATTTCTTCCGCCGCGGCTACGCCCGTGCCGAGTTTTACCGGATGGCCCAAACCCTTCAGGACCATCTCAATGCCGGCCACGGCCGTGATCACGTCGAATGTGTCGGCATAACCCAGATGCGCAATGCGGAAGATCTTGCCCTTGAGTTTGTCCTGACCGCCGGCGCCGGTAATGCCGTACTTCACGCGCAAATCTTTATAGATCGCCTGGCCGACGACGCTTGCCGGCGCCTGGATAGCCGTAAGCGCATTGCGCGGATTTTCTTTCGGGAAAAGCTGGAGGCCGAGCGCGCCCGTTGCTGCGCGGGTGGCCTTCGCGAGCCGCTCGTGACGACTGAACATATTCTCCAGTCCTTCTTCCTGAAGCATCTTGATGCTGGCGTTCAGCCCGATGATGAGCGTCACCGCCGAGGTGAAGTTCGTCTGGTTTTTGGCCAGGTTCTCGCGCTCTTTCTTGAAGTTGAAATAGAACTTCGGCGTTTTGGCCGTGTCGGCCATTTTCCACGCCTTGTCGCTGACCGAGACAAAAGCGAGGCCCGGAGGAAGCATCACGCCTTTCTGCGATCCTCCGATCATCACGTCGATCCCCCACTCGTCGGTCTTGATATTGTGGGCAACGAGGGCCGAAATCGCGTCAACGACAAAAAGCGCGTCGGTCTTCCTGACCACGGCAGCCAGGGATTCGATGTCGTGATAGACGCCCGTCGATGTCTCGTTTGCCTGTACGAATACGGCCTTGATCTTGGGGTTCTTCCTGAGGCTGGCCTCGACCTGCTCGGGCTTGACCGCGTACCCCCACTCCACGACGATCTCCTCTACCTTCATCCCGTAGGCCTGGCATATCTTGGTCCAGCGTTCGCCGAACTTGCCGCCGTTGATCACGAGCACGTCGTCGCCGGGGCTCAAAAAGTTGGTTACCGAGCCCACCATGCCGCCGGTGCCGGTGGCGCAGAGGATAAGCACGTCGTTCCTGGTCTGGTAGAGCCACTGGAGGCCCTTCTTCGCTGCATCGAGCACGGGTAAAAAATCGGGCGCCCGGTGATGGATGATCGGCATGGCCATGGCCAGGAGCGCCTCAGGCGGTACGGGAGTCGGGCCGGGGGCCAAAAGATATTTTTTTTGCATAGGGATACCCTCCAAAAATTCTCTGCTGAAATTAGTCGGATTAGTGTAAATTAATCAGCTGACAAATCGAAACACGTTGAGTTTGTATGAAAAAATTATAGTCCCGCCGAGGCGGGACCTATGCCCGGGGTTGGCATGTCGCTGGGATATAGCGGGTGTCTGTGCTGTTTCAAGATATTGACTGCCTCTCTTCGCATAGTTCAGGCCAAAACCATAGGAGACTAGCATAAGCTGCAGAAAATTGTCAAGAAAATAGTACGGGCACAGGGGCGAACGCACGGCCCCCTCATCCGGCATTTCCCGTTACTTTTGAACGATATCCAGGGTAAGCGTAAGCGTAAGCGCCGGCATGACCTGGTCGTTCGAATGGACGGTAACGTGCTTTTCGAGGTGTCCCATTCTTCCGGATGTATCCACCGTGACCTTGATTTGCCCCGCGCTTCCGGGTTCCAGGCGATTAGAACTAATCACCGCAGCGGTGCACCCTCAGGAGGGCTGAAGGCTCTCGATCATCAGGGGCTCGGTTCCCGCGTTCCTGACCTTGAACACGTGCACAGCCTGTTTCCCCTGCTCAACGCTGCCCATGGCATACCGCTCCTGCTTCACCTCTATCCTCGGCCCCCTCAGCTCCTGGGCCGGCAGCATGCCGGCGAAGAGGAGAAGAACGAGGACCAGGCCGTTTGTCGCTATTTTCTTCATGGCCGGTTGTCTCTCCTTACAGCCCCATTTTTTTCTGATAGATCATGTTGACAAGTTCTTCGCGCGTGACCAGCTCTTTTTCGATCAGCACGGTGACCAGGGCGTCGAGCCGCATCTTGGTGTCCACCTGCATCTGCTGCGCAGCGTCCTCCCTGGACAGGATCGGCGACACAGTGTCGTGCACCGAAGCCTTCGGCATGTTGAGATCGCTCCCCCGGATCAACTCCATCTTGCCCGACGATACTTTATTCGCTGCAATGACCGGATGCGGCTTATGCATGACCTGTTCATGATCGTAATACTTTTTTATGGCGTCTTCGATTTTAGACCCCATTGCCAGAGCCGGCGTTATGTTGCTTCCGGTTGCGAACCGGATCGCGTCCATCGCCTCAAGGTCCATAGGGTCCGCCATCGCAAGCACGATGGACTTTCCGTCTTTTCTCACGGGGATGACCTGGTATTTTCTCGCTATCTCCGGCTTGATCAGGTTCGTGACTGTTTCGGGTATCTCGGGATCGAACAGGTTCACATAGGGAAGAAGTAATGTTTCAGCAAGCACCTTTGCCAAGTCCGGCTCTTGAACGAATCCGAGATCCACAATGACCGTTCCCAGCTTCCCTCCCCAGTTACGCTGGTGTGACAGCGCCGACTCGAGTTGGAAATCGTCGATCAGTCCGGCTTCCTTTAACACATCTCCGAGTTTCTTTTTTTCAACCATCGATATCTCCCCCCGCGTGACACCCGTCCCGCTTGCGGACCGGCTCAAATTATAAGCCACAAATACACACGATGTCAATCAGTTTGACGGCTATTTGCGGCCTCCGGGAGGAAACAGCCGGCGCCCTTCACTCGTCGCCCCTCACTCGACGCACGGCGTTCTTTGCTGCTTTTGCCGGCAAATGCCGGCGGTCCACATCGGAGAGCGCCGCAAGCAGGCTCGATTTAATGCCCGGCTGGTCCCGCTCGAAGCCGGCAAGAAGCTTCTTGATCCCCGCCCTCTTCATGTCCGGATCGCCGCAAGACGGGCAGGCGCAGCAGGTGACGGGAAAACCAGCCGCAGAGGCGAACCGGACAATGTCGTCCTCGGCCACGTAAACGAGCGGGCGGATCACCGCGTTACGGCCGTCATCAGCGTACAGAAGCGGCGCCATGGCCTTGATCTTGCCGTTATAAAATTGATTGAGCAGAAGCGTCTCGATGAAGTCCTCACGGTGATGACCGAGGGCGATCTTCGTACAGCCAAGTTCGATTGCCTTGGTGTAAAGCACGCCACGGCGGATCCGGGAACAGAGGGAGCACGGCATATCGTCAGGCGAAAGTTTCTCGATCATGGCTTCGTGGATAGGCGCACGCACGATCCGGTATTCACAGGACCACGATTTTAGGTATGCCTCCATCAGCCCGGTCTCAAAACCCGGAAACCCCGGGTGCACCGTCACGGGGACCAGCGAAAAATGGACCGGCGCGCGCCTCCTCAAGCTCTCCAGGATATGCAGAAGCGTCCAGCTGTCCTTGCCGCCCGACAGCGCAACAAGGATCCGGTCCCGGTTCTCGATCAGCCCGAAATCGTTGATGGCCCGTCCCACAAGTCGCCGGATGCGGCGCTCCTGATAGGCAGTATTACTCATGCGTAAATCCTAAGGTCTGTTGCTTCATAAGTCAACTATTTTATAAGCCGGGCATACACGCCATAAAAAAGGCACCCGAATCATACCGGGTGCCTTTGCATAACGCCTGATGTGCCGCTGGATTACCGTCTTTTTCTGGCCTTCTTTTTGGCTGCCTTTTTCTTTGTAGCTTTTTTCTTAGTCGCCTTCTTTGTTGCCGCTTTCTTGGCCGCCTTCTTTGTTGCCTTCTTCTTTACCGCCTTTTTGGCCTTCTTTTTAGCGGGCCTCCTGGCAGCCTTCTTTGTCTTTTTCTTAGCTTTCTTCTTTGCAGGCCTTTTTAATGCGGGCGCCGTCGGTACTACGTTGGCCTCTACGGCCTCCAGACCGCAGCAGTATACCGGTTCTTCGTACACATCGCCGGTCCTGGTCACGTCGATCTTCCTGCCGCAGACCCTGCACTCGTACTGCATGATCTTCTCAATACCCATACGCGTCCCCTCCTTGGATTAAGCTGATGACCCCTTCCGGGGCTTCATAGCGGTAGACCGACAACATAGAGCGCTTAAGAATACTTCGAGAACCGCACGATCCTGCTCTGCGGCAACACTCTTATAAATTAATTTAGAATCATATCAATCAAATGTCAAGTTTTTTTATGCCCATTCAGTGATTAAGACCATACTCTCGGCTGCTTCTTGTTCGCGTTGACCATGGCGCTCTTTCTCTTGTCCGCCTGCTGGAGCTCCCATATCTTTTCCATTCCCTCGATAGCGGAGCTGAGAGCTTCGTCCGTTGTTTTATCATCCCACTGCCTGGTCTCGGCAAGCCGGTAAAGTTCGTAAATGACATCTTCAAGCTTCATTAAAATCTCCTTTAAATACAATAAATTATATAAAATTAGCGCCGTAGCCCAATAAGACTGCCTATATGCTTACAAAAAAACCGGGATAAACATCCCGGCTTTTCTTATTCAGTCTGTCTCAGGTTGCCTGTGATATACGGGAAACTTGCCTCACGCTACCTCCGGATTTCCTCATTTGAGGAAGTTCTAAACACGAAATGCTGATCCTAAACAACTTCGGAGCGCCCATATTTATTTTTCGAACATTCGATATTGCTTAGAATTTCGAGCTTCGTAAGGTTTTTTTCTTTCCCCAGTTATGCTACCCGCACTTCGAGAAGCCGCAGCCCCGGCAGAAGGCGCAGCCTTCGCCGAACTCCAGGAGGCCGCCGCAATCAGGGCATTCGGGGCAGAGACCGAGATGGTTCTTGTTGCCGCCCTGGGCGCAGTCGGATGACACATAGCCGACCGTCGCCTGCGGGGCAGCAGCGGCCTTGGGCTTCTGATATCGGTGGTTCATGCCCTCTTTCATGTAGCGCTCGAGTGCCCGGCCGATGGCGTCGGGGCAGGACAGGATCGATCCGCCTTCTCCCCAGGCAGGAGAGGGGCAGCGGATGCCCTTCACCTGCTTGATGATCGAGTCGATCGACACGCCGGACCGAAGAGCAAGCGAAACCATGCGGGAAACGGCCTCGGACTGGCTCGCGGCGCACCCGCCGGACTTGCCCATGGTCGAAAAGACCTCGCAGATGCCTTCTTCGTCCTCGTTGATCGTAATATAGAGATTGCCGCAGCCGGTGGGGATCTTCTGGGTGACGCCCTGGGTAAGAGGCGGCCGGTGGCGCGGCTTCTTCTCCTCTGCCAGCTCCGGCGATGCGGAAGCCACGGTCACGTGCTGGCCCGTGGCCGCGGCCTTGCGCGCCTTTTCCGTGGCGCCGGTACTGAGCACCTGCTCGTCGCGGGAGCCGTCGCGGTAAATGGTCACGCCTTTGCAACCAAGCTTGTAAGCCAGCATATAGACCTTTTCAACGTCCTTCTGCGTGGCGCTGTGCGGGAAGTTCACGGTCTTGGACACCGCGTTGTCGGTGTACTTCTGGAACGCCCCCTGCATGCGGATGTGCCACTCGGGCGTAATGTCGTGGGCCGTGACAAAGACCCTCTGCACGGCCTCCGGCACGGTCGGAACGTTCGTGCACCCGCCGTGCTCGGCGATCTCCTTCATGAGCTCGTCGGAATAGAAACCCCGTTCCTTCGCCACCCGCTCAAACACGGGGTTCACCTCAAGAAGTTCGGCGCCGTCCATAACTCTCCGGACAAAGGTGAGTCCGAAAAGCGGCTCGATGCCGCTCGAGCAACCGGCGATAATGGAAAGCGTGCCGGTGGGCGCGATTGTCGTGACGGTCGCGTTCCTGACCGGCGCCAGACCCGGTTTATCGTAAATACTGCCCTTGAAGTTCGGGAAGGCCCCGCGTTCCTTGGCCAGTTCCTCGCTCATCTTCCGCCCTTCATCAGTGATGAACTTCATGACCGTTTCACCGAGCCTGACCGCATCGTCGGAATTGTAGGGGATGCCCATCTCCAGGAGCATGTCGGCGAAGCCCATGACTCCCAGGCCGATCTTGCGGTTCGCCCGGGTCATCTCGGATATTTTATCGATAGGATAGCGGTTCACATCGATCACGTTGTCGAGGAAATGGACCGCCTGACGCACCGTGTGGCGGAGTTTGTCGAAATCCACGGCCTTGCCGTGCTTTGCCAACAACATCTTCGCCAGGTTAATGGAGCCCAGGTTGCAGGACTCGTACGGAAGCAGCGGCTGCTCGCCGCAGGGGTTGGTCGACTCCACCCTGCCGACATGCGGCGTGGGGTTATGCTGGTTGATGCGGTCGAGGAAAATGATGCCGGGGTCGCCGTTCTTCCACGCCATGTTCACGATGGTGTCGAAAACCTTGCGGGCCTGAAGCCGCTTCACCACGGCCTTGTTGCGGGGCGAGACAAGGTCGTATTCGCCGTCCTTTTCCACGGCGTCCATGAAAGGGTCGGTCATGGCCACGGAAATGTTGAAATTGTTCAAGCGGTCGTTCTGCTGTTTGCACGTAACGAAATCAAGGACGTCCGGGTGGTCCACCTGGAGGATTCCCATATTGGCGCCCCGGCGCGTGCCGCCCTGCTTCACTGTTTCGGTGGCCGCATCGAACACGGTCATGAACGAAATGGGGCCGGAGGAAACGCCCTTGGTTGACTTCACCACGTCGTTCTTCGGCCGGATGCGTGAGAAGGAGAAGCCCGTGCCGCCGCCGGACTTATGGATGAGCGCGGCGTGCTTCACGGACTCGAAGATCTCGTCCATGGAGTCGCCCACGGGCAGAACAAAGCAGGCCGAAAGCTGGCCCAGCTCGCGCCCCGCGTTCATGAGCGTGGGGCTGTTCGGGAGGAACTCAAGACAGGTCATGAGGCGGTAGAACTCGGTCGCGGTCCGCTCCACATCGGCGTCAGACTTGCCATATGCCCGGTCGCCCTCGGCAATGGTCCGTGCCACGCGCGTGAACATGTCAACCGCTGTTTCGATAACAGTCCCTTCCTCGTTGCGTTTGAGATAGCGTTTTTCGAGAACTTTGATGCAGTTGTCGGAAAGACTGAGGCCCTTGCCGGAAACCGTTGTCGAAACAGAAGCTGAGCTCTTCATAAATCTCCCTACAGAAAATGGATGAAAATAGCAACAAACTGATAAGAACCCTATAAAAGCTGCTCTTGAACGATCCTAATTAGTGATGATTGATAGAAGGTTGTTTGGGTGGAACAAAGTGCTACTCTATTTTGTGGAACGAAACAATTATAGCCACAAGATATTGTGTTTGTCAAACTAAAATTCAAATTTTGATTTTTCCTCCGGCTTTCGCATCTGTTCAGATTTGGTGCGGTTTTTTTCATGCCCCAACCGTTCCCAAAGCATTTGACAAGGGCGAAATAAAACAGGGGCTCTAAAC
>OFGW01000020.1_pt1 | contig 10752 bp, 10 predicted proteins | sample 1521861 | NCBI WGS metagenome assembly OFGW01 (sample SAMEA2553414, study PRJEB24118) | soil metagenome
CCGATTCGTCAACTCACTGTATCACTGCATCTTCCGTGTACGTTGCGGATAGCCGCGACGCCGCCATGACAAGCGCAGACCCCACCACAGAAGGAGGGCCCCCGCCCACGTGAGGGGGCCCCCCAACCCCCCCCCCCCCCACAATAAGGGTCTGGCAAGGGCCGGCAAAGAAAGGATCGGCCATACCCACATGTGCGACGACGCCGTTGCCGAAAAAAGTGCCCCGCCGGTGTTTTGTATGGTCGTAGAACTGGTCCGCGACCACGATGTCGCCCGGCTTGATCTCTTCTTTCATGCTCCCCACGGCGCTGACCGAGATGATGCGCTCGACGCCGAGCTTTTTCATGCCGAAGATGTTTGCACGGTAATTGATGTCCGTGGGAAGGATGCGGTGACCGCGGCCGTGTCGCGGCAGAAACGCTACCCGTTTGCCGTGAAGAGTGCCGATGATGTAATCATCCGAGGGTTTGCCGAAGGGCGTTGCGACCTTCGCGGTCTTGATCTGCGTCAGCCCGTCAATTTCGTATAAACCGCTGCCGCCGATTACGCCGATGCTTATCTTGTCTGTCTTCGCACTCCGCTTCGCCATATGCCTGTATGCCGATCTTTAAAAAAAATACCCGGAGACCGCTGAGGTCGCAGAAAAAAGTTTTTCCCGCACGGAACCTCTGCGTACTCCGCCGTAAATATTTGCTTTCCGTTACCTCTGCGCCGGTTGCTCCTGTTCGGTTTTCTTCACTTCCACCGCCTCCAGGATTTCCACCGGTTTTTCCGGAATGATGGTGGAGATGGCGTGTTTATATACGAGCTGCTGATTTTCCTGTTTCATGAGAATGACGAAGTTGTCGAAACCCTTGATAGTTCCCGTGAGCCGTGCGCCATTCACAAGATACATGGTCACCGGAATCTTTTCCTTGCGCATCTGGTTTAAGAACATGTCCTGCAGATTCGCCTGCGACTTTCCCATCCACCCCTCCGTGAAGCAGCCACGAAAACAGCAATGTCTGCCCCGTTTCCAAACCAAATATTTTTTTGATTTTATACCAACTTATTTGAAATTTCAACGTTTTTCTTTATACGCTCGACGATTTCCCCATTTTTCGAGAGGCCGGTAATGTCCACCCAGATAGCCTCGGGTTCGCGCCGGAACCAGGTGAACTGACGCTTGGCATAACGTTTGGTATCGCGTTTGATCAGGCCCACCGCTTCATCCCGTGACGTCTTTCCAAGAAACGAGTCGGAGAAGTGCTTGCGCCCAAGCCCCGGCAGGCAGGAACTATCCGGGTTGTACCCTCGTTTCGTCAGCGCCCGCGCCTCCGCTTCAAGCCCCTCATCGAGCATCTGGTCCACGCGCCGCTCGATCCTGGAATAGAGTTCGCTCCTGCTTCGTACGAGAAAGAGCAGACGAAATGCATAAAGCCTGTCCTTAAATCCGTGTTCGTGCTGATAATCGGATAGTTTCCGATCTCTGAGGTAAAAAACCTCAAGTGCCCTGACCGTGCGCCGAAGATCGTTCGGATGTATCTTAATCGCTGCCTCGGGGTCTACTTTTACGAGGTCTGAATAGAGTGTGCCTGGTTCGCCCTCGGACTCCCTCAGGAGGAGACGCTCGCGCAGCTCGAGGTCTGCTGGCGGGCCGTGGAAAAGACCGCGCATGAGAGCACGGATATAGAGCCCGCTGCCTCCCACCACAAGGGGAACTCCGCCGGATGAGATAATCCCGTCAATAGCCGAACATGCGTCCCTCAGGTAGTCGCCTACACTATACGGCTGGTCCGGCTCCACGATGTCGATCATATGGTGATAGACGAGCTTTTGCTGTTCCTTGGTGGGTTTGGCCGTACCGATGTCCATACCCCGGTAAATCTGCATGGAGTCGGCGCTCACGATCTCCGCCCCGAGCTCCTGGGCCAGGAGGATGGAGGTATCGGTCTTGCCCACAGCCGTCGGCCCGGCAATAATAAGGACAGGTTTTTTATTGGCCATAATGGAAGGAACGGTCCGTGTTTAAAATATAATACACGATGCTGAGGTTTTAATCAATAAAGACGAAGAGGGCCTGTTTCAGAAACGGTCTCTTCAGTGTCTTCACGAAATCAGTCAATCGACTTGTGGAGCTTCACCGGGTGTGCCTTCTTTCGAACCTTCATGTTAAGCAGCTCCACAGCAACAGAGAATGCCATGGCAAAATAAATGTAGCCCTTCGGGACGTGGAGCCCGAAGCCATCTGCGATCAGGGTGACGCCAATAAGGACAAGAAAGCTCAGGGCGAGCATCTTGATGGTGGGATGCCTGTCGACAAAAGCGCCGATAGCGCCGGCTGAAAACATCATCACGATCACGGCAATGATGATGGCAATGATCATCACCGCGACCTCGCTCGCCAATCCAACGGCCGTAATCACGGAATCGAGCGAGAAAACGATGTCGAGGATTGCGATCTGCGCCAGAACGGCGCCGAACCCGGCAACCGCCTTCCCCGTTTTTTCTCCGACCGCGCCTTCGAGACTGTCATGAATTTCAATGGTGCTTTTCCAGAGCAAAAACAGGCCGCCGGAGATCAAAATGAGGTCCCGAACGGAAATTTCCCGGGAAAAGGCGGTGAAGAGCGGCGTCGTCAGCTTCATCACCCACACAATGGACAGCAGCAGGGCGATACGGGTGAGCATGGCGAGCCCGAGCCCCAGAACTCGCGCCTTGTTCTGCCGCTGTTTCGGCAGTTTGCCAACGAGAATGGAAATAAAGATGATATTATCGACACCGAGTACGATCTCCAGCACCGTAAGCGTCAGGAGCGCAAGCCACGCCTGCGGGTCAGTAAGCCATGCCATAGGGCGCCCTCATCGTTGCAATGCAAGGTCTCACTATCCTAAATCCGTTTGAACATTTTTTTTATTTCTTCCGATGAAAACCGCACCACGGTGGGCCTGCCGTGCGGGCAGGTATGCGGCATACGGCACTTGAAGAGATCGTCAAGAAGCTTCTCCATCTCCCGGATATCGAGTTTCCGATGGACTTTGATTGCCGGGTGACAGGCCATGACGCTGAGTAACCCGTCACGCAACTCGTGCATCTTCGCGCTCTTCCCGTGAATGTTTATTTCATCGAGGATGTCGAGGAGCAGCCGCTTATAGTCCGTGCCGGCAAGAAGCGACGGCATGGCCTTGATCACGAAAGTGCCCATCCCGAAGTCTTCCACGATAATACCAAGCTTATTAAGATCAGACATGTGTTCTGACAGGAGAACACTTTGGGCAGGGCCGAGTTCCACCGGCAAAGGAATGAGCAGATTTTGAAGGGGCATCGTTCCGGCCCCGTACTGGTCCTGAAGTTTCTCAAAAAGCACCCGTTCATGCGCTGCATGCTGGTCTATGATCGCCATGCCCGCCCGGGACTGAGCAATGATAAAAGAATCATGGACCTGGGCAAGAGGCGATAAATAAAAATCGGGCGCCGATGCGGCGGGACCGGGCGTCCGCGACGAGTTCTGCGGCCAAGACGTAAAGCCCCCTTCGTTTTGCAGGTCGGCTCTCCGGTCGTTTTTTCGGCGGCCAAAAAGGACGGAGGACTGTCTTGAGCCCGCCAGGCCGCTCCGCGCCGACTCAGTCTGGAGATAATCCGAGAGTGCCTCTTTCACGCCGTCGGGGTGATACTCGGAACTCGTCCCTTCCCTTTGTTCGGGCATTCCCTGAGCGCGCAGTCCTTCCCTGATCACGTCCCGGACAAGATCGTGGACCTGCGACTGGTTTCGAAACCGCACTTCAGCCTTGGCCGGGTGCACGTTCACATCCACAAGGGCCGGATCGATCTCAATAAAGACGAAGCCGACCGGATGGCGATCGCGCATGAGCATATCGCCGTACGCGGCATAGAGCGCATGGGTGAGCGAAGGGTTCTTTACCGCGCGGCGATTTACATAGAAATCCTGGTAAGTCTTGTCTGCACGGGTAAAACCGGGACGCCCGAGAAGACCCTGTATCCGAACCGTATCTCTTCCGCCTGTAAACAGTATTAGGTTTTCGGCAATCTCTTTTCCGTATAATTGGAACGCCCGCTCCTTCACGTTCGATGAGGCCGGCAGATCAAGCACCGTTGTTTTGTTATTTGTGAGTTTGAATCCAATGGAGGGACGGGCCATGGCCTGGCGTGACACGGCGGTCAGAATATGGGAAAACTCGGTCGCGGGGCTTTTCAGGAACTTGAGCCTCGCCGGCGTGTTGAAGAACACATGACTGATTTCGAGAGATGTGCCTTGGGAGGCGGCCGCATCGGACACCGCGTTGACAACGCCGCCCTCGATCTCGACCATCACGCCCGATGATGCTCCCCGTTCTGCCGTAAGCATCCTGACCTGAGCAACAGAGGCGATACTCGAGAGTGCTTCACCGCGAAAGCCCATGGTGCAGATAGCTTCAAGGTCCGAATCGCCGGATATTTTGCTCGTTGAATGTCGTTCGAAAGCAAGCCGCGCGTCGTTTTTCGACATGCCGCTGCCATTGTCCGTGATACGGATAAGACGCCTGCCGGCATCTTGGATGTCGATATGGATCTCGGTCGCACCTGCGTCAATCGCGTTCTCAATCAACTCCTTGACCACCGAGGCCGGGCGTTCCACCACTTCGCCGGCGGCAATTTTGTTGATTACATGGTCAGGGAGTATTTTTATTTTTTCAGACATACCTGAACGGTTCTCATCGGCCATTATGTCGCGCGTATAACTTGATAGGGATCATCTCACTGCTCGGCAAGTTTAAGCTGATCGCCTTCAATGAAACGAAAAGAAAAAAAACATGGCAGCCAGAAGAAGCTTCGCCATTCTGTTGCACTATCGCCATGCCGCCATGTTCCTGTGTTCCTGATGTCTTCTGTCTCGGGGATATCGCAATCATCAAACCCGCTCATCTCTTATCGAAGCTTTGCCTTCTTCTGGTCGGCCACCACGACGACAACCATGGCATCGGGATGAAGGTACTTTTTCGCTACTCGTCGGACGTCTTCCCTGGTAACGGCGTTGATCAGGGCGGGATATCGCGCGGGGTAATCCAGCCCCAAATTATAGATCTCGATGGCAGTGAGCATGCCGGCAATCTTGGCCGACGTGTCCATGCGCAACGGGAAACTGCCGGTAAGATACGCCTTGGCATCGGCCAGTTCCTTCTCAGAGACAAGATCGTTCTGTATCCTGCGAATCTCCTTGAAGGTCTCGCTGATCACGTCGTTCGCCGATTCATTCTTGGTCTGAATGCCTACTTCGAATATGCCGGTTTCCTTCAGAGACGCGAACGAACTGTGAACGTCATATGCCAGACCCTTGTTGTCCCGGATATTGTCCATCAGCCGCGAGGAGAAACCTCCCCCGCCGAGAATATAATTCATGATCGAGACGGCGTAAAAATCGGGGTTCTCGCGGCTTATGCCGATATGTCCCATCACGATATTCGCCTGCGTGATGCTCTTGTCGATCTTCCGCATGCTCGTTGTATCGATGATCGGTGGGGCAACCGGCGGCGGGGGAGGCTGGTCGTATTGTTTCCAGCCGTTAAAATATTCATTCAGGAGCGAGACGTCCTTTTTTTCATTCACATCGCCCACAACCGCATTAATCGTATCGTTCGGAGGGTAGCGGGCCTTGTAAAAATCGACAATATCCTGCCTCGTGAGCTTCGGCAGATAAGCCGCTATGTCATCACCCGTCACGCCGTACGCATGCCCGCCGTACACGGCTTTATTGAAGGCCTCGCTTGCAACAATTTTCGGCTCCTCTTTCTGACGCTGGATCTCGGCAAGGGTTGACTTGACCTTTCGGTCGATTTCTTTCTGGTCAAAGACCGGGTTCATGATCACATCCGACAGAAGATCGAATCCCGTTCGGATGTCCTTCTTGAGAACCCTGAGGCTTGCCGCAGCAAAATCGTCTCCTCCCCCGGTCGCGAGAGAGCCGCCGATAAAGTCAATATCGCTGCTGATCTGGTTCGCGGTACGTCTCGTCGTCCCCTGAGTAAGCAACGCTGCCGTGATCGCGGCAAGCCCCGGCTTGTCCCTCGCTGCGGCCGTGTTCCCGGCCTTGATCGCCATGCTCACCGTGACCATGGGGATGTCATGTTTCTCGGCGAGCAGGAGGACCATGCCGTTATCAAGTTGTATGCGCTTGCCGAGCGGCTCTGCGGCTGGAACAGCAGCGGGAATTGCAGCCAAAAACAGAAAGATAACAACAATGAATTTTGTAAACCTCATGATAGTCGCCTCGTTAAATTTGATGGTTCCTAAAAAGCATTTCTGCCGTCATTGCGAGGAATGGAGCGGCGAAAGGACTTGCCCGATAGCCCGTTAGTTTTTATCTTTCATCGGGATAAGTATCCCGACCGTCCTGTTGTCTTCGGAAAAATACTGTCTCGCGACACGCTGTACGTCTTCTTTGGTGACCGCGCGGATGTTGTCCACGTATTTCTCGAGCAGGTTCCAGTTCGCCACGGTCTGGAACTTACCCAGGAGCATGGCCTGGTAAAAGACCGAACCCTGTCCCATAATGAAGGAAGCTTCGATCTGGTTCTTCGCCTTCTGGAGTTCTTCGTCCGTAACGGGCGCGGTTTTCAGCTTCTCGATTTCCGCGTACAGCGCCTGCTCTACTTCGCCGGTGCTCTTGCCTGGCATCACGCCCGCGTAGATGTAGAACAGGTTCGGGTCGCTGGTGATATCATCGTAATCGCCTCCGGCGTAGAGAGCCAGCTGTTTGTCATAGACCAGAGATTTGTACAACCGCGAACTCTTACCCGACGAAAGGATGCCTTGAAGGACTTCAAGAGCGTAGGAGTCCGGATGTTTGATATCCGGCGTATGGTACCCTGCAAAGACTGCCGGGAGCTCGGCCTGTTTCTTTACGATTATCCTGCGTTCACCGAGTTGTTTCGGCTCGATTGCCGCGACCCTGGGCGCTGCCGGTCCGCGAGGGATCCTGCCGAAGTATTTTTCAATTTGGGGATACAGCTTCCCGGTATTGAAATCGCCGACCACGACAATGGTTGCATTGTTCGGCGAATAATACATGCGGTAATGATTATAGAGCTCATCGCGGGTAATATGGCCGATATCAGCCATCCAGCCGATCACGGGCCACTCATAGGGGTGAGCGATGAATGCCGCCGCGGTCATCTCTTCAACCATGGTCGCGGTCGGGTCGTCGTCCGTCCTCATGCGGCGTTCCTCCATCACGACCTTGCGTTCAGGTTCGAACTCGTTGGGGTCGATGAGCAGATTCTGCATCCGGTCGGACTCGAGATCGAGCGAGATCGCGATGCGATCGGCCGCGAACGTCTCGAAATAGGCGGTGTAGTCCTTGGCGGTAAAAGCGTTGTCATTCCCCCCGTTCCGCTGCACAGTCTGGGAAAAGGTCTTCGGTCCGTGCTTCTTGGTGCCCTTGAACATCATATGTTCGAGCAGGTGCGACATCCCCGTGGTCCCGAGCTTCTCGTTCCGCGAGCCGACCTTGTACCAGACCTGAAAGGTTACCACCGGCGCCTTGTGCTCTTCCTTGAGCAGCACCTTCAGCCCGTTCGGCAGCACCTTCTCCGTGACCCGCATGTCCTGAGCGAAGGATAGTGCGGCAAACAGGACCAAGAAAACACCCAAGACAATTGTTCGAACAATTTTATTCATGTCATCTTTCTCCGATTTTCAATTCCGTAATCCACATTCCAAAATCCGCAATTACCTGGCCCCGGTATGCCCGAATCCGCCCGTGCCCCGCGCGGTTTCGGATAGCACGTCCACTTTTTCGAATCGTGCTCTCTCAGTCTTTGCAAAGACAAGTTGGGCAATGCGGTCCCCGCGACGGACCGGAAATGGCGTCTCGCTGAAATTGAACAGGATAACGCCTATTTCTCCACGGTAGTCCGCGTCGATGGTGCCCGGGGCGTTCAGCATGCCGATACCGTGCTTGAGCGCCAGGCCGCTCCGGGGCCGCACCTGTCCCTCATACTCCTCCGGGATGGCGATGGCGATTCCCGTCGGCACGAGCTTCCACGCTCCGGCATCAATGACCGTTTCAGTTTCCACTGCAGCGTAGAGGTCTACGCCCGCGGAATGTTCGGTCTGATAGTGAGGGATTGGAAGCCCGTCGGAATTCTTGAGTTGCATTATACGAACAACGAGATGATCATGCATTGTTTATTATTTACCGCAGAGCATGCAGGGTCCGCAGAGGCAACATCCTTAAATTAGAAGCTTCGAACCGTGAGCTATTTTCTCAGCGTGCTCGGCGATCTCCGCGGTTAATCCTCTTTATATTTCCAGCACCGAATCAGGTACATCAGCCCTGCTCAACGGTCCGAGGATGGTCAGGGAAAGGTTCTCCCGGCTGAAAAGCTGCTGCGCCAGGCGTTGCGCCTGTTCGGCGGTGACCTTCTCAACGCCCTTGATGATGTCGTCCATGGACAGATATTTGCCGTAGTAAATCTCCTGCCGCGCAATCCTGCTCATGTGACTGCTGCTGCTTTCGAGAGAGAGAACGAGGCTTCCCTTGATCTGGTTTTTCACCCTCGCTTCCTCTGCAGGCGTAATCCCTTCCTCCTTGATTTTAACAAACTCCTTAAGAACAAGCCGCGCCACTTCAAGGGCATTCGACGGATCAGTTCCCGCGTACACCGTAAGCAGTCCCGTATCGCGGTAGGACGTCACATAGGAGTAAATGGAGTAGGCAAGCGCGTTCTGTTCGCGTATTTCCTGGAACAGGCGCGAGCTCATGCTGTTGCCGAGCACGGTATTGAGCGCCGATATTACATAACGGTCTTCATGGGTGTAGTTCAGGCCCTTGCAGCCGATGCAGAGCTGGACCTGTTCGAGTTGCTTTTTCTTTACCGACACTGCCCGAGTGAACGCCGGCGTACCTTCTTGTTTAAGGATACCGGCCCTCGAAAGCTTCCCAAAACTCATGTTCAAGAGCTCGATCAGCCGGGCATGTTCGAAATTGCCGGCCACGGAGATCACGATCTCTTTCGGGCTGTAGTAGTTGTCGATATAGGTTATGATGTTCTTGTGTTTAAGCGACTTGATGGTATCTTTGGTCCCCAGGATGGGACGGCCGAGCGAATTGTCGGGCCACACCGTGCTGGTAAAGAGCTCGTGGATGTAGTCGTCAGGCGTATCCTCCACCCCTTTGATCTCTTCAAGGATGACTTTTCGCTCCTTCTCCATTTCCGCGGGGTCAAACTTGGAACCAAGGAGAATATCGGAGAGAATATCGATGGCCACCGGCAGGTGCTCATCCACCACCTTTGCGTAATAGGTGGTAGTTTCCTGGGAAGTGAAGGCATTCATCTCGCCGCCGATGGAATCCATCTCGATCGCAATGTCCTTGGCGGTCCGTTTCTGTGTGCCCTTAAAAAAAAGATGCTCGATGAAGTGCGATATACCGCCAATTTCCGGCGGCTCATGCCGGGAACCCACCTTCACCCACACACCGATTGATACGGAGCGTGACTTCGGCAGCGTTTCGGACACGACCCGTATGCCGTTCGAGAGGGTATCTTTTCTATACATGCGTTATTTCTCTTTCTGGTTCTGGTTTCCGCCGTGATGCTGCCCTGCGCGTTCCTGGACGATTTTCTGAGCCAGGTGGCTCGGGCCGTCTTCATAGCCGTAATATTCCATGGAGTACATCCCCCTGCCGCTCGTAAGAGAGTTGAGCGTCGGAGCGTAGGTAAGCATTTCGGACATCGGGACCAGAGCTTTTATCGTCTGCCCGTTCGCCTGGGGGACAACCCCCTGTACTTTGCCGCGCCGCGAGTTCAGGTCTCCGATCACGGCGCCGAGGGTATCATCGGGCGCGATTACCTCGACGCTCATAATGGGCTCGAGAAGGACAGGCCGGGCTGATTCCATGGCTTTCTTGAAGGCCATGGACGCGGCGACTTTGAACGCCATCTCGGACGAGTCCACCGTGTGATAGGAGCCGTCGTAGAGTCCGACCCTGATGTCCACGATGGGATATCCGGCGAGGACGCCTTCATGCATGGCCTCGGCCACACCCTTTTCAACTGCGGGTATGTACTGCCGGGGAATCACGCCGCCCACGATCCGGTCGACAAACTCGAACCCGCTGCCTCTGGGCAGCGGCTCGATCTCAAGCCACGCGTCGCCGTACTGGCCATGGCCGCCGGTCTGCTTTTTGTACTTGCCCTGTGCGCTGGCCTTGGCCCTGATGGTTTCCTTGTACGGGACCTTCGGGGTCTTCATCTTCACGTCCACGCCGAATTTCCGTTTGAGCTTTTCAAGTGTCACTTCGAGATGCACCTGGCCCATGCCCGAGAGGATCATTTCCTTGGTCTGGTCGTCAAAGGCGAATCTGAGCGTGGGGTCCTCGTCCAGAAGCTTGTGCAGCCCCGAACTCACCTTATCTTCGTCTCCCCGCGACTTCGGCTCGATGGCAAAAGACATGACCGGATCGGTGAAATGCGCAAAATCGAGCACGATCGGCTGGGCCTCGGCGCACAGAGTGTAACCGGTAAGCGTTTCCTTGAGCTTGGCCACGGCGCCCAGCTCGGTGGTGCACACGGGCGTGAAGTCCTTCGGGTGCGAGAACAGCACGACCCAGCTCGCGCCGAGCCATTCGTGGAAGCGGATCTGCCCCGCGGTGGAATCCTGGGTGAAATCGGGCGCCAGGTCGCCGGTGCGCAGACTCATGCCGTGATCTCCTTCGTATCTATCCGGAAGCAACGTCTAGGAGCGGCGCGGCCGGCACGGAAGCAACCGATCGCG
>OFGW01000021.1_pt1 | contig 10664 bp, 9 predicted proteins | sample 1521861 | NCBI WGS metagenome assembly OFGW01 (sample SAMEA2553414, study PRJEB24118) | soil metagenome
CATATAGCCTCCGTGGAATGACCTATCTCCAGATTGAAGTGGACGGCCCGTCGCGCGATCTGCACTCGGGCCAATTTGGCGGCGCGGTGTACAATCCGATTCAGGCGCTGGTCGAGATGTTGGCTTCGTTGAAGAATAAGCACGGGCACATCACCGTGCCGGGCTTCTACGACAAGGTGCGCCGGCTCACGGCCAAAGAACGCCGCAGCCTGGCAGAAGCGCCTTTCGACGAAGAAGAATTCAAGCGCGATGCAGGCGTCGCTGAATTGTGGGGTGAGAAGGGCTACACCGCGCTTGAGCAGACCTCGGCCCGCCCTACGCTCGAGATCAACGGCATTTGGGGCGGCTTCACCGGCGAGGGCAGCAAGACCGTGCTGCCGGCTAAGGCCTACGCCAAAATCAGCTGCCGCCTGGTCGCCGATCAGGACTACCACGAGATCACCGATCTCGTCGAAGCGCATCTCAAGAAGATCGCGCCGTCACAGGTCAGCGTCAGCGTCAAGCGCCTGCACGGCGGACAAGGCGCGCGGATCGATCTCAACTCGCCATACATGAAGGCTGCTGCGAAAGTATTGGAGCAGGTCTTTGGCCGGCCGCCGATCTACGTGCGCGAGGGTGGCTCGATCCCGGTCGTCGCGTCCTTCCAGCAAATTCTGGGCATCGACTCAATCTTGTTGGGCTATGGACTGCCGGATGACAACTTGCATTCGCCTAACGAACGATTCTACTTGCCGAACTTCTACAAGGGCATTGAGGCGACGATTCGATTCCTGAGCGAGTTGGCGGTTTAGGCAGCTCCCGCTTTCCGTGATTTGGCTTCAGATTGCCTGAGACGGAAGACGATCGATCTGAATCGTCTTCCGTCTTTTGTTTTGCACGAATCGTCCAAAGCCATGTGATACAATCTAGCCACCGACCCGGTCCGTCACTCAGCCAAGGAATCCCAGCATGTCCAACCGACTTGCTCACGAGACCAGCCCCTATTTGCTGCAACACGCCCACAACCCGGTCGATTGGTATCCATGGGGCGAAGAAGCCTTAGCCAAAGCTAAAACCGAAGACAAACCGATCTTCCTCAGCATCGGTTATGCAGCCTGTCACTGGTGCCACGTGATGGAGCACGAGTCGTTTGAAGACGAGACGACGGCGCGTTACCTGAACGAGCATTTCGTGTGCATCAAAGTCGATCGTGAGGAACGGCCCGATCTCGATTCGATCTACATGAATGCAGTCGTCGCGATGACAGGCGGCGGCGGCTGGCCGATGAGCGTCTTCCTGACACCCGACGGCAAACCCTTCTACGGCGGAACCTACTATCCGCCCGCGCCGCGCTACGGCATGCTATCCTTCCGCCATGTGCTCAGCGCCGTCGACGAGGCCTGGCGCAACAAGCGCGACGAGATCGTCAAGAACAGTCAGGGTCTGGTCGGCTACATGCGGCAGGCGGCCGACTTTGTCGATAAGGTTGAAAGTCGATCCCTGTCAGCCGACACACTCGACAAAGCCGTTCAGACGTTGAGCCACAGCTTCGATCGTGTGAACGGCGGCTGGGGCAGCGCACCCAAGTTTCCACAGTCGATGGCGCTTGAGTTTCTGATCCGGCGTTATCTCCAACAGCCTCTTGAAGGTTCGGAACTTTCGCGAGATTCTATCCGCTCGATGGTCGATCAGACGCTCTATGCGATGGCGCGCGGTGGCATGTACGATCAGATCGGCGGCGGCTTCCATCGTTACTCGACCGATGCCCGGTGGCTCGTGCCGCGCTTCGAGAAGATGTTGTACGACAACAGCCAACTAGCCCGCGTTTACCTGCACGCCTGGCAGACGTTCGACGATCCGTTCTATCGGCGCGTCGTGATCGAAATCCTGGACTACGTCGCACGCGAGATGACCCACCCCGATGGCGGGTTTTATTCAACGCAGGACGCCGACTCGGAAGGTGTCGAGGGCAAGTTCTTCTTGTGGACGCCTGACGAAATCCGATCGATTCTGGGCGACGAAGCGATCCTGTTTGAAGACGTGTACGGCATAACGCCGGGCGGCAATTTCCACGAAGCGCATTTGGCCGGCGGCCAGAACATTCTCAGCCTCGCGCATGACCCCGAAGATGTTGCGCGGGCAAACGGTCTCACCGTCGAAGCGCTGGAGCAGAAACTGGCCGCAGCACGCGCCAAACTCTTCGAGGCGCGCGAGCAGCGCGTCAAGCCCAAACGCGACGAAAAGATATTGGCGGGCTGGAACGGCTTGATGCTGGCGGCCTTTGCCGAAGCCGCCCGCGATGCGCAGCTCGGCGAACGCGCTGCAACGTATCGAGCGATCGCCGAACGCAACGCCGACTTCCTGCTGCGTGAACTGCGCACGCCGGGCGGACGGCTCGTACGATCGTGGAAAAACGGGCAAGCCAAACTGAACGCCTACCTCGAAGACTACGCGTGTGTGATCGAGGGGTTGCTGGCGCTGTATCAGACGACCTTCGAGCCGCACTGGTTCATCGCCGCGCGCGAACTGGCCGACACACTGATCGAGCACTTCGCCGATCCGGCCGGCGGCTTCTTCGACACCAGCGACGATCACGAATCGCTGGTAACGCGGCCCAAGGACTTGCAAGACAATGCGGTGCCATCGGGCAACGCGATGGCGGCGACTGTTTTGTTGAAGCTGGCGGCCTTCACTGGTGAAGACCTATACTTCAAGCATAGCGAGCGAATGCTTGGTCTGCTGCAATCGGCGATGATACAAGCGCCGGCGGCTTTCGGCCAGTGGTTGTGTGCGCTCGACTTCGCGCTGAGCAGCCCGCGCGAGATCGCGATCGCCGGCGAGCCCCAATCGGGCGACACGCGAGACCTGCTGGCGATCGTGTTCGACGGTTACCGGCCGAATCAAGTAGTAGCCGTGGGCCAGGTCGATCCATCGACTGCAATTCCCTTGCTGGCCGATCGACCTCAACTCGGTGGCAGGGCCACTGCGTACGTCTGCCGACATTTCTCCTGCCAACAACCCGTCACCGATCCCGGTGCACTGGCCGCGCAACTAGGGAGCTTGTAATTTGCACCCTATCTGGTACAATCTCCGCCGGCTTTGATCCCTGTATCATGTCAATGGAGAACCTGAATAGCAGTGCATACGTTGTCTCGGCTCTTCCCGCGACTGCTGTCCCTGGCGGTCGTCTTGCTCTTAAGTGGCTGCGCCGAGCTCGCCCTGACGGAGCAGCCGGCCTACACCACTCAGCCCGCGAACGCCGCGCAAAGCGACAACGTCGACGTCGTCATTAACATCGCACCGACGCCTCTACCCGCTCCCTCTGCCACCGCGATTCCCGCGCAGGTCAACGATCCGGCTTGTACGGATAAGGCCGGACAGCTGCAAGACGGCTACTTTCCCAGCAAAGTCATCGGTCGCCCGACCTATTATCGGATTTATCTGCCGCCCTGTTATGGCTTTGCAGGCAATGTAGAACGTTATCCCGTCATCTACTTATTCCACGGCTCACCGCTGGACGAGCGACATTGGATCGACGTGGGAGTGATCGATGCCGCCGACAAATTGATCGGTTCCGGCCAGCTGCCGCCCTTCATTATCGTGCTGCCGCGCGGCGATCTGGAGGGCACCTTCGGAAACTCCAGCGGCGGCGACAACTCGTGGGAAGGCGTCATTGTCAACGAGTTGATCCCATATATCGATGCGACCTACCGCACGTTGGCCGAGCGGCAGTATCGCGCCATCGGCGGCATCTCGCGCGGCGGCGTATGGTCGTTGGAGATCGCCTTCCGCCATCCCGATCTGTTTCAGTCGGCCGGCGGACATAGCCCGGCGCTCAGCGCCAACCTCGCGCCCGATGTTTACGATCCGCTCGTCATCGCACGTGACGCCCCGATCGATTCCCTCCGCGTCTACCTCGACTCGGGCGATAACGACTGGACGCGTTTCTCCACGGAGCAGCTGAGCAAGATCCTCGACGCCCGGCACATCGCGCACACCTTCAGCATCAATCCGGGCGTGCACGAGAACAGTTACTGGTCGACGCAGGTTGAGGCTTATTTGAAGTTCTACGCTGCGCCGTGGGAGGTCGAGCAGCTAGTCAAGGCCCAGTTGCGGCCATAAGTCCCCATCGACCTCTTTCACGCAGCCAGCGGAACGAGGTCTCGTTTTGTGGAAGCGACGATGCATCACTTCTTGATCGAGATGCTCGAATGTCCGGTCTGTCACGGCGATTTGGCCTGGCAGATCGTCGAGCAGCACGACGATCGGATTGAACAGGCTGAAGCCGGCTGTACCGCTTGTCGAGCCACTTACCCCATCCGTGAAGGCATTGGTGTGTTCTTAACGCCCGATCTTCCACGCAATGATTTGTGGGATCAGGTCGAGAGTGGGTTGACACGGCATCTTCGTCAGAATCCCAAAGATGAACATCGCTTGATAGGTGCCCCGCTCGATCAGTTGAATCCCGCCGACCAATTCTTTCGGGCGCTTGTGTTGGAAGAGCGCGGCCAATTCAACGCGGCGCAGGCTGCATCGAACGCCGCGTTGGCCAGGATGTACACCCTGGAATATCAAGACTGCTCAAATGCGCAGATCGAGTATGTCATCGAGCAGCTGACTGGCTCTACCGGCCCGATCGTCGATCTTGCCTCGGGGCGCGGTTATCTGGCCGAGAAGATGGCGCGCCAACTCGATCGGCCGATCGTTGCCACCGACTTCAGCCCGCGGGTGCTGCGACGTAATCGGCGCTGGTTTGAGCACTTCGGTTTATATGATCGCGTCAGCCTGCTCGCTTTCGATGCGCGACGGACACCTTTCAGGGACAACAGCATCAAGACCGCCACCTCATACGTGGGGCTGTCCAATATCGAAGCGACGGGGAGCCTGCTGCAAGAACTGCGGCGTGTGGTCGATGGGAAGCTGTTGGCTGTTTCGCTCTTTTATTCGGAGGACGATCTCGCCAACGCTCAAGCGATTGAGCAAGCCGGGTTGTCTGCGCTGCTCTATCGACGCGCCGCCGTGACGCAGTTCGTTTCGGCTGGCTGGCAAGTCGACGTCGCCAACGTGTGCAGAGGGCCGGCCCGCCCGACGCCCCGCAGTGCAATCTTTGAAGACGCCGGTATCGACAGCCTGCCGGTTGTCGATACAACGTTGGAGTGGTGTACACTCGTTGCGAAGTGAAACAGAGTTCCAAATAACGGACGGTCATGGGACCGTCCGTTTTCTTTTGCGCGTATGAATCGAGAGGCTCCCTCGACCTCACGCGATGTCCAAATGCTCCACTGAGCGATTCTACCAGCCTCTTGACAAGCCAGGAAAAATTCATATAATTGTACTAGTTCAATTAGTACAATAGGGCGGGTCGATGGATCTCAGAGTAGATGTGCACAGCGGCGTGCCTATCTACATCCAACTTGTCGAGCGGGTCAAACACATGATCGCTACAGGCGAATTGAAGCCGGGCGATCAATTGCCGACTGTTCGCCAGCTGGCGCAAGACCTGCGCGTGAACCTCAACACCATTGCCAGGGCCTATACCATGTTGAACGATGCGGGTATCATCTCGACGCAACAAGGACGTGGAACTTTCGTCAGCGAGCGGCCAGATGAGCGAGCGCTCTCGCGCATGCGCGCTGACAAGCTCAATGCGCTCATGAACCAGGTCACGCTTGAGGCCCTGAGTCTGGGCTACAAGCCGGCCGAGATTCGAGCCACATTCGACGCGGCCATCAAGCAATTGGAAAAAGAAAGCAAACGCTGAAGGAGAATTCAGATGTCTATCATGCGTGCACTCAAGAAAGACAAAGCGCCCAGGCCGGATTCTTTGCAAGCGCAGCTGCAAGCCAAGATCGTCAACCCGATTTCGCTGGCGGTGTTCTTCTTCTTGCTCATCCTCTCGATCGTCCTCGCCGCCATACTCGACAAGCAAGTGTCAGATGTGCTCGTCGTAGCGCAGATGATCATCCTGAACGTGATCGGTGTCTACGTGCTGTTCGCGTTCAAGATCGCCAATCAATGGGAGAAGGCGGTCGTGCTGCGCTTTGGCAAGTACAGGGGATTGAAAGGCCCCGGCGCATTCTGGATCGTTCCGTTGGTGGATAGCGTCGCGTCGTGGATCGATCATCGCGTCAACGTGACGCCGTTCAATGCCGAACGTACCTTGACCAAAGATACCGTCCCGGTCAACGTCGATGCGGTGCTGTTCTGGGTGGTGTGGGACGCGGAGAAAGCCGCGCTCGAAGTAACGGATTATCAAGCCGCGATCGCCTGGGCGGCGCAGACTGCGCTGCGTGACATCATCGGCAAGATGCTTCTGGCCGACATCCTGGTAGGGCGCGAAGCCATTGACGCCGAGCTGCAAAAGATCATCGACGAGCGCACTGCGCCTTGGGGGATCACTGTGCAATCGGTGGAAATCAGGGATGTTGTCATCCCGCAGGCATTAGAAGACGCCATGAGTCGGCAGGCTCAGGCTGAACGCGAGCGCCAGGCGCGGGTGATCCTGGGCGAAAGCGAGCAGCAGATCGCGGCCAGCTTCGCCGAGGCGAGCCGGGCCTACACCGACAACCCGACAGCGCTTCACCTGCGCGCGATGAACATGCTGTTTGAAGGGTTGAAGGCAAAAGGCGCGCTGGTCATCGTACCCAGCAGCGCGGTGGATACGATGAACTTGGGAAGCATGAGTGGCCTGGTATCCTTGGGACTGGGCCAGACGAATAAGGGCACCAACCCAACGAGCGAGTAATACAGCACCCGTTTCACAACCGTTGTGACTTGAAGAAGAGGAACTTGAGAAGAGGTCATGACATATGGACATGACAGGCCCGATGATCGAAGCTATCGAGTTGCGGCGCAGCTTCAGCGTTCAACATGGCGAAATCTTCGGTTTGCTGGGACCAAACGGTGCGGGTAAAACGACTACGATCCGCATGCTGTCCGGCCAGATCGATCCGAGTGGAGGCCGCGCCACGGTCGCCGACTGCGATGTCGTCAAGGATCGCGCCCGGTTGAAAGAGCGTATCGGGGTCGTATTCGAGGAGCAAAACCTGTACGAGCGGCTTTCGGCGACTAACAACTTACGCTTCAGCTGTTGGCTTTATAACCTGCCCGAGAGCCGCATCAACGAAGCATTGGATATCGTCCACCTGCGCGACCGCGCCAAAGACCCGGTGCGCACTTTCTCGAACGGGATGAAACAGCGTTTGATGATCGCCCGCGCCATCGCAAACCCGCAGCCGCCGGTGACGATCACCACGGCCATGATCAACCCGCCGTCGACGACCAATAAAGGCGTGCTCCTGGGACAAATCTATACGCCGCTCGTCTTGCTGCTCTCGCTGACGGTTGGCACATCTTTTATCCCTTTGCTACTGCTCGAAGAAGGGGAGAAGAAAACCCTGAGGATGCTTTTGGTCACTCCGGCCTCATTCGAAGATATCCTCATCGGAAAATTGCTGGTCGTCCTGTTTTTTCAGATCGTTATTACCTGTGTGGTGCTGGCGATCCAGGGCGGCTTTTCTGGAAGCATTCCGTTGGTGTTGCTCTACGTGCTCATCGGCGCCCGTTTCAGCCTATCGCTGGGCCTGTTCTTCGGCTCCGTGTTCAGCACGGTCAGCGCCGCCGGAGCAGTGGCCGGGATCGTCGCCGTCATCTATATCGTTGGAGGAATGTTCGTCGGGCAACTGGGGCAGACCCTGGGCAATGGGCCAGTGCTGCAGATTGCCAGGCTTTTGCCAACTTATTACTTAGCTGACGGGGTGGTCAACGCTTCCCAAAATCTAGGATCGTGGGGCAGCCATCTGTTCGACATCGGTGTGATCTTGGGCAGCACGATTATCTTGCTCGTGGTTTCTGCCTGGGCGCTGCGCCGCCAATCGGCAGTACTGGCGACGATTTAGGATGTTGGGCGTGGCGAGCACAACCCGGTCCATTCCGCACACAAGCAGGTGACAAATGCGAACCGATGCCTTGATTGGATTGATTCTTATCTGCATGCTTGCCTTCCCGGCAGGCGTGTACCTCGTGCTGCGATGGAAATCCGGACTGGCGATCTTGCCGGCCCGGTGGTGGTTGGCGTTGTACGCCATCGCCTTCGTATTCCAACCGGTCTTCCTGGTGCGGAAACATTGGGAAGGCGCGTGGGCCATGAGCAATCCGTCGCTGCCCACACTGCTGCTGGCGCAGGTTGATAACGGCTGGTGGGAGGAGCTCGCCAAGTTGCTGGCGATTCTCGCCGTGCTGTGGTTGGCCCGCGATCGAATCAAACCGCTTCTGCAGAAGTTGTCTTCGGCGATGAGCCTGGGCTACTGGGCCGGACTGGCCTACGGCATAGGCGAAGCGATCGTGCTGGCGATCTTGTTTATCGCGCCGAGCCTGGATCCGATCTTTGGCGTCAACACCTTCACACCCGTTCAGATCGGCTGGAACTACGTTTTCGAGCGGTTCTGGGCGATGCAGATCCATGCGGTGATGGGCGCACTGATCGGCGCCGGGTTGTGGAGCTGGGTCAACGGCAAGCGGTCGGGCCTGGCGCTGTGGTTCATTGTAGCGATGCTCTACCACGATCTGGTGGACGGCTCGATCATCTTGGCCGGCTTTGTTCCGACCGTTGCCGCGACGATACAAAACCTGGGCAGCTGGTACGTGCCGATTCTGACCGTGGTCGGCTATGGGCTGGTCGCATTGGCGTGCCTGATCCTTAACCGCCGCCAGCCTGCGACGAACCTTGCGACGGGCTGACCGAGAGACATCGCTTACTGGCACATTCAGTGTTAGAATCTCACCTTATGCAGCCCGTAGGCAGGGCATCCCTATGCTCGCCGTCAGAATGGTGCATTCAGATTTAGAATTTCATCGCCTCAATGAGTTGAGACGGAATAGGAGTTTAGCGTGTTGAAGAAAACGATATGGTTCATCGTAGCAGTCTTGTCCATGATCGGATGCACGACCAATGCCATACCGGCCGCTTCAAGCGCATTGAGCCTGACGCCGCCCTGGAAAGGCGACGAGCACTTCGAATACAATCTGGTCTCCTCCACGGACGGATCGCCACTTGGATCCAGCACCATCGACGTCAAACCGGCGACGGATGCCACGACGATCGAGGAACAGGACAAGGTCGGCAACATCACTCAGCACAGCGTCGTCAAGGTAAACCCGCAGAACCTGACGCCGCTCAGTAGTGAAAAGCAAGTGACCGGCTCACCAAACGATTTCTCGTTGACTGCGACGTACCAGGCTGGCAAATTGGCTGTCACAGCCAAAACGGCGCAGGGCGACAAAAGCGCGACGGTCGACGTGGCCGCCGATGCGGTGGATAACGACAGCGTGCTCATGGTCCTGCGCGCCGCGCCGCTGGCCACCGGCTACTCCGCCTCGTTCACGACGGTCCTTCCGGCCAATGCGACGCAGGTCAAGTCAACCGCCACGGTGACCGGCGAAGAGACGATTGCCGTTCCCTTGGGCACGTTCGAGACTTACAAAGTTGAGCTCGGTTTCGCTACGGCCAAACAAGCGGCCTGGTACGAAGTTGCCGCGCCGCACCGGCTGATTCAGTATGATAATGGTACAACCAAGTTTGTGCTCGTGAAGTCATCGTAGGCTCTCGCCGCCGTGTTGGGCGGGGAAGAGATTTAGGAGCGCTCGTATGATTCGAACGGAAGGATTGTCCAAGGAGTTTGAAGGCGACAAGAAGACCGGCCACGTCAAAGCCGTGCAAGACCTGACGCTGGACATCAAGCAAGGCGAGGTCTTTGGCTTCCTCGGGCCGAACGGCGCCGGGAAGACGACGACCGTTCGCATGTTAAGCGCTCTGATCGGACCAACGTCCGGTCGGGCCTGGGTGAACAATTTCGAGGTCGGCAAGCAGGACCAGCAGATCCGCGCCTCGGTCGGCATCCTGACCGAGCAGCCCGGTATGTACGATCGGCTGAGCGCCGAGAAGAACCTGACCATCTTCGCGCAGTTGTACGGCGTGCGCGATGCGCCGGGTCAGGTCGAGAAGTATTTGCGAATGCTGGGGTTGTGGGAACGGCGCAAAGATCCGGCCGGTTCGTTCTCCAAAGGCATGAAGCAGAAGCTGGCGATCGCGCGCGCGATCTTGCACGAGCCGGCGACCCTGTTTCTTGACGAGCCGACCGCGGCCCTCGATCCGGAGGCAGCCAAGGTCGTGCGTGACTTCATCGAGGAACTAAAGACGGAAGGCCGGACGATCTTCCTGTGTACTCACAATCTCGACGAAGCCGATCGGCTGTGCGACCGTATCGGGGTATTCAAGCAGCGCCTGATTAAAGTTGATTCCCCCAGTCGGATGCGCACGGCATTGTTTGGCCGCACAGTCGAGTTTCGCTTGGGCCAGGTTGAACCGTCGATGGCCGACTTGATCGAGCGCTTCGACTTCGTCAAGAGCGTCGAAGTCGGCGACGGCCACCTGGTCGTAGGCCTGGACAATCCTGAGGCGGATAACCCGAAATTGGTCAAGGCGCTGGTGGAAGCAGGGGCTGAGGTGCAGTTTGTCGCTGAGCTGCGGCACTCGCTTGAGGACGTGTACCTCTCGCTTATTACGAACGGAGGGAAGCAGGGCTAATCGGGGCGTAACGAGTCAGTCGACGATGGCACGTCCGGGCGGCTCTGCAGCGCTGGCTCCTTGAGCAACAGCTACGCACGCTTGGGGATGTTGATGTTGG
>OFGW01000023.1_pt1 | contig 10348 bp, 10 predicted proteins | sample 1521861 | NCBI WGS metagenome assembly OFGW01 (sample SAMEA2553414, study PRJEB24118) | soil metagenome
TGATTCTTTACTGCTGAAGAATATTTTTTTGCCAATAATTGCGCTTTAATCTATGATTATCGTATATGACTAGGCTCACGACAGACTTTCTCTGCGAGATCCTGCTCAAAGGCGGGAGAATATCCCCTGAGCAGGCGCGCGAGATAAGGTCCAAACAGGACGCGCAGCGGATGAAGCTCCTCAAGGCGAGAGGAGAGACACTGAGTCGCGGCAGAATGCGCATCGAAAACAGGGTATCAGCTATCGAGGTCGCTGCGTCGCTTAATCTTGAGATTCCGGGTGCTTCCTACTTTCGGCAGCACACTTCGTACAATCCTGCGCCAGGATCCCGACATGATCATGGTGGGCGAAATCCACGATCTCGAGACGGCCGAGAACGCGGTCCAGGCTGCGCTCACCGGCCACCTCGTGTTCTCGACCTTGCACACGAACGATGCAGCCCGAACTGCTGCCCGAAGAGGCCCAGGCCGTGGGACTCGTCTCGGACAGGAGACTGAGGATTGTGGTAAAATACGATGAGGGCTGCCCCCGTGCCGTGGTAGGATATACGGGCAGGACGGACATCTTTGAGGTCGTGGAAGTGAACGAGAAGATCAGGTTGGTCATTCGGGAAAAAGCCGGCGAATGGCCAGACAACCCTCGACGAAGTGACGCGGGTGACGAGGGAGAAAGTGTAAATGCAAAGTTCAAAGTGCAAAATGCAAAATTGAGAAAGTTTTGACCGAAATCAAAAGATACTCCGCTGATTTTGCATTTTACAATTTGTGATTTGAATCTTATGAACGCTCTCCTGTCATTCATAGCCGACCACTGGTTGCTTTTCGCTTTGTCAGGCGCAAGCGTGCTTCTTGCGGCGTTCTTTGCCGCGTCGGAGACGGCAATTGTGTTCGCGAACAAGGCGCGCCTCCGGGAGATGGCCGAAGCGGGAAACCCGCGCGCCGGCGTCGTGCTCAGCCTTCTTGAGAAACGGGGCGGGTTGCATAGCACGCTGCTGCTTGCGGAGAATTTTTTTATCGTGCTCGCAGCAGCGCTCGGCACCGTGACGGCCATGCACCTCTTCGCCGAAACGACCATTGCGGTGATCGTTTCGACGGCCGTCTCGAGCGTGATCGTTGTCCTCGTATCCAAGCTCGCTCCAAAGGGACTTGCGGCCAGGAACCCCGATCGGCTTTCGCTTCTGGTGGCCTTTCCCATGAGGTTCGTCATGCGGCTCATTTCTCCCGCGGCCCGTGTTCTCGCCGCGGCGGCGGACTTCTTCGTCGGGCCCGGACCGCAGGGCATGTCCTGCACGGCGGTGGTCACCGAAGAAGACATCAAGGCCATGATCAACCTCGGGGAAGAGGGCGGCTCGCTCAAAGAGGAGGAAAAGGAGCTGCTCCATAAGGTATTCGAGTTCGGCGACACCCTTGCGTCCGAGGCCATGCGACCGCGCACGGAGATCGTAAGCGTGCCGTCGAATTCAACGCTCCAGGACGTGTTCAGCCTCGTATCCGAGTTCGGGTATTCGCGCTACCCCGTGATCGAAGACACCATCGATGCGGTCGTCGGCATCCTGTATGTCAAGGACATACTCGTTGCCATGTCGGCTGGCGAGGTGAAGCGTGAAGACGGCATCCAGCGGTTCATCAGGCCGGCATACTTCATTCCGGAGAACAAGCGGGTGAGCGAGCTTCTCGCAGAAATGCAGCGGGAGCGGTTCCAGATCGCCATTGTCATCGACGAGTACGGCGGGACTTCGGGGCTTGTAACGCTCGAGGACCTGATCGAAGAAATTGTCGGAAGCATCCATGATGAGCTGGAGTCAACGGAGAAAGAGGTCGAGATCGTCGACGAGAAGAACTTTGTCGTCTCCGGACAGTCCGCGCTCGACGAAGTAAACGAACTGCTTGGCGCCAGCCTCCAGTCAAAAGATTTTAACACGCTCGGCGGGTTCGTGTTCGGGCTTTTCGGCAGAATGCCGAGGGTCGGCGAGCAGCTCAAGTACAAGAACTTCAAGCTTGAGGTCCTGGAGCTCGAGGGGCGGAAGATCGACAAGGTGAAGATTACCAAGTTGTAGGGAGTGAAGCGTAGGAAGTAAATCGTACGATGCAAGAAATGAGGAAGTAAAAAAACATTTTTTGCGTTTGATGTTTTACCTTTCACGATTCTAAAGGAGGAGTTGCGGTGCGGAAGAAAGTAACGGTTGTAGGAGCGGGCCATGTTGGCGCGACTCTGGCACAGCGGATCGCCGAGGCCGAGCTCGCGGATGTGGTTCTCGTCGATGTGGTGGAAGGCGTGCCGCAGGGCAAAGGGCTTGATCTTGCGGAGGCGGGGCCGGTGCTCGGGTATGATGCAACAATCACCGGTTCGAACGGATATGACGAAACGGCAGGATCTGATATTGTCGTGATTACGGCGGGCCTGGCGCGGAAGCCGGGCATGAGCCGCGATGACCTGCTCGCGGCAAACGGCGGGATCGTAAAAACGGTCGCCCAGGAAACCGGGCGCCGCTCTCCGCAGGCGATCATGATCGTGGTAACGAACCCCATGGACGTCATGGCCTTTGTGGCCATGAAAGCGAGCGGGTTCCCGCGCGAGCGCGTGATCGGTATGGGCGGCGTGCTCGACTCTGCGCGGTTCAGGGCTTTTATCGCCAGGGAACTCGGCGTCTCCGTGGAGAACACCCATGCGTTTGTGCTCGGCGGCCACGGCGACAGCATGGTGCCGCTGCCGCGGTATTCCACGGTGGCCGGCATTCCGATCACGGAACTGGTGAAGAAGGAGACGATCGACAAGCTCATCGAACGCACGCGGAATGGCGGCGCCGAGATCGTATCGCTGCTCAAGACCGGGAGCGCCTACTACGCGCCGTCGGCGGCAACGCTCGAGATGGTCGAAGCCATTGTTCTGGACAAGAAAAAGATACTCCCCTGTTCCGCCTATCTCGAGGGAGAGTACGGCGTCAAGGGGACCTTTGCCGGTGTGCCGGTGAAGCTCGGCGCAAAGGGTGTTGAACAGGTGGTCGAAATCAAGCTGGGCGTCGATGAACGTGCGGCATTCATGAAGTCCGTGGAGGCGGTGAGGGCAGGATGCGCGAAATTCATGTAGAGGAGATCAGGGACAATGTCGCCCAGATCTGTATCGATGCGGCGTACAGCCTGAGCGACGACGTGCTCACGGCTTTCGACCGCGCCATCGAGACCGAGACCGCGCCGGGCGCCAGGGAGATCATAGAACTTCTGAAAGAGAACGCCCGCATCGCAAAGGAAGATCACATCCCGATCTGCCAGGACACGGGTGTCGCCATCTTTTTCGTCGAGATCGGCCAGGACCTCAGGATCAAGAACGGCTTCATCGTGGACGCGATCAATGAGGGCGTGCGCAAGGGATACAAGGAGGGCTATCTCCGGAAGTCCGTTGTCGATCCTCTCACGAGAAAAAACACCGGCGACAACACTCCGGCCATCATCTATACCGAGCTTGTGCCCGGCGACAAGCTCAGGATATCTTTTATGCCCAAGGGCGCCGGGAGCGAGAACATGAGCGTGATCCGGATGCTGCGGCCTACCGAGGGGATGGAGGGAATCAGGAACTTCGTGCTCGAGTGCGTACAGAAGGCCGGAGCGAACCCCTGTCCGCCGGTGGTCATCGGCGTGGGCATCGGCGGCGATTTCGAAAAAGCGGCGCTGCTCGCAAAGAAGGCCCTTCTCCGTCCGGTCGGAAGCCCGAACGCCAAGCTGGAACTCGCTTCCCTGGAAGAGACGCTGCTCAAGGCGGTGAACAAGACCGGCATCGGCCCCGAAGGGCTCGGCGGGAAAGTGACGGCCATGGCCGTGCACGTGGAAAGCTTCCCTTGCCACATCGCGAGCCTGCCGGTCGCCGTGAACATCAACTGCCACGCAGCGAGGCATAAGACGATTGTACTGTAGAGCTGAGAGCATGGAGCGAAGAGCACAGCGTAGAATGCAGGATAGAGGGCGTACTCCGGGCCCTTTTCCCTCTGCAGTCTGCCGAGAGAGGCAAGCATGGCCGACCCGATAAAACGCATACCGCCGTTGTCCGACGACATTATTGTGAAGCTCAGAGCGGGCGACCGCGTGGTTTTCACCGGCGTGATCTACACCGGCAGGGACATGGCGCACAAGGAAATGGTTGAGGGGCATATCAAGGGAAAGAAGCTTCCCTTCGATCTCAAGGGACAGGTGCTCTACTATACCGGTCCCACACCCGCTCCCCCGGGAAAACCCGTCGGCTCTGCCGGGCCGACCACGAGCTACCGCATGGACAAGTACACGCCCTACCTGCTTGAGCTGGGTCTTAAGGGTATGATCGGCAAGGGGCCGCGCGGCCGGGAAGTGAAGGACGCAATCAAGAAATACAAAGCCGTCTATTTCGCCGCCATCGGCGGGGCGGGTGCGCTCATCTCGAAGACAATCAGAAAAGCCGAGGTGATCGCCTATCCCGAGCTCGGGACCGAAGCGGTGATGCGCCTGGAGGTCGAGGATTTTCCGGCAGTGGTCGTGAATGATGTGCACGGAGCGGACTTGTACCGGCTCGGCGTGGAGCAGTACCAAGAGATCGGCGCTGTTGAAGACGAGTCGTGCTGAAAAGGCAGATGAATTCGGTAAAAAACTGGAAGGAGAGAAATGTGCCGATAAAGTCCAAGATCAGGACCATTCCCGATTATCCCAAAAAGGGCATCATGTTCCGCGACATCACCACGCTCATCAAAGACCCGGTGGGGTTCCGGCTGGTTGTTGACACCATGACCCATCGCTATAGTCATGCAAATATTGATTTCGATATCGTCGTGGGCATCGAGTCGAGGGGGTTCATCATCGGCTCCGCTCTGGCTTATACGCTTGGGAAAGGCTTTATTCCCATTCGCAAGAAGGGAAAGCTTCCGGCTGAGGTCGAGTTTCAGGAATACGCGCTCGAGTACGGCACGGACAGGATCGAAATTCACAAGGACGCTCTGAAGAAGGGCGAACGGGTGCTTCTCGTAGACGACCTCCTTGCCACCGGCGGCACAGCAATGGCCGCAGCCGCGCTCGTCGAAAAACTCGGTGGCGTGGTTGTGGAGATGGCGTTCGTCGTGGACCTGCCTGAAGTAGGAGGGCGAAAAAAGCTGAAAAGTAAAGGATATAAAGTTTTTTCCCTGACGGAGTTTGAAGGGGAATAGGTCCGGTGAGCAAAGATTGCCGCTGAGAAAGGCATTGTCTAACTCAGAGTTGGTCTCTGCGGAGCTCACATTAGGCAGAAACAGCAGAGTGCCGAACTGGCTTGAATGAGATTGATTGCATGTCTCTCCTGCTGTGCTTGTAGAGATCCTATAATTAATAGAGCTACATTCGATAAATAATTAAGTAAAGAACAAAAAGGGGTCGTTGGGGCGGCGCCTCTGCAGGGAGCTTCGATGCCATTGTTATGGCGATAAGTCTCGTACCAGCTTGTAAAGTTCCGGATACTCGTTCTTCATCGCGGCAGCCTCTTCTTTCAGAAGCCTCAGCGCTTCCGGGACGTGCTTGAGGAAATACTTCTTGCCTTTGACTTCGGACAGGAACCCATACGCGCCAAGCGCCTGCATGTGGCGCTGGAGGCGGCAGAGGATAAGGCTTTCTTTGAACAGCGTTTCGTTAAAGCCCGTCGAATTTTGTTTCATCCCGGTTATATAATATTCGAGCAAACTGTCACGAACACCGTCATCAAGCCGGTGATAAGGATCCCAGAGGATCGAGGCGACGTCGTACGCAGGCGGGGCCATGCGCGCGCCCTGGAAATCGATGACCCGCGGAATGACGCCGGACGTGATCATGATGTTCTGACTCTGGAAGTCCCGATGGATAACGCCTTTGGGATACGCGTCCGCTCTCTGCGCGAGGCGATGCAGTTCCTCGTCTAAAGCCTGTCTATTGTTCAGGGATATACGTTTTAATCCGATAACGAACCGGTCGATAAAGTAATTCGTTTCCCACCGCAAATGATCGTAATCGAATTTTCGCGCCTGGAGCAGGGGACACTCATGGACATGCTTCGTCACGCGGATGTGGAGTTTGGCGAGAATGTCCAGGACGCTGCGGTAAATGTCTTCGATGTGTCGGTTATCATGCGGGAGTTTCATGTAGGCATAGAGGCTGGCGTCGCCCAAATCCTCGAACAGCGCCTGCTTGCGCCTGCTGTCCATGTTGATAAGGCCGGGCACCGGTACGGCATGGGACGCGAAGAAGTAGGTATAGACGAGGTGGCGGTCGTAGTCCGGATCGTCTTGTTTGCACTCCATAAGCACTGCGGTCTTGCCGCCGTTCCGCACGCGATAGTAGCGCCGGTCCGAGCCGCCGAGGCCGATCAGGATCGCGTCCGACAAAATTTCGGATTGCGGATCGCGGATTGCAGATTGATCCCCGGTAGAACCAACTCCGAAATACTGTGCAAAGAGCGGGTCTGCAAGCGAGATTTTCTTTTGCTCCGCCGCATGAAGCGAGGGCTGGACCTCCTCTTCCTTAAGGTCGATGATATAATCCTGCCCGATGATGCGGTTCGCATGATTGCCGCTGACACGCGCGCCGGGCATGACGAGGCAGTTCCGAAGCCGCGCACCGTCCTTAACCTCGCTTCCAGATTCAAGCACCACATAGCCGTCTATGACGATATTGCCGCAGTTCGCAGTCGATGAGAAATACACGGTTTCCCCGCTCGCCCGAAGGCCATCGAGAACTCCTGCAACATACGATGCCGGCGTCCCGATGTCGTTCCAGTAACATCCGGTGAAATCGAGTGTCTGGACTTTTCGACCTGCTTTGGCCGCGCTGAGCCACGCTCTTGTTGCGTGCGACACCCCGGTCGGCAGGTAATGGAGAATTTCGGGAGAATAGACGGCAATGCCGGTGTAAGCGACTTTTGCGGCGACCCGGTTCGGATCGGGGCGGGAGTCTCCGGGGTTCTCCACATCGAGCACAAAGCCCTGCTCATCCACGACCACGTTGCTCAGTTGCGGGAGCTTGTGCGTCACGAGCGTGGCGATGTTTTCGGAAGAAAGATGCGTTTCGATCAGCCGGGTGAAGTCGATGTCCAGAAGGATATCAGAGTTATGCACCAGGAACGGGCCGTTCGAGAGAAAAGATTCGGCGTTCTTGAGCGCGCCGCCGGTGCCGAGGATCGGGTCCTCGGGAAAGAACCGGATGCGGTCCGCCCAGGGCGAATCCTGCGCCCAGGCCCGGATCAACTCGGGCTTCCAGTGCAGGTTGATGCCGATCCCTCCTGAACAGACAGCAGCGAGCCGTTCGAGGATGATCTCGATCAGCGGTTTCCCGAGGATCGGAAGCAGCGGCTTGGGCCGGTGGTTCGTTATCGGCCTCAAGCGCTCGCCGAGACCGGCCGCAGGGAGGAAAATAGTGATCGGGAATTTTGACATATGATTTCAGAGCAATTTTCTCGCGGAGGCGCGGGGCTCGCGGAGAAAAGCGATCAAAAACCTTAAATTAGTTAATAATTGAAATGAGCTGAAATAATCAATATAAGAGCTTTAGCTCTTGACACAATCATAACAAATGGTTGCAACTCTTTCTTGATGTCTGACCTTTGCGCTCTCTGCGCCCCTGCGAGAAATCTATTTGTATAATAGATATTTCCTTCTTATTTTTTCAAATGCTCTTGTTTCGTCTTTCCACCATACCTCCATCTCGTTGAGGTCCTTCCATGCCTCGATGTCCTTTCGCAGACGGTCCGTGCCGGCCAGTATGTCTATCGGGAGCTTGATCTGTTCGTACTCGTATGGCGGCTGTTTCCAGGCGAAATCGCGCGGATAGGTGTTGTGGATCGACTTCAAGACGGCCACGCCGGTCTTAAAGGGCCTGAATTTTTCGCGATCTGTGATATGGATCTGGGCCCCGCCGCACAGTTCGCCGGCATGCTTCTGGAACGTGGGCTGGAACGCAAGAGGACGGAACACCACGCCGGGAAGCTTGAAATCGTTCAGCACCCTTACGAGGGTCTCGGCATGGATAAAAGGCGCGCCGAAAATCTCAAACGGCCTTGTTGTTCCCCTGCCTTCCGAGATGTTCGTGCCTTCGAGCAGGCACATGCCGGGATAGACGAGCGCCGTGTCGGGGGTCGGCATATTCGGAGACGGCATGACCCAGGGCAGGTTCGTGCGGTCGAACCAGAAGGCGCGCTTCCAGCCCTGCAGGGAAACGACGCGATAGTCCAAACCGGGATAAAAGACCGCGCACAGGAAGAGACCGATCTCTCAGATGGTCATGCCGTGCCGCACGGGCAGCGGCTTGAGACCGACAAAGGATGCGTAGTCCGGGTTAAGCACCGGCCCTTCCGTCAGATGCCCGCCGATGGGATTCGGTCGGTCGAGCACGAGTACGGTTTTCCCGGCATCATAACAGGCCTGCATGCAGAGGTCCAGCGTCCAGATGAAAGTATAATACCGGCTGCCGACATCCTGCAGGTCGACAACAAGAACGTCGAGGCCGGCGAGCATCTCGGGCCGGGGCCGGCGCGTCTCGCCGTAGAGGCTGTATACCGGCAGGGACGTGGCCGGATCGAGGAACCCTTCCCACTCGATCATGTTGTCCTGGGTCTGGCCCAGGATGCCGTGTTGCGGGCCGAAGAGAGCCGTGAGTTTGAATTTTCTGGACTTCGCGCAGACCGAAACCGCGTGCTCCAGACGGCGCCCGATCGACGCGGGGTGCGCCACAAGGCCCGCCCGGCCGCCTTTTAAGTCTTTCGGCCAGAGTTTCTCTGCGAGGTCGAGGCCGGTCAGCGTGCCTTTTTTATTCATCGGCATGGGTGGATTATAGATTGTCTCTTTCGGAATGGCAACAAGAAATTTTTCCGCCCGTGCGTTCAGCATTGAAAAAAAAACCACTCTCGTTTATACTATGCTCATGAATTATAAAGTCGTCGAAACGAGCACCGTGACAGACGAAGAGATCGAGAAGATCCTGAATGAATGGACGGCAAGGGGGTATGGTTTTGAGAGCATCCAGTTCGTTACAGCGATTTCTTCCAAAAGGCCGGTGATGGCGTTTATCTTTTTTACGAAGAAAGCATAGGGGATTTGCATGAAGGTCCTTATTATAAAAAATGTTTTTACCGAAGGTCCGGGCACAATCGCAGATTATCTTAATGCCGAAAAAATTTCCCATTCCCTGTGCGATCTGAGCATTGGTGATGCCGTGCCCGACGTGGATTCCTTCTCCCACCTTCTCATCATGGGTGGCCCCATGGCGGTGTACGAGATGCAGCGGCATCCCTATCTCAGGACGGAAGCGAAACTGATTGAACAGGCGATCACGGCGAACAAGCACATCATGGGCATCTGCCTCGGCGCGCAGATGGTTGCGCATGCGCTCGGGGCCCGGGTCTACGCCGGCGGTCAGAAGGAAATCGGATGGTATGAGATAGCGCTTACCCCTGAAGGGATGAACGACCCCCTCATGTCCACGCTCGCGTTGGACGGCAAGCGGGCGGCGCAGGTATTTCAGTGGCACGGGGACACGTTCGATCTTCCTGCTGGCGCCGTTCGGCTCGCATCGTCGGACTACTATTCAAACCAGGCATTCAGGTACTCGGACCGGGTCTATGCTCTCCAGTTTCATATTGAGGTCACCCCGGTGATCGTATTCGACTGGCTCAAGGATGAAAAGGGAATAGACTTGAACAGGGTGAACGCCGAATCGAACAGACTCTACGATCCCTATCGCCTGAGGGCCATGAACTTCTACCGAAAATTCTTCAGGCCCTGAGTGCCGACATTACGCCGCACCGGCGGCGGTCGCATCCTCCACGCTCCGAAACGGCTGCAAAGCTCCGGTCATAAGATCTCTTCGCTTCTACGACATGCATAAAAACGTATAAAAATCCTTTTGGCGTCAATTAGTTAACAATTGACAAGGAACGACGTAAAGAGTATAATCCTACACGAAAGAAATCGAACAGGCAGTCTGTCTGGCGAGAGAGGATCGAACAATGAAGGCAAACAAAAGGACCTATACGCTTGTCCTGGTGGCGCTTCTTACCATATCCGCCTATTTTCTGGCTGATACGGTAGATGCCATGATCGGCCGCAGTCTGGACGCGGCGCCACGGTTCACCACGCCGCTCGAGCGCGACAGGGCCGCCATCCAGCCCCGGCGCGAGCTCAGCGATTATTCCTCGATCCTGGAGCGCGGACTGTTCGGCGAGGGGAAAGGGCCATCCAGCGCTCCTGCGGCCGTAACTTCGGTTTACACGCTCATCGGCACTGTTGAAGGTGAAGAGTTCTCTGGAGCCGTTCTCGAGGACACGACCGGCCAGGAGTTCTATCGCATTCACCAGAAACTGCCTGACGGCTCGCAGATCATCAAGGTCGGGCGCGACG
>OFGW01000024.1_pt1 | contig 10337 bp, 9 predicted proteins | sample 1521861 | NCBI WGS metagenome assembly OFGW01 (sample SAMEA2553414, study PRJEB24118) | soil metagenome
CGCGTCGGGAGTTAGGATCTTAGGGATCGTGCGAAACGGTGGGATAAACTTCGATAAAATTATAAGCGCGTTATAAAAGTCACGCCCATCCGTGATCCCTTCAGAAGAGAAAATCAATCAGCATCCCACCGGCGCTTTATTGGGCGCAGCGGGCTTTTTAACTTCTCCAAAACTTTTGATATAGAGCACCAGGGACCGCATTTCCACGGAATTCACGTCGAGCGCCTTTCCCTTGATGCTATGAGTGATGCAGCCGTTCACGATTCGTGCAATATCGTCATCATTTTTTGCCGCTGCCTTTTTCGCGCCTTTGCCATTCGGATGACAATCATTGCACGATTTGCCGGTTGACCCGAGCGCGGGATCGTTAAACAACGCCTTGCCTTTTTCCCTTGATGCTTCAGGCTGAGCAGCGAAAACAATACCTGCTCCCAGTAACGCCGCGAGAAGGACAAGTACAACCGTTTTTACCCGTTCCATGTATTTACCTCCGGACGAGAGTTTTACAAAGAATAAAAAAATCATATCACATTCGCCTTATTTGTCAAGAAACGGGGTTCAAAAGCCTCTACCGCCGCAGGCTCGCCAGCATAGGGAATATCTTTGGATTGACAAAGTACGCGGGTGCTGTTATTATCCCGTCAATTTTTCGCAACTGCTTTTTCGAGGTGGCGGATGTCTATAATCGTTTCACTTACAACGGACTTCGGGAACAAGGACCCTTTTGCAGGCAGTGTAAAGGGGGCCATTCTCAAGGTCAATCCCGAGTCCCGGATCGTCGATATTTCCCATGAGGTCAGCCCGCAGGACATCTGGGAAGCCGCCTTCATCCTTAAATCAGCCTATAATTATTTCCCCAAGGGGACGATACATCTCGCCGTGGTCGATCCCGGCGTGGGAAGCGGCAGACGTCCCATTATCGTCGTCACCGAGAGCTATTATTTCGTCGGCCCAGACAACGGTATTTTCAGCCTCGTTTATCGGGAAGCCGAGAGAATGAGGGTGCATCACATAACCGCCAGCCATTATTATCTTCCCAGTCCCGGCCCGACGTTTCACGGCAGGGACATCTTCGCGCCGGTGGCCGCCTGGCTTGCCAAAGGGCTCCCGTCAGGCAATTTCGGCGAAGTAATCGAAGATTACGTGAAGTTGAATGTGCCCGTTCCCCAAAAATCACCGAACGGCATCGATGGCCACGTTATTCATATCGACCGTTTTGGGAACTTAATCACGAATATTACTTTCAAAGACATCCAAACTCTTTTGCCGGAAGGCGCGAACGCAGGGTTGATCTCCATCAGCACCGCCGGCAAGGAGATCAAGGGGCTGAAAAATTTTTACGCTGAGTCTGCGCCGGGTGAACCCGGGGCCATCATCAACAGCTCCGGCTATCTCGAGATTTTTCTCTTCAAGCAGAATGCCCGCACGGCACTCTCCATAAAAAGGGGAGAGGCTGTCAAGCTGACGCTTCGGCGTCAATAAAAAAGTAGTAAGAAATTAAAGACCGTCCCCGCGTTTCTTCTCGGCAAATAAACCTGTTGTTAACCCCCCTCCGGAGTATTATAATAGCTGCCATGAAATCATTCCACATCATTACTTTCGGATGCCAGATGAACGAGCACGATTCCGAACGAATGACGGGTATTCTCGAAGCGCGGGGATGCGCGTCCGCATCCGTTGCCGGGGATGCCGATATGGTTATTCTGAACACGTGCAGCATCCGGGAAAAGGCCGAACAGAAGTTCTACAGTGAGCTGGGAAGGCTGAAAAAGCTTAAAGACGAGAAACCCGGTCTTAAGATCGCCGTTGCGGGCTGTATCGCTCAGCAGGAAGGATCCAATATCCTTTCCCGTGCCCCGTACGTCGACCTGATATTTGGGCCTTCGGACATAGCGAGACTTTCTCATGTCGTTGACAAGAGTCTCTCTCAACCCTCTCCCGTGATCGATACGGCGGGAGACCCGGAGTATCACCGGAAACGCCTCCCTGCGGCGCGCGCTGACAAGATCAAGGCCTGGGTCTCGATCATGTACGGATGCGACAATTTCTGTACCTACTGCGTCGTGCCTTACCTCAGGGGAAGGGAACGCTCCCGCCCGCCGGATGACATCATCAATGAGGTCCGCGAGCTCGCACAAAAGGGTTACAAGGAGGTGACCCTCCTCGGGCAAAACGTGAACTCCTACGGGAAGGGATTGGAGCAGAGCGCTGATTTCCCGTCGCTTCTTCGTCTGGTGAATGACGTCCCCGGCATAGAACGAATCCGGTTCGTGACGTCCCACCCCCGGGATCTCTCGGAGGGGTTGACCGTCGCAGTCCGCGATCTCCCGAAGGTCTGCGAATTCCTGCACCTGCCGATCCAGAGCGGTTCGGACCGTATCCTTGCGTCCATGAACAGGAAATATACCCGCGCCGAATATCTCGATAAAATAATGAGATTAAGGGACTCCGTATCCGGCCTCGCGCTCACGACGGACATCATCGTCGGTTTTCCGGGAGAAACGGAGCAGGATTTTGAGCTGACGGTCACGTTACTTGAGGAAGCGCAGTACGACGGCATCTTTGCGTTCAAATATTCGAAGAGACCGGGAACGGCGGCCCTGAACCTTTCCGGCCATGTGCCTGAACGGATTAAGGAAGAGCGCCTCGCCCGTGTGCTGGACCTTCAAAAGGCCATAACCGAAAAGAAGAACAAAGCGCTCTCAGGAACGGTCCAGGAAGTCCTTGTCGATGGTCATAGCAAGCGAGGAGGAACGATCACCGGCAGGACGCGCGGGAATAAAGCAGTGAATATCGACGGACCTGCTTCACTCATCGGTTCGCTCGTACACGTCGAAATCATTTCGACGGGGGTAAACTCCCTTACCGGCAAGATATGCGAATAGCTTTTACAACGCTCGGATGCAAGATCAATCAATATGAAACCGACTTGATGCGCCGGGACCCCCAATCCAAAGGCAACAGCATCGTGCCGTTCGATGCTGAAGCGGACGTTTATAACATCAATCCCTGTTCGGTGACCGCCAAAAGCGACTATCAGTGCAGACAGGTGATCAGGTCAACGGTGCGGCGCGGCAAGGGCGCCAGAGTCGTGGTAACGGGCTGTTATGCCGAGACGCGGCCCGGGGAACTCAAGAACATGCCGGGTGTTGATCTGGTGATCGGCAACCGCGACAAGGCAACGATCCCGGACCAGATCATGAAAGAGGCCGCGGCATCTGTTCATGAAGTGACATCGTGCGGGAGCGTCCCGGTACGGATAAAGACATTGCCGGGAAGAACGCGGGGGTTCCTCAAAATTCAGGACGGCTGCGACAACCGGTGTTCGTATTGCATCGTGCCGCTTGCCCGCGGAAGTTCTCGCAGCGTCGGATTCAGCAGCGTGGTAGACGAATTTGAGCGTCTGGTACGGACGGATTGTCCGGAAGTAGTGCTGACCGGCATTCACATCGGCGCCTACGGGTCGGATTTGAGGCCCAAGACCGGTCTTACGGAACTGATTTCCGCCCTGATTTCCAAACGGGACCGTACGAGGATACGTCTCAGCTCGATTGAACCAACTGAAATTACCCCGGAGATAATCGGTTTCCTCGGTCCGGCACTTTGCAGACACCTCCATATACCCCTCCAGAGCGGTGATGACGCCATTTTGGCGGCAATGAAACGGAACTATTCCTCCGGGTTTTACCGGGAGGTGCTTGAAAATATCTCGCAGCAGGTTCCCGGCGTTGCACTTGGCGCGGACGTCATGGTAGGATTTCCAGGCGAGGGGGAAAAGGAGTTTCAAAATACCCTGAATCTGGTGGAACGGTCTCCTTTGACTCACCTCCATGTTTTCAGCTACTCCCCGCGTCCGGGAACTCCTGCTGCCGAGTTGAAGCAGCAGGTGCCTGAACAGGTCAAAAAAGCGCGGAGCGAGGCGCTCCGCGATCTCGGCAACAGGAAGAACTTTAATTTCAGAAACAAGTGCATGGGAACTGAAGTTAAAGTAGTTGTCGAAGGCAAGAGGGACATGAATTCACGTCTCTTGACGGGCATCACCGATAATTACATAAGGGTGCTTGTTTTCGGCGCAAAAAACAGCGATATTGGCAAGGAAATTAGCGTAAGGATTGAAAAGGTGGAAAAAGAGGCCAATTTGGCAATAATTTTGTAACTATATATTTTTATGTAACTTTATATGTATAATTATTGTGCAAATTGCTTTTTCATCGCAAAGAAAGCGACAGAAAAATGTATATCCACAGAGTTAATAACAGGTTTTCCACACACTTTGTGCAAAGGGAAGATAAGCCTCTAGTTTATCAAATGTTTTCCTATCTCAAGCTCACTCAAGCAGAAGAAGTGTGTGGACGACATAATGTTTCATGATGCTTCTGCAGTTGACCGCCTTACCCGGAGCTGCGGACCAGTAAATATTTTAGTGAATGTTTTTTCGATCGCCTCATTTTATAAGTTCAGGTCTTCTCTCTTTAAAACATTGTATCGGGTGTCTCGCTGGGCCGGGGCATAACCAGCGTCGGTTATCAAGTTTATAATCTCCTGCCGCGTCATCCTGAACGTGACGCCGGCTGCTGCAACGACATTTTCCTCGATCATAGTGCTCCCGAAGTCATTTGCACCGAACTCAAGCGCCACCTGGGCTATTTTTGCGCCCTGGGTGACCCAGGAAGCCTGGATGTTGTCGAAATTGTCGAGCACAATACGCGAGAGGGCAAGCGTCTTCAGGTACTCGACTGCCGTTGCCGCCCGCCCGCCGAGCTTTGTATTGCCGGGCTGATATGTCCAGGGGATAAAAGCGGTGAATCCACGCGTTTCGTCCTGTATATCACGAAGTCTCACCAGGTGTTCGAGTATCTCCTTTTCAGTCTCAAGGCTCCCGAACATCATGGTCGCCGTTGTCGGCATGCCCAGTTTCTGGGCTGTTTTCATGACCTCCGCCCACTGTCGCCACCGGATCTTGTTCGGGCTGACTTTTTTTCGCACGCGGTCTACGAGTATCTCAGCGCCGCCGCCCGGAATGGAATCCAATCCCGCCGTTTTCAGGCGCTTGAGCGTGTCCAGAATGCTGATGTCCGCCTTCCTTGCCAGATAATCGATCTCAGCAGGGGCGAGGGAATGTATCTGGATCGAAAAACGGGACTTGATGGATGACCAGAGGTCTTCGAAATAATCTATGCCGAGATCAGGGTGAACCCCGCCCTGCATCAGGATCTGCGTACCGCCCTGGGCAATGGTTTCCTCGATCTTTTTGAAGATGTCTTCTTTCGATAAAATGTAGGCTTCGGGGCTGTCCGCTTCGCGGTAAAATGCGCAGAATGTGCATTTGTTCACGCAGATATTGGTGTAGTTGATGTTCCGGTCCACGATGAAGGTCACAAGCCGTTCCGGATGGAGCCGTTTGCGAACGCTGTTCGCGAGCTCCCCGAGGGTCAAGAGGTCCGCGTTTTTTAACAAAGCCAGGCCTTCATCAGCATCGAGCCGCGATTCCCGGGACGCCTTGGTAATGATTTTTTTTATACCTGTGTTCGTCATGCCTATACAAACCTTCACTTGTTGATCCGTGGCTAATCAGCTCTTGGTTCGTAGCTCATAGATCGTAGCCTTAAGTTTTTCCCACGAGCCATCAGCTATGAGCTGTAAACTTCCTTTTACTTCCACACCTTCATGACATTGTAAACCGTGTCGCGTTCGACCGGAGTGCGGCCTGCCTGCCTGATGAGATAAACGATATCATCCTTGTTCATGCTGCCGTCCGTGGTCCCACCCGCGGCCTTGGTGATCCGTTCCTCGACCACGGTGCCGTCCAGGTCGTCCACGCCGAAGCTGAGTGATACTTGCGCAATTTTCTCTCCAAGCATGACCCAATAGGCCTTGATGTGGTCGAAGTTGTCCAACATCAGCCGTGAGATTGCAAGGGTCTTAAGATCATCAAACCCGGTGGTGTATGCTGATTTTTTGATCTCCGTGTTTTGCGAATGGAAACTGAGCGGAATGAAAGCCTGAAACCCGCCGGTCTTGTCCTGGAGGTCCCTCAGCTTGATTAAATGGTCCACTCTGTGTTCCGCCGTCTCTCTATGTCCGTAGAGCATGGTTGCGTTCGATTTCAACCCCACGCCATGGGCCGCTTCGATCACTTTCAGCCATCGGTCGCCGCTGATTTTTTCGGCGCAGAGCGTATTGCGAACAGATGAGTTGAATATCTCCGCGCCCCCGCCGGGCATCGAGCCCAGCCCTGCATCCTTGAGCATGAGCAGAGTGTCTTTAAGGCTCGACCCGGACAACTTCGCAAGGTAATCGATCTCGACCGCGGTAAATGCTTTCAGATGCAATTTGGGAAATTCCTGTTTCAGTTTCCGGAGCATTTCGAGATACCACTCGAAGGGAAGATCGGGGTGGAGACCGGAGACGATGTGAAGCTCACGCACGCCTTTTCCGGCGCCGCGCGCCTTCAACAGGATGTCATTGATGCTCATCTCATAGGCGCCCGGCTCGCCCTTGCTCCTGCTGAACGCGCAGAACTTGCAGCGGTTCACGCAGATATTGGTGGGATTGATGTGCATGTTCTGAACGAAATAAACGTGATTGCCGTTCTTTTGCCGGGCGACGTGCGTTGCCATGCGTCCGAGCGCGAGAAGGTCATGGGACCTGAAAAGCTCCAAGCCGTCCCTGCGCGTGAGGCGTTGTCCTGCATACACTTTTTTTTGAATATGTTCGATTGACATTTCTCGACGTTTGTAAGAGAGGTTGCCCGCAGAACGATTATTGTTTTTCCGTCAGTGTTCCGGTCGCGGGATCGTAAACATACCTGTCGCTCTTCAAGGCGATACCGTTGAAGGACGTCACCTCGTTGAGGTCAGCAGGATATCTGCCGTTGGCCGCATAAAATTCCTGGATCGATTTCCGGACTTCCTCGACATTCACCTTGTTTTCGACGCTCCTGGCGCTTTTGAGCGATTGGACCATGGTGTCGCCGTACTGTTGTGCCGTATTTTTTTCATCGCTGCATGACGTAAATGTCAATAAGAATAATCCGGCCAAAATGATGAGTCCGGTCGTACTCAGTTTCATGGGGCCTCCTGCTGGTGAGATCCTGAAATAGATGATCAAAACCTTAAAGCGTATTATCCTTGAACAGGATTTTCCCGTTGACCATGGTCATAATACAGGATTTCGTTTCCCTGAGCAAGTCTGAATACAGATCCCCGGTGTTTTTCTTCGGAAGGGGGACGGCTATGACATCGGCTCGTTTTCCCGCCGCAAGGGAACCGGTCTCTTTGTCCAATCCGAGTGCCTTTGCCCCTCCGATTGTCGCGAGTCTGAAGATGTCTCCGGCAGTAATGCCGTCACGGCGATGGATCCGAAGTGCATACCGCATCTCGTCCCACATGTTCAAACTCGGCGAGCTTGCGAGGCTGTCAGTTCCGATTCCGACCGTAATCCCGGCATCTAAAAATTTTTTGAGCGGCATCCTCCCGACACGGGTTTCTTTATTGCTTCGCGGACAGTGAGCAACGGGCGTTCGGGATTTATTCAAAAGGCGGATATCGCGGTCTGTCGCCTGTACGGCATGCACGGCAAGGAAACCGGGACCCAGCAACCCAAACCTGTCAAGATATTCGAAGGGTGAATTCGCAGAAGGCGCACATGCCTTGTCCCAGGCTGCGAAACGATAGAGATTCTCGAGTCCGCTCTTTTTTCCCTGAAGCAACCTCACCTCATCCTGCGACTCTGCCACATGCATAGCGAGCCGGTGATGTTTACTATCGGCGAATTGCCGGATCTTGAGCAAAACAGCCTCTGAGACGGTGTATGCAGCATGCGGTGAGAGACCGTATTGTATGAGAGGCGAGAGACGAGAGATGAGGGACGAGGGACGTAAGAAAGGTATCATAGGATTCATTGATATGATTTCGTGGAATATTACGGCCCGCAGTCTGCTTTGTTTAAGAAGGGCAGGGCTTACGTCATGTGTGCAGATTTCGCCGACCGTCGTCGTGCCGGTACGCATAAGCGTCTTGATGTTCTGTCCTGCGGCGCGGAAATAATCTCCGGAGGTAAGGCCTTTTTTCCTGCCTATAAGATTAACCACCCAGTCTGGAAACGTGTTGGCGCGAATGACGTCGAGAAGCGGTGGAAGCTCAAGGTGGGTATGAAGGTTGATCAGCCCGGGAAGAAGAACGGAATTCTTCAGGTGAATAACTTTGTGCCCGGGATATTTCCTGATCATCTTTTCTGCCGGGCCGATGTCAATTATACTTCCGGACCTTATTGTTACGGCGCTATTACGGAGAGGCGCAGCGCCTTGCATCGTTATAAGTTTTGACGAGAATAGTATCATGCAATCATCGAGATGCTACCATTTGAGTTCATTCATGTCAAGAATAGAATCCCCTGACAAAATTTGTCACCCCCCCTGACATTTAAAGTCATTTTTTGCACTTTAGTAAACATAACTTATTGAAATCATAATGTAAATATTTGGCATGCAAACTGCAAAAGTTAAGACCTGAAGAACTTAAGGTCATAAGGTCAATGGAAGGAGGTGAGAAACCCATAAGAGGCCTTAGGCAATGAAAATTTCAAATTGAGACTAAAACACGGACTAAAACATTACATTTATTGGAGGAAAAAATGAAAATTAAGAACAGCAAAGGTTTCACCCTTATCGAACTCCTGATCGTGGTGGCCATCATCGCCATCCTGGCGGCCATCGCCATCCCGCAGTTCGCCGCGTATCGTATGAGAGGATATAACGCTGCTGCGGACTCAGATATGAGAAATTGCGGAACAGCACAAGAAGCAATTATGGCTGACTTTGGTACGTACGGCATAACCGAGCAAGGCGTCTTACTCCCCGGTAACGGCGGGACTGGTGCAGGGGCAGTGATAGCCGGTCCACTTTCATCCGCTACGGGTATTAGCGCGTCTGGAGGCTCCCTGACTTCGGGCCCGACAACAGTTGTGCCGATAAGACCGAAAGTCGGCGTCGGTGTGTCGGTCTCGAACAACGTTAGTTGTGTTGCAAATACTTATGATTTTCCCACAGGCCCTCGTGCAGGATACGCTTCATCCTATATGGCCGTGCCAAAGCATACCTCGGGCGACAGCGCCTATGGTCGTGAGACCGAATCTACTGCGGCTTACCTGTGCAAGAGCAGCGATACCCCGTGGGTGACCGTGGCGGGAATTGCAATGGTCACCGCCCCGCTCGCCGCCACTACCGGACCGGACTTCACGGATGCTGCAGGCGCCGGTGTAGGTTGCGGCGGAACTGACGTGCCGAATTGGATGGCAATGTAGTAGCTGACGATAACACTGGTTTTTATGAAAGGCCGGCGTAGTAATACTGCCGGCCTTTTTTTAAATACTCTTTTAAATACTCATAGACGCCATCATAATTATAATTTAAAGGGGAAACCTTGATTGTCATAGAGACAAAAAAAATATCCAAAGAATTCAAGGAAGGCGTGGGTTCCAAGCGGGTGAAGGCCCTGGAAGGCCTCGATCTTGAAATACAAAAAGGAGAGGTCTTCGGCTTTCTCGGCCCGAATGGCGCAGGCAAATCTACTGCCATCAAAATTCTCCTGAACCTCATATTTCCTGATAGCGGCACTGTTTTTATTCTGGGAAAAGACGCGGGCACAGTGGATGTCCGCAAATTTGTCGGCTACCTGCCGGAGAACCCATTCTTCTATGATTATCTCACTTCGGAAGAACGCCTTTGGGTCGGCGGAAAGACGTCAGGCCTCGATAAGAAAGAGATAAAGACGCGATCTGAAGCATTGCTCCAGAAGGTCAATTTGTTTCATGCCCGGAAAAGGCCCCTCAGAACCTATTCAAAGGGCATGCTGCAGAGAGCGGGGCTGGCTTTGGCTTTGATCCACGATCCGCAGGTGGTGATTCTGGATGAACCGATGAGCGGCCTCGATCCCATCGGTAGAAAGATGGTCGGAGATTTGATCGTAGAATTGAAAGGCCAGGGTAAAACAGTGTTCTTCTCTTCTCATATTCTTACGGATATAGAACGGTTTTGCGACAGGGTCGGTATCATTATTGACGGCAGGCTCCGGCTCGTCGCCCCGGACGCGCGCGGGCACGGCGAGAGCGCGAAGCCGGCCACCGGCTACGGGCCGCGCGAGTTCGTCGCCGACCGCATAGGCGCGCATGATCAGCGGCTTGCCGCGCCCGGCAATCGCCGGCAGCGCCAATTGCGCGCGACGATGCGCAGCCCGGCGCGCTCCAGAAAGTCCTGCCGGTCCGTGCCGGGCGTGCCGTCGGGCCGCGCCAGCCCGCCCCAGCCGGCGGGGTGGCCGCGAGGGTGGAACCGGCGCCAC
>OFGW01000025.1_pt1 | contig 10298 bp, 11 predicted proteins | sample 1521861 | NCBI WGS metagenome assembly OFGW01 (sample SAMEA2553414, study PRJEB24118) | soil metagenome
TAAGCCGTCTTTGGTACGATTTCCATCTGCACCGGAACGACCTTCTTGCCTTCTTTGCGCGCACGCCGCGCGATCTTACGATTCGCGGCGGCCAATTCTGGATCATTCTCGGGCAGAATGACGACGGTTGCACCCTTGGGAACGCGGCGAGCAAAGGATTCATTGACGAGCATTTCTTGCGTGAATAGTTTCAGCAATTCAAGGTTCTTATGAGCCATATCGGATTTGGTGGTCTTCATGCCGATGACTCGCTTTTGCTACTTCGTGTCTCCACCAATGAAGTATATCGACTAAAGCATGAGCTGTCAAACACCTTACAAAACATATACGGCCACCAATTCGATGATCGCATTTCACTCGTCACTTCTCAAATCACGCCCAACTCCTTGGCGACTTTCTGGAACGCTTCTAGCCCTTGCTCCAGATCGCTGTTGGAGTGCGAGGCGCTGATCATCACGCGGATGCGGGCCGTGCCCTTCGGCACCGTCGGGTAGACGATGGGCATGGCGAAAACGGCGTGCTGCTCAAATAGCGTGCGACTGAACTGCTGCGCCACTTGATTCTCGCCCAGCAGCACGGGCGTGATGGGCGTCTGGCTGTGGCCGGTATCAAAGCCCAGTTTCGTCATCTCCGCCTTGAACAGTTGCGTGTTGGCCCACATGCGATCGACCAGCTCGGTCGATGCTTCCAGCAGATCGATCGCGGCGATGCAGGCGGCGGTGTCGGCGGCCGTGACCGCGCTGGAGAACAGGAAGGGCCGCGCGCGCTGGCGCAGATAATCGACGATGGGCTGCTTGCCCGCAATCGCACCGCCGACGACGCCGAACGCCTTCGAGAAGGTGGTGATCTCGATATCGAACTTGCCGTGCAGCCCGAAGTGATCGACGATGCCGCGCCCGCCGCGCCCCAGCACGCCTTCGCCGTGCGCGTCGTCGACCATCGTCATGACACCATACTTCTCCGCGACTTCGTACAGCTTGTCGAGTGGGGCCACGTCGCCGTCCATGCTGAACACACCGTCGGTGACGAGCAGGCCGCGTCGATATTGCGCCAGGTTGTCCTTGATCAATTTCTCGGCGCTATCCGCGTCGCAGTGATCATAGATCAAGATCTTCGCGCCGCTCAGCCGGCAGCCGTCGATGATGCTGGCGTGGTTCAGCCGATCGGTGAAGAGCACATCTTCCTTGCCGACCAGCGGGCCGATGGCCGCTTGATTGGCGTTAAAGCCGCTCTGCACGTACAGCGCATCGTCTACGCCCTTGAATTTGGCGAGACGGCGCTCGAGCTCCAGGTGCAGATCGAGCGTGCCCGCGATCGAGCGCACCGCCGCCGGGCCGACGCCGTACTTCTCCACAGCCTGTCGGGCAGCTTCTTTTAGCTTGGGATGATCGGCCAGGCCCAGATAGTTATTCGAGCAGAAGTTGAGCACGCGCTTGCCATCGACGATGAGCCACGCGCCCTGCGCGCCGCCGATGGTGCGAATGGTGTTGAACAGGCCCTGATCCTTGAGGGCTTGAAGTTCGATAGTGAGCCAGTTGAGTTTATTGTTTGACATGTTGCGCTCCAGTTTTTTTGAATTGCCACCCTGTAAACAACGGGCAGGGCAAGCGACGCCAAGAGCGCGAAGTTTATTTTTGTTTTTCTTGGCGTGCTTCGCGCCTTCGCGGTTTGATTTCTTCTTTAAGGATACATCATCACTTTGCCGCTCTCGCCGCTGGCCATCGTGGCAAAGGCTTTGTCCACTTCGTCGAGCTGGTATTTGTGGGTGACGATCGGCGAGAGATCGACGACGTTGCCCGTGAGCAGCTCGTCGCTGTGCTCCCAGGTGCTCCACATTTTGCGACCGACGATGCCGTGCACGGTGATGCCCTTGAAGATGACGGCGTTGGCGATGTCGAATTCGATCGGGCGCGTGGGCAGCCCGAAGGCCACCACGTCGCCGGCGTACTTCACGAGCGAGAAGCCCTGTTGAATGGCCGTCGCCGCGCCCGACATCTCCAGCAGCACGTCGACGCCCTCGCCGTGCGTCCAATAACGCACCTGCTGCACCAAGTCGTTCTGCTTGGGATTGTTGGCATAGTCTGCGCCGAGCCGCTGCGCGAACTTGATACGATAGTCGCTGATGTCGCTGACAACAATCGTTTTGGCCCCAAGCGCGCGCACCGCCAGCATCGTCATCAGGCCGACCGGGCCGCAGCCGGTCATCAACACCGTCTTGTCTTTGACGTCGACGGCGTAGGCCGTGTGAATGGCGTTGCCGAAGTTCTCGCGCAGCACGGCGATCTCCGTCGGCATATCGGACGGGTTAACCCAGGCATTTTGCCACGGCATCACGATGTACTCTGCGAACGAGCCGTCGCGATCGACGCCGATGATCTTGGTCTCCGGCGCGACGTGGCCAAGGCCCTTTTTGTAATACTCGCCGTTGTAATCGACGATGTGGCTCTCGCACGAGACAAAATCACCGACCTTGCGCTCGGTGACTTTGGATCCAACCTCGACGATGTCGCCACATAACTCGTGACCCTGGATCAAGGGAATCTGCTTCACACGTCCCTGAGCCCAGGTGTCCCAGTTATAGATATGCAAATCGGTCCCGCAGATCGATGTGGCTCGTACTTTTATCAACAAATTGTTGGGACCGACCGGCGGAAAGTCTTTGGTAATTATCGTCAAGACTATGGCAGGTTTGGGCTGTGCGAGCGCACGCATTGGCTTAGTCACTAATAACCTCGAAGGGTAAATGTAGTGTTGAAGCTCTTCGAGTATAACATTGCGGGATTTGCTTCGTCACTGCGAGTACGCGGTTTTTCGGCGTGACGTTTGTCGATAGTTCACGCTCCGTTTGTGGCCTTCAAACCTTCGCTTATCGCGCCCAGCAGCCCCACTTCGATGGCGCGCAGGGCGTTGGTCATGGCGCTGACGACGGCCGGCGCTTTTGATCGACCGTGACCGATGAAAACCAGGCCGTTCACTCCTAAGACGGGCACCGCACCCACGCGCGCGTAATCGTGCTTCTCTCGCAGGCGCGTGAGCGCAGCCTGTACCCGCGCGTCACCTGCGCCGAGTTCCTGTTCCATCTGGTGCAGTAGTTCCGCAACGAGTCCCTCGGCCCGTTTCAACGCTATGTTGGCGGTGAAGCCGTCGGTCACGAACACGTGGGCCGCGCCCTGCGTCAACCTGAAGCCTTCGACGTTGCCGACGAAGTTCAATCCGGACGCAGCCAGCAGCGGGTAAGCCTGCTTGCCGACGGTATTGCCTTTGTTCGATTCCGCTCCATTGGACAGCAAGCCGACTTTGGGCGTGGCGATACCGAGCACCTTCTCGACGTAGAGGCTGCCCATGATCGCAAACTGCAGCAGGTTACTGGGCTGTACCTCCGTGTTAGCGCCGGCGTCGATGATGAAAGTGTCCTTGAATCCGAGAAAGGGCACGATCACTGCCGGTCGATCGATGCCGGGCAGCCGGCCAAAGGTAAACAGTGCGGCGATCATGCCTGCGCCGGTATGGCCCATTGAGATGAGTGCATCGGCCTGACCGTCGTGCACCAACTCGCAGCCGACGACGATCGAGGCGGTCTTCTTCTTGCGCACGGCCATCGCCGGGTCCTCGTCCATGCCGATGACTTCGGGCGCGTCGACGATCTCGATCGACACTCCTTTGACGTCGTGCTTGTGCAGCTGCTCTTCGATCTGTTCCGATCGGCCGACCAAAGCCAATTCGATTGAATGCTGGCGTGCACCCTGGACGGCGCCGGCGACGATCTCGTCCGGGGCATAGTCGCCGCCGGAGGCGTCAATGGCAAGTCGGAGGTGAGGCATAAAGGGTCCTTGGTCACCCGCTGCTACGGGCCGCTCTTTGGATTTGCTCAGTCTATCATCGCGCCGATCTTTCGTCAAACGGGACACCTATGCTATAATCCCCTGCACGCACTTCTAACCCGGCTCTTACCGTAGGGAGACGCAGGATGTTGCCGGGGCACTGCCAAGGTAGCGACTCGTGAAGCAGCTTCCGTCTTCGTCTGAGGCTCGCCGCTTGAAGGCCAAAGTCCGCGCGATCTATCGACTGCTGGTCAAAGAATATGGCCTGCCGGCCCGACCGGCCTGGACCGGCACAGTGACTCCGATCGATCGAGCTGGCCCTGCGACGAACTGGGAACCGATCGATCCGGTCTCGGAATTGGTCAATACGATCCTCAGCCAAAACACCAACGACCTCAATCGGGATAAAGCATACCGGGCCTTGCGGGCGGCCTTCCCGACGTGGGAGGAAGTCCGCGACGCGCCGATCAGAAAAATCATCGCGGCGATCAAACCCGCCGGCCTGGCGAACCAGAAGGGACCGCGAATTCAAACGGTGCTGCGGCGCATCACTCGAGAACGCGGATCGATCGATATCGACTTTCTGCGCGACCTGCCGGTCGATCAGGCGAAAGCGTGGTTGATGTCACTCGACGGCGTTGGCCCAAAGACCGCTTCGATCGTGCTGCTGTTTGCGATGGGCAAGCCTGCCTTCCCGGTCGATACACATATCCATCGGGTCACGGGGCGATTAGGTTTGATTCCCCCCAAGACCTCGGCCGACAAAGCGCACACGATCCTGGAGCAGATCGTTCCGCCGGAATGGTATCACCCGTTTCATTTGAATGTGATTCAGCATGGCCGCCGGGTGTGCAAAGCGCCGCGCCCGTTGTGCGAACGATGCGTCTTGCAGAAGCAGTGTGACTATTATCAATCTCGCACGTAGTTGAGGTCGAGCGAGGCGAACCATGAAAGATCACGGCAAACGCCATACGCTGCTGCTGTTCCGCACCAGGTACCGCCGCTATCGCGCCTGGTATTTGTTTGCGTCGCTGATCTTTATCGGCGTCTACGTGCTCGTCAACCAATTGCCGCTCGACGTGGCCGAGCGCTTTCCCTGGACCGCACAATACGATTGGATCCTGTTGCTGATCGGCTCGATCCTGTTCCTGCTGTTCCTGGGCCGGACGATCGCGGGCGAGATACCGTACGTGCAGTGCACCGAGCGCAATTTGAAGATTCAGACGCCGTTCCTGCCGCTCTACTTCTCGTACAGACGCGTCAAGGAAACGCGGCCCAATGCGCTGTTTGAGATCTTCAGACGCGACAAAGTCTCGCGCCGCGAAGCGCGTTTTCTGGAGAAAGTCGCTGGCCAGACGGCGATCATCGTGGATATGAACGGTTATCCGATGTCGATGACCTGGATGAAATTCTGGATGAGTAACTTGATGTTCACGCCCGACGGCCTGGGTTTGGTGCTGTGGGTGCAGGATTGGATGATGCTCAATCGCGAGTTGAGCGACTTCAAAGATCACTGGCGTGATCGCAAGCTGAAGCGTGACGAGCCGCCTCCCATCAGCCCATACAGCCGCTTGCGGCAATGAAGGCTGGTCGAACGGCAGGCCGGCTGCGAGCGATCAAGCGACCGGCACACAAAACCCCGCTTGCGTGTCGAAAGCGGGGGAGGTGAAGATAACGATGTGGACGCGAATCAGATATTGACGTACAGATTGGAGAAGACGTTACCGATCGCCGGGCCGAGCAGGGCCAGAATAACAATCACGACAATAGTCACCAACGCAAGAAGTAAAGCATACTCGACAATGCCTTGCCCCTCTTCGCTCGGTAAGAATAGCACCTCAATCACCTCCTTTCTGTGCGAGCAGCCGCCAACCGCCGGCGTGCGCTTCAATCGATCGGCTGGCCTGTCAGATCGTGAAACAGCTGAAAACGGCCGATGCCACCTTCCGGGCGGGCGCGGCAGGTAGCAGAATGAAACGATGTATGTACATAGTTTAGACGCGTTGCTTGCTACGGTCTATCCCCCATATATCCTATTCCACCCTCAGATCTTATCAGCCAGCCAGCTCTCGATCTCCCCAAACACGACTTCCTTCTCAAACTCGTTGTGAATCTCGTGATACAGGCCGGGAAACTCATGGTACCGGCTGAGGCTTGCCGGGGTGGCGGCCTGGAAGGCGCGCGCCCCGTCGGGCAGGCAGATGCGATCGGTGCCGCCGTGCAGCATCAGCAGGGGCAGCTTCCATTCGCCGGCGCGGCGCAGTAACCTGGCGCGTGTGAGGTTCACTTCGGTCGCCAGGCGAGGTGTGCCCCACGGATGCACCAATGGATCATGCTCGTAGGCGGCGACGGCGGCCGGGTCGTGCGACAGGTAGTGGATGTTGATGCCGTTCTCAAACTTCAACGCCGGCGCGACGCTGTTGAGCACACGCCCCAGGCCGCGCTTCCAGGCCGGCACTTCCAGCGCGTCGCGGAAGGCGGTGCCGGTCGTGATGATGCCGGACAAACCAGCGGGGTGCTCGAGTCCGTAAGCGAGCACAATCAACGAGCCGAGGCTGTGGCCGAGCAAGAATAGTTTAGCGTCGGGCGCTTGTGCGCGAATCATCGACACCATGCGCCCGACGTCGTCGACCAGGCGCTCAAATCGATCGGCGTGCCCGCGTGGCCCGCCCGATCGACCGTGTCCCCGCAGATCGAAGCCGTACAGCGTGTAACCCCTGGGCACGAAGTAATCGACATAGTTTTGATAACGGCCGCTGTGCTCGCCCAGCCCGTGCACGATGAGCAGATTGGCTTTGGGCGCGCCATCGGCAGCCCAGGCTTGATGATAAATCTCAAGTCCGTCAGTCGTGGTGAACTTGCCTTCGGTGTGGCGCATAGTGGTTGCCCCTGAGCTGTCGATTTGCGAGCATTATAGTGTGAGACAGGTCAAGTGGCAATGTTGCCGTTGCCGTGCCGTCATCCAACGCTGCGGCTGGGCGGGCGAGGCGCGATTGCCGGTTGACTTCCTAGCCCGATCTCCGTAAACTGTAGCCGGGATGCCAGTCCGCTCCGCGACGATTCTGGCGCGAGCCGCTCAGTCTGAGGCGTGTGTCGCGCGGAGCAGCACAAGTGACGGCCAAGCATGCACATCGAACACGTTGCCATCTGGACCAGCGACCTCGAACGACTCGCCCGCTTCTACACGACTTACTTTCAGGCGACCTCGGGCGCAAAGTACGTTAACCCTCGGCGCGGCTTCGAGTCGTATTTCTTAACGTTCGCATCCGGCGCGCGCCTGGAGTTGATGTCGATGCCATCGATCCCGGACTCGTCGAACGACGCCGTGGCGCAATTCACCGGCCTGATTCACATCGCCCTGGCGGCTGGTACCCAAGAGCGGGTCGATGCGTTGACAGCGCAGCTGCAGGCCGGCGGCTATCGGGTCATGGACGGCCCGCGCTTCACAGGCGACGGCTACTACGAAAGCTGCGTGCTCGATCCGGATGGCAATCGGGTCGAGATCACGATCTGAATTTTCACCTGCAGTTGCGCGCGGCGGACGGCCTGATCCGCTTGCGCGCCGAATACGAAAGATGCTCAATCGCTGAAAGCGAGTATGAAAACATCGTTCCGCCGTGATGTTCAATCACCGCGCTTGCCCAAGCGTTTGATAGCGACCACCCTCCGCGACCTGGATGATTACGCGGAGTATGCCTCGCTCGCATCAGACGGCCGCGACTTCTCGACTCAGACGGCAGGCCACGTCGTGTTCGAGCAGGTGCTGCTGCGGCGCGCCATCTTCAATCGAACGCGTTTAACTCAACTGCGTATGTTGGATGTACGCCTCGAAGCATCTGATCTGTCGGGAGCCGATTGGGAGAAAGCCCGCCTGTGGCGAGTCGAGTTCGCCGGGTCGCGGCTGCTGGGCATCCAGTTGTTGGAAGCCCAGCTGGACAATATCCGGTTCAAAGATTGCAATCTTGAGGGTGCGGTCTTCGCCTCGGCCAAATTCAAGGCGGCGCGCTTTGAGGATTGCGTGCTGCGCGAGTGCTCGTTCGAGGGCGCCGATCTATCGGGCGTGGTATTCGCTCGCTGCGATCTGACCGACGCCGATCTGCGTGAGTCGCAGTTGGCCGGCGCAGACTTGCGCGGCTCGATCCTCAACGGCCTGAGCGTCGGAGCCAAGGAACTGGCCGGGGCGATCATCAGTCCGGCGCAGGCCGTCCAGGTGGCGAGCCTGCTGGGCGTCACCGTCAAAGACGACGACGAGCCGCTTGAAAGCGAGAATGCCAATGCCTGACCAACCGCCTGTTACAGAACGAATGCAGACCTTGGTGCAGCAGTGGGAAGCCGCTTCCGACCGGCGCGTGATCTTTCTGGACTGTTATCTGCTCATGACGCGTGATATGCTGGCGGCGCTCGAAGCCGGCGAGTTTCACGATCCGGTTTGGGTGCGGGCCCTCTTGGAGCGCTTCGCGGGCTACTATTTTAAGGCGTTGGAAGCCTACGAGCAGGCCAGCCCGGCCACGCCCGCCGTGTGGCAGGTCGCGCATGCCGCTACCCGCGAGCCGAAAACGTTCATCCTCCAGCACCTCATGTTGGGCATCAACGCGCACATCAACTACGATCTCGTATTTGCACTGGTGGACATGCTGCATCAGGAGTGGCCACACCTGTCTCGGCAGCAGCGCGAGCAGCGCTACGCCGATCACTGCCACGTCAACCACGTCATTGGAGAGTCGATCGACGCGGTGCAGGCTAATGTGATTGAGCCGCTCGATCCGGAGCTGCGCGTCGCGGACGAAATGCTTGGCCCGGTGGACGAATGGCTGACCTCTCACTTAATCGCGCGCTGGCGCGAAGAGGTATGGGAGCAAGCCGTCGCGCTCTTGGAAACTCCCGAACAGTCCGCACGCCAGCAGCTGCGCCGCCAGGTCGAAACGGCCACGCTCAAACGCGCCGATGTGATTCTGCTCAAAGACAATCTCCTGGCCTTGGGGCGTCTGCTGTAGTTTATCCGGCAGAAGTTTCGTCGAACGCGCACGGCCGGCCGGGTTGCTGGGGTAGCTCCCGCCCGAAAGCCCGCAGCCGTTGCGGCGGCGTTTCGAGACGCAACGGGCGCTGCCCGGCCCGAAAAGCAGCGCCTCTCATCCTGCTTCAAGACGTAAGATGGCAGCGCGCTCAAAATTGGCCCGAAATTACGTACTTGTACCTATTGACACTGTCCCCAAACTCCCGTAAACTGTAGCTGACGCTCGGGCCAGACTCACGTGAGCGGCCCGAGCGGTTTGTATCTAAACCACCTTGCCGGAGACAACTCATGCGCCCTATCAAGCTGTTCACTCTCGTCGCCATCCTGGTAACCGGTTGCGCCGTCTCGCCTGCGCCAACCCCTACTGCGACGGCGACCTACCCGCCCGTCGCAACCTCCACCCAACCTGCGACGGCGACCGTCACCCCGACCTCTACCGGTACCAGCACGCCGACAGTAGTGCCCAGCTCGACGCCATCGACCACGCCCACGTCTTCGCCGACAGTCAAGCCAAGCCCTCGCCCAACCGTCAAGCCGACTCGAGTCCCATCGACGCCAACCCCGACGCCGGCTGCGACGCGTGCCGGCGTGCAGGTGCCCGGCCCGCAGATCGAGCCGTTCGATGCGGGCGGGTTTATCGACTATCTCAATCGGGCGCACACGAGCTTTCAGACGTTTCTGAGTGGTTTTGGAAACCTGGTGGCGCACGGCATCACCGGCAGCTGTCAATGGTACAACCAGGTGCGCAACGACTGGCTGGGCATGATTGGTTTCTCGGATGTGCCCGAGGCGTGGCAGTCGCCGTACAGCGAGTATCGCTCGCTCATCAACGGCGCATTTCAAGTGACCGAGCCCATTCACAGCATCTGCCAGGCAGGCGGCGGATCGATCGACGATGCCACCGACCGGCAGATCATCGACTTCTTTGATGCGGGACAAAATCGCTTGTATCAGATGATCCAGGAAGCCAAGACAAAGTAGCATGCTTCGCCTGCATACTTGCGGTTAAAAACCTGATCGAACGGGGGTGAGCCACATGGACAACTACCAAGCAGATACTTACGGCGAACGGATCGCCGCCGTGTATGACGAATGGTATCAAAGCTACGACGAACGGACGATCGAGACGCTGTGCGAGCTGGCTCGCGGCGGGCCGGCGCTCGAACTGGGGATCGGCAGCGGGCGGATCGCCCTGCCGGTGCAGCAGCGGGGTGTTCAGGTCCACGGGATCGATGTTTCGGCGGCGATGCTCGGTCGGCTGCGCGCCAAGCCGGGCGGCGATCACGTTCCGGTGACGCTGGGCAACTTCGCCGACGTGGGCGTGGAAGGCGCGTTCTCGCTGATCTACGTGCTGTTCAACACGTTCTTCGGACTGCTTTCGCAGGAGGAGCAGCTGCGTTGTTTTGAGAACGTCGCTCGCCGCCTGACGCCTGCTGGCGGCTTCCTGATCGAAGCCGTTGTGC
>OFGW01000026.1_pt1 | contig 10296 bp, 11 predicted proteins | sample 1521861 | NCBI WGS metagenome assembly OFGW01 (sample SAMEA2553414, study PRJEB24118) | soil metagenome
GTGTGCCCCTTTGATCGTCGTCGAACCAGCCGGTAACGTGATAACACGGCACGTTGATCAGATCGGTCATGCCCTCGTACCACAGCCGTCGGTAGTAATCGTCGAAGGTTTGATGGTGGTGATACTCTTCCCGATAGTTCTCCAGCAGTCCCAACTCTTTTTCCAGGTCCTTGAGTGGGCGCACGTTGGTGACGGTTTCCCATTCCAGGTCACGGATCTGTTCCTTCAGCGTTTTGCCCGAAGTGTACAGCGCCATCATACCCATAATCGGCTGAGGCACGCCCGACCAATAGGGGCCTTCGTGAAACGGGTGCATCGACGGCGTGCACATCAGGAAGGCGGCCGCGTGATGGGCATTGCGCAATCGCATGGGATAGACCTGCACCCAGCCTTCGTCCGAGCCGCCATACGTGCCCACCTTGCCGGTCGACCACGGCTGTATGCCGCGCCATTCGAGACAGTCGTAGCCATCCCCGATCTCCTGGAAGTTCGGGTTGTACACGCCGTCCGAGTTGCCGCGCCCGCGCACGTCCACGTGCACGACGACGTAGCCGGCTTTGATGAACGGCTCGATCCGTTTGGCGCGCAGCGCCGTGTCTTTCCCGTAAGGCGTGCGGTTGAGCACCACCGGGAACGGTCCATCACCCATTGGAAAGTACACATTGGCTGCCAGGTTGATGCCGTCATGCATCGGGACCTTAACGTCCCATAAGTATTTTGGATAGGTCACGTCGATCTCCTTGTGCCTGAAAAGAGTCAGTCTTCTTTGTAGGCGTTGCGCCTTCGCAGTTAGGTGTGAGTTTCTTCAGTGCAGGCGTCAACTGCAATGCGCAGCACGTCTTAGAAGTGGCCGCGCGCGGCCGAGATCAGATCGGCCAGCACGCCGAAAGCCGTTTGAGCGGGCGTCGGCGCGGTTTCCAACAGCGTGAGCTGATTGAGCGTATCGGTCTTAAGCTGCACGATGCTGGTCGTGCCGTACAGCCGATAGGCCGGGTCGTTGATTGGGACTTCCTCGGGCGCAACGCGCGCCGCGAGTTTGCCGTCGTTCCATTCGGCCGAGCAGATCAACCGGTATTTGCGATGCGCCGCTCCCGCCGCTTCGATCATCTCGGGCGTGATGGCGCGGATGCCCATCCGATCGACGTCCTCGGGCCGAATGTCCGCGCCCATCATGACGTTGCTGAGCACGCAGGTCTTGACCGCCGAGTCCCAGCCGTCGACGTCATTGCTCGGATCGGTTTCGGTGATGCCGATATCCTGCGCGTATTTCACCGCCTCGTCGAACGCCTTGCCTTCCTCCATCAGGGTGAGAACGAGATTGGTCGTGCTGTTGAGCACGCCGCGAAAACCGAGCACACGCGTGGCGGGCAGGCACTCGCGATACAAGTTGAGCAGCGGGAAACCGTCCATCACTGTCGCCTCGAAGAGAAAGGCCTTGCCCTGCTGGCGGGCGAGTTGGCTGAGTTGGCGATAGGCGTGCACCACCGGGCCTTTGTTGGCGGTGACGGTGTGCATACCCAGGTTGAGCGCCGCCTCAAGATAGTCGATAGCGGGACGGCCGGTGAAGCGATCGATGGGCGACATTTCGACCAGCGCGTCTGCGCGGCTGTCCCCAATCGCGCTGCGTCGAGTGGCTTCGTTGCTGACCAGGGCGCGATCGCCCCAGTCGCCGTTGAGCGCCGCCTCACTCTCAATGCCGTTGGGGTCGATCAAGATGCCGTGCCGGCCGGTGACGATGGCGATATCTTTGAGGAAGAGATCGTAGTGGGCCGGGATGTCGTCGTGTTTGCGATCGGTCAGTTCGACCAATGCGCGCCCGACGTTGCCGAAGCCCATTAAGCAGAGTGTGAATTCCATGTGAGTTGGCTACCTGGGGTGCGGTTGGAATCGTCACTTCATTCCCTGTCCAGGCCCGGAGATGGGTCGCAGTCTGTGGTTGGGGACATCTCGACGAGATAGGGCCTATTATACCCGGATTCAGGCCTGGCGGAGTTGAAGGAGCGCGATCGCGGTAAAAGCAAACAACCTGTTCGATGGATAGCCAGCATGGGCTATCGCGAACAGGCTGTGTCTGACTTGAGGCTGTTTAGCTTGGGTCGAAGACGACCACTGTGCGGCGATGCGTTACCTGGCCCGGCTGGGCGATCGATCGGGCCTGGTGCGGCAGTACCAACAGCTGGAGCAGGCATTGAATGAAGAGCTAGGCACCGTCCCCTTGGCCTCGACGCGCCAACTGTATGAGGCGCTCAAAGATGGGTCGTGAGGGTGAGGCCCTACTGCCCAACCAAAGCGAATGGCCGCGAAGGATCCTCGTCGCGGCCATCCGCTTCAAACCTGTTTGTTCCTTTCGTGGCTAGTGTCAGCCTATGCACCAGCGCCCACATGGATGCGGGCGAAGAGCAAATGACTCTATCATTATCAGTCAGATGCATGTGCCGGCTTGGCTATGATGCTCTCTACCAAAGTCGTGAGGATGTATTTTGTCTCAGCCATCTCGAAAACTTGGTCCAGCAAACTACCTGCGATATGCTGCGACGGGAGTACCAATACCTGTGTTTCAGACTTGAGACTCAGGTAACTGAGAAATTCGTCTACTGGCAAAGCTGGGGAGTCGGATCCCGTCACTGCTACGAGATACGTCATCTTCTGCGCGTGAATCCAGTCGAGCCAACCAGGAACACGATCCTTCCGCCACGTTGCAGGATTAACTTCCTGATTGGCAAGCAACAAACATCCCCTGATTTCGACTGGAAAGATTAAGTCTCGCAAATTGAAATCAGGCAGAAGCGACACAGGCAAATCAAACAAATGTACATCGATGCTCTTTCCTCTGACGACAAGGTCACATCGCCCGTAATGACTGTTAAAACCTTCTTCTGGCCTTACGTTGGGCTCGCGCCAGTGAAGGTACTGGTTGGGGATATATTCTTTCGATCGGCCGATGAATTTGATGAAGCTTGCCGCTTGAAAATTGGCAAACTCCTCAAGAACCAGTATTCCAATTGCGTCGGCTTTGGTTGCAGGCGGCGGACTACTCATCAGTGGCCTCCCGTTAACCATGCCCATGCATCGTCATAAATGCGAAAAACTGATACGTTCACGCCTGAGGGATTTGCTGCAAGTATTTCTCTAAGGAAATCACCTGCATTTCCCTGAAAGCCAAAGTTGTCCCAAGCGTTCCCCAACTGATCTATCGTCATCATATGCCACCCTGCAGGTGCCCCAATATTACTTCCCCCCGGACCCAAAAGAGCACCTTCATCAGTCGTGAGAGTAACTACAGCGTCACCTGTTTGATCGGACATCGCTTCTGCACAAAATGCGCACTTGAATATCCCACCTTCCCTTTCCACTACCTGTTGTCGAGCAGCCCACTCTTCGGCACTGTAACTAGGTATTTCTGCACCACTGGCCGCTTCTGCGCCTGCTGCCCCACCGAGTCCGGCCAGCCCGGCGCAAATTGTGCTGTTAACACACGCCACCGTTGCCCTTGCTCCCGCCGTCGCCACAGCATCCGCCGCGCCAGCGGTGACTCCAGCGGCGTCGGCCACCCCGCCAGTAAGCAGGCCCGCAAAGATAAGGCCAGCGCCCTTGATGATGTTCTCAACGTCATGTAAAGAATTACATTCACTTCCGCCACCTTGCGCGCAGTTGGCGTAGAATTGATGCTTGCCAGTTGCAATATCTTGCGCTTTGCCAGAATACCATTCACTGTTTTCGCCACATCCCCCTCTAATGTCTGGGCCCTCACCACAAGTTATCATGTGCCCGCTGGGATCGGTGTATTTGACGGGGTTGTTGTTGGTATATGCGTATCTGTTGAGCGCCTGCGGATCGCCTACGCTTGGCACCATCGTATCCGCGCTAAGGAAGCGACCAATGGCGGATCACTTATCTTAACCAAACCTTCGTTCTCCTGAGGCGCTCGTAACCTCCTGGGGATAGAATGGGGGATGCCAGTCCAACCCAATCTATCCCACAGGAGGGAACGTCATGCTAACCGAGATCGAAGGCTTCGTCAATTGGCTGCGCCGCCGCAACGCCACCGCGCGTACCTGGCGCGATTACGGGTACGACCTCAGACAGTTCCTCGAAGTGGTGGGCGACCAACCGCCCGCCGCCATCACCTTCCACGATGTCGATCGCTTTGTGATGCAGCAAGCCGAGCACGGTTTTGGTCCGGCTACCATCAACCGCCGTCTCGCGGCTGTGCAATCGCTGTATGCGTTTCTGTCCGACGAAGATCCGTCGTTGGTCTGTCCGGTACTGCCGCATCGCCATGTCTTGCACGAGCCTCGCCGCTTGCCGCGGCCGGTGCCGCATGACGATTTGGATAAGTTCTTCGCTGTGATCGACAATGTGCGTGACCGCGCCATGTTCACGTTGATGTTACGCTGTGGGTTGCGCATCGCCGAAGTGGCCCACTTGCAATTGGTCGATCTGTATCTGGACGAAGACCGCCCGCGTCTCGTAGCGCGGGGTAAGGGCAGCAAAGAGCGCTCGGTGTATCTCTCGCCGCAAGCCGAACGATCTTTGCGCGCGTATTTGCGCGAGCGACCGCGGGTGGCGTGCAACGTCGTCTTCCTCAGTTATCAAGCGGCCGGGCTGTCCACGACGGCGATCCACAAACGCTTGATGATCTATCGGGCGCAGGCCAACATCCCGATCACGGCCCATCGTCTACGCCACACCTTTGCTTCGGATTTGGTCAGTGTCGATGTACCGGTGACCACCATTCAGAAATTGCTGGGGCACGCGTGGCTCGAAACGACGCAGACCTATGTCGCCGCGAATGATCATCAAGTGCAAGCCGACTATGACGCCGCCAGCCAACAACTGGAGGGCTGGACCAGCCCGACGCGCAGCGGAGGTGCGCAATGAACCTCTCCGCTCAATCCGCCGCCGAACGCTACGATTACGCATTGCGCCGCGCCCACGAACACCGTTTGCCGCCCGGTTATCCCAGCCCGCATCTCACCGCCGACTGGCCGCCCGACAACATCACCGTGCTGGAACACTATCGGCAGTGGCTGGCGGGCGGCGGGGCCAGTCAGCAGGTGATCAACATCTTGTATGTGCCGATGGCCGGGCATGTGTTGGGCTTGAATCTCAAGCCCGCCGCCGAACTCGATCTCAACGTCGATCTCCAGCGCGCTTTCGAGTACATCCAGGCCAAACACTTGAGCGCCGAGTGGACCGATATGTGTCGCAACGCGTTGGCCAAGTTTCGGCAATTCTTGCAGCAGCAACGCGGGGCGGTCAAGATTGACTTGCCGCCGGTTGACCATACCCGCTATGTGGCGGGCTTGCCGGCCTGGTTGGTCGAGCAGTTAGAGCGCTATCACCACTTGATGCGATCCCATTGGCGACCAGCCCGTGCGGATCAGGGCAGCTTGCGCTTTTGGAGTGTTCACACCGCCATCTGGCGTTGGGCGAATGAACGGCGGGCCATCACTAGCCCGCTCAAGGTCAAACGCCAGGATGTCTTGGACTACGTCGATCATTGCTTAGTCGCCGGGTGGGCGGCCAGCACGATCAACTATCACCTGCGGACGTTCCACGCCTTTCTGCTGTATCTGCAAGAGCGAGACTTTCACATCCCACAAGCCTTGTTGCGGATTCCGTTTCTCAAGCAACCGGATCGCCTGCCGCGTTTTCTAACTGATGAACAAGTGCGCCAGGCACGTGATGATGTCGAGCGGCGGGTGACGCTCGCCCGCTTTCCGGCCCAACGCCGCGATGCTTTGCTCGATCGCGCCGCGTTCTACCTGATGTGGCACGGCGGCTTGCGGCTGGGCGAAGTGGAAGAGTTGCGCCTGGCAAACCTGGACTTGCCCAATCGCAAATTGATGGTGCGCCAGGGCAAGGGCCAGAAAGATCGCGCCGTCTATCTGACCGATGCGGCAGTGCGCACCGTGCAAGCATATCTGACGGTGCGGGGCCAGGGCGAGGATGATCACGTCTTTCTCTATCGTCATCGTCCGCTATGCAAAGAGTTGATTTGGGCACGCACCAGAGCCGCTGGGGAGCGGGTCGGTGTGAAAGTGACGCCGCATCAGCTCAGACACACCTGCGCCACGCAATTGTTGAATGCTGGCTGCAAGATCACTTCAATCCAACAACTGTTAGGTCATCGTGAGATCGGTTCGACCTTGATCTACGCCCGCGTCCACGATGAAACGGTGGCCAGCGACTATTACGCCGCCATGGCCCGCCTCGAAAAACGCCTGGAAATTCCGGCCAAATCGAGTGGTCAGGATGAAGTTGTTAAAGAGCAAACGACTCTCGATCTGTTCACGCACGCGCACCTGCTGAACTTGATCGATCAGCTGGCCGCGCCGCAATTGGAAACGGACAGGCGCTTGACTCTCGTTGAGCAAATGCGCGGGGTGTTGAAGAATCAAGCGCCTCAATCAGCGTTGGCGGTTGGGTGATAGAATGATCGCGTCAGTCAAACGCTACGCGTAGGGCAATGCTGGAGAGCAACCCGAGCGCCGCGCGGCGACGGTGCACTGGGGCAGAGCCGGTGAATAGGCTCTGCCCGCTGCGGTTTCCCAGTGCACTGTCCGCAAAGCGATAAACTCACTGCTAAAACAACAAGAAATCGCTGGGGATATTCTCTTGCAATTTGACCATCTCAGTGCCATCAAGGTTAAAGACAGTGGGATCCCTCCTGCGATCCACAAAGGCCATGTGCTCTCCGATTGGGTGGGGTGTCACTGATACCCGGCCCAAGCTATCATTGGTAAGCCGGATCACCGCTGTACTGTAAAGGTAATCACCTCATCCCAATTGCGTCTTGTCAGATCAATTACTCTAATGGCATATTGACCAGGTGAGAACAATTCACCGCTTTCAATCGGAACATTAAAGAAGCCTGCAGTATCGCGGCAATAGTCACGTGAGTAAATGAGGCGGCCATCTCTGGCAAGGTAAAAGGCTAGGCAAACTCTTCTCGCGGCCGGATTCCTGATTTCCATGCTAAGATTTCCGCAAACATACACAACGGATGTGGGTGACACCATAGCTGATTCTAGCACTGTAGGAGTATCATCTCCCTGATTAGCCTCGTTACAGAGTGAGAAGTCGGTCACACGAGTAGTTCCATCTCCATCAAACTGGGCCAGATAAGCTATCAGCAAGGCACAGCTCAGCACTACCAGTCCAACAAACAGGATCCTCAGAGTACGTGTTGGGCGATATGAGGTAAATTTCATAGGCACCTCTCGGTTCCTCAGTGTATCGATTGTATTACTGACAGCTGTACGTGAGGAAATCAGTTGGAGTACAGATTCTGATCCGTTGGGAGTATCCTCCACCGACTGTCAAACTTCCGTCGACCCCATTCGGTAATGTATTTGCACCAAGCTGCGCGCCAGCCGTCAACGTCTGAATCTGCATTCCCGTGTGCGGATCCGTCAGCGGCATTCCTGTCGACCGATCTACTGAAGTGCTGCTCTGTATATAGACGCCAACTTTCGCCACGGCATCAGCAGACAGGTCGCCGCCACTAAAATCTGTTGCACCCAGGTAAGATTCAATGGATGAAGAGCCCCAAGACAGGATTCCGCCGCCCCTGACGCTCGTGGAGGCCAGGTTGGGAGTGCCAACTTTCGCATTTGCAGAAGAAGTTCCAATGACCGCAAATTGACCCGAGCGCCAGTTCCATATGACTTGCACGCCAGCACTCGCATCATAGCCAGCGAACATGTCTGCACCGACTGAGCCTTGGATTTCAAACCCAATCGTACTTGGCAGGATGGCGTACAAAAGCTTATCGCCAAACTCAATGCTATCTCTTATCAAATCGATCTGACATCTTGGATTACCCGCACACTCAGTCTTTACTTGATCCTGCAGCTTACCTAACGCTTCTTCATTGCGTACTTTCTCCCATTCACCGCCTGCACAGTTTTCAAAGCCAAAACCATTACCGTAACTGCCTGGTTCAGATGGCGCATAACCGTAGCATTCCCTGTGCCCACTTGGATCAACATATTTGACTGGATTGTTACGGGTGTAGGCGAATCTATTCAGACTTTGCGGATTGCTGGGATCGGGTACAATAGTGTCGGGCTGGATCCACCGGTTAAGATAAGGCGAGTAGAATCTCGCGCCATAGTCGTACAGCGAACCCAGCGTGGCTTCCTCGCTGCGCTGGCCGGCCTGTGCCCTGCAAGGGTATGAAGCGTCGATCCGTCGGCGCAGTGCCATAGCGGGTCTCGCCAAAGGGCTTGTAGCCCATCGTCCCCAGGCTAACGCCATTCGCATCCATTGTCAAACTGGTGCTGCCGAGAGGATACCCCCAGCGGGTGTTGGGCGGCCTAAGCTGCAATCGCCTGCACGGCCAACACTGGATTCGCAAAGTCCACGCCGAGCGGATTGCGCCAGAACTCGGCCAGCGATTGCGGCATATCGACGACCTTGACGGCCTCGACGCCCAATCGCTCCGCTGCAAGGAATGGCCGGGGGCGATAGGTCTTGGCCGTCATGAGCAGCATGACGCGTTGAGTTGAGCGATCGATTGGGGAATGTGGCGGCATCACATCGAGATTATACCCGATGCGAAGGCGAACAGACTGTGCGACTCTGTCACGCGAAGTTCATACGATGGGCGAGGTGATTTGAGGAAGGAGAAACCAGGCTCTATCGCCTATGTAAGGCCAATATGCCACATGTAATGTGGCAAGCGGGCTTCCCCGAGGTAAGTCTGCAAGAGTGCTTGGGGGCATAGCGATACGATGCGCCGGCAAGGACAAGGATTGCTCACAGTGCCGTCCCCGATGTAGGTCTGATGGTAGTGCACGCAGCTGCGGACGGCAACATGGGCCTTCTTAGTTTGCACTCCGTCCGCTTCCGACCAGCGTGTTTGTTTGAGCAGCCTCGGATGATCCCTGGTATCGCAACGGTTTATGGCTCAGGCACGCCCCATATATGGACGGTGCCGGATGCATCACCCCAAGCGAACAAGCGCCCATCGGGACTGAATGTAACCGCATAGGTCGGTTGCTTGTTTTCGATTAGTAACCTTTTATCATACATAGACCAAATCTGCCAGCCATTGTTTGTGCCGACAGCCAACAGCGCGTCATCTGGGCTAAATGCCAGATTCGCAAGAGAGCTTTCAGGCCGCGGCACATATAAGGCTTCGTCGTTTGGCGCATCCCGTAGATTCCATACAACTAAAGACCTTGTCGTTACAGCAACCAAATGCGTTCGCGCGGCGTTGAAAGCGATGGCTAGGGGTATCCCGCGATCTTGAAGTTCCGCTTGCCAGAGGATGCCCTCGGGCCGAGCAAAAGCGATCCGATCCCTAATGGTGATATCGCCTTTGTAAGTTGCGTAGGCATACCACTCTCCCACGGCATCAATCGCCACAGCCGTTACCGATGCCAGGACAGGCTCCTCGCCAATCGTTCCTCCGGGGCCAGTTGCTGCCACAGGCTTTTCTCTTGCCATGTTCCAAACGCCTATCGAGTACGAAGATGCTTCAACGAGCCATCGACCATCAGCGCTTAATGCTATCCTGTTCGTGGGAGATCCTTTTGATAGGGTAATAGGTAATGTTTGCCAGAGTAGTTTTCCTGTTTGTGTACTCCATACCCATGTAACATCACGATTATCCACAATACGTTCTCCCGGAGTCACGTCTATTTTGCCTTCACCGATAGCCAGATATCTTCCATGTCCTGCAAATGCAGCAGCTGTCATGCCAACTTTCCCAATCTTGACCGCGGTCAGTAGATTGGCATCTCGAACATGCCAGCGCCGCAGCACACCTTCCTCACCATGAACAACAAACAATTCGTCACCATCAGCGGTGAATGACAGTGTAACCACTGGGCCAAATGATGAGCCAGCGAGGTCTGTCAGTTCATCCAAATCTTTGGCATTGTTCACTGTGAGCGATCGTGAAAAGAACACAGGCGTTAGCGCCGGGATAGGCGGACGGGCCAAAGGCGTACGTACCGCTGGCTGGCGCATCAAAGGCTCTGGGGTTTGGCAAGCAGCTATGAGAGTGACAACTAAGAATATCCCTAGTACTTGCTTCATGCTATTGCCTCCTTGCAAGACCAATACCAAATTCCTGGAAATGGACGGTCTCTCTAACCTCACGGAGTCAGGGGCGAAATGTTAAGATTGGTTCAGCCCGGCGATTTCTGTCCCAATCCGGAATGCGCCGATTGCAGGAAGTCGCAAACCACAGCGCAACATTATCAAGTTTGGTAGAGCCCGCAACGGGAAAAAAAGCTACAAATGACGGACGTGTCAGAGCACCTTCACGGCCACTATTCG
>OFGW01000028.1_pt1 | contig 10157 bp, 10 predicted proteins | sample 1521861 | NCBI WGS metagenome assembly OFGW01 (sample SAMEA2553414, study PRJEB24118) | soil metagenome
ACGTTATCCGTGCGCTCGGCTACGAAGTCGGCGAAACGGATGAGGAAGAATCGGCCGCTGTATCGGATGAAGAGCGACGAACGATCCTGGAGTCGTTGAGTAAAGGCGATCTGACTTCCCAAGAAGCGCTTGATAAATGGCGGGGCCGCAGCTAGAAGCGAGGAGATGGAACCATGTCCGAATGGGCAATTGAAGCAGACAACTTAGTCAAGAAGTTTCCGAAGCGCGCTGCGCCGGGCGACAACAAGGAGACGGCAGTAGATACTGTCGAGGCCGTGCAGCTCCCTGCCCCCAAACGCAAGGTGTGGCCGTTTGGTCGGCGACCACCCGCCAACTGGTTTGCGGCTGTCGACGGCGTCAGCCTTCAGATCGAACAGGGCGAAGTCTTTGGCTTATTGGGACCGAACGGAGCAGGCAAGTCCACGACGATTCGGATGTTGTGCACGCTGCTCGAGCCGACGAGCGGCACAGCGCGCGTCAATGGCTTTGACATCACCCGGCAGGCTAACGAAGTGCGCCGAAGTTTGGGGACCGTGCTGGCCGGTGAACGCAGCATCTATTGGAAGCTAACCGCGCGCGAAAATCTGGAATACTTTGCCGCGCTGTATCACATTCCACCGGCCATCGCGCGCCGGCGCATCGACGCCCTGTTGGAGCGCATGGAATTGACCGCACGCGCCAACGACCTGGTTGAGAAGTATTCGACCGGCATGAAGCAGCGTGTGGCGATCTCCAAAGCCCTGCTCGCGCAACCGCCGATCGTGCTGCTCGACGAACCGACCCTGGGCCTCGACCCGCAAGCCGCGCGCCGCGTCCGCGAACTGGTGAGCGAGCTCAAAGCCGAAGGACACACGATTCTGCTGACGACCCACTATATGGAAGAGGCCGATCAGCTCTCCGATCGGATCGGCATCATCGATCAAGGCAAAGTGATCGCGCTCGACACGCCGGCCGGACTGAAGCGCCGCATCCAACAAAAAGACGTCATTAAGTTGGAAGTGGCCGGCTGGCACCCCGAGATGGCCGACGCCATCCAACAGCTGCCCAACGTCGACAACCTGATCACGCGTCACCTGGGCAGTGACTCATTGTGGGAGATCAGTTTGCACGCCGGCAACAGCCGCGCGATTCTTCCGGGCATCATCGAAAGCCTCAGCACCAACGGCACACGCCTGGTCAACATGAACATCGTCCAGCCCTCGCTGGAAGACGTGTTCATTCACCTGACCGGCAAGGCGCTGCGAGACTAAGCGGGGGATGAAACATGAGCACGACAACATTACCGCTGCCTGTCCGCACTTCGCTCAGCCGGCCCGGCCTGGCCGCCGAGCTGGGCGCGCTGCGAGCGGTCATTCGCAAAGAGTGGACGATCTTCCGGCGCTATCCCAGCTGGATCGTAGCCTTGTTTGTCTGGCCGGTGATCTTTCCAATGGCTTACATCTTGTCGGGGCGCGCGCTGGCTGGCCCGGACGGCAGCGGCCTGGCGTTATTCGAACGGACCGCCGGCACGACGGATTTCCTTGGCTTCATCGCCGTTGGCACGACGATCTGGATGTGGCAAAACGTGGTCTTGTGGAACGTCGGCTTCTCGCTGCGCAACGAGCAGCTGCGCGGCACGCTCGAGTCGAACTGGTTGTCGCCTACCTGGCGCTTCTCATATCTACTCGGCAGTGGATTCGTCCAAATGCTAACGATGCTGCTGTTCATCGCCGTGGCTGCCTTCGAGTTTACCGTATTCTTCGGCGTGCGCTTGAACGGCAACCTGGGCCTGGTGTTGATGATGTTCTTCGCAGCCATCCCGTCGATCTACGGACTGGGTTTCGCGTTTGCCAGTCTCGTTATCACCGCCAAGGAAGCTAATGCCTTCGTGTTCCTGGTGCGCGGCTTTGTGATGGTCTTCTGCGGCATCACTTTCCCGGTCGCCCTGCTGCCGGGTTGGATGCAAGGCATTGCCACCTGGCTGCCACCGACCTACATCATCCGCGGTATTCGGAATGCTGCGCTGGCCGGAGCCGACTTCCAGAGGCTGCTACCTGATCTGACTTCGATGCTGGCTTTTGGGTTCGCCTGGCTCGTGATCGGTTACCTGCTCTTCAACTGGATGGAACGTCGCGCGCGCAAGACCGGCGCAATTGGACAATACTAAAAGGCCATGTAAGATGTCAGCCATCGACGTTAATCTGTCGCGACCCACCTGGACTTCACACTTGCGTGCCGTGTGGGCGATTGCACGCAAGGACTGGCATCAATACTGGCGTTATCCGCTGAATGCAATCTCGTCGGTCTTTCAACCCATCGTCTGGCTGACGCCGGTGTACTTCATGGGCCAGGCCTTTAGCGTAAACGGGCAAGCCTACGGCTTCTCAGGCTACAGCGGCACCACCGACTACATGTCCTTCATCCTGTTGGGCACAGCCTTGAGCAACTTCATCAACGCCGTCTTCTGGGGCATGGGCTACTCGCTCAAGAACGACATGGATGCCGGCGTGCTGGAATCCAATTGGCTGGCGCCGCTGCCGCGACCGCTGTTATTAGCCGGCCGCACGCTCACCAGCTTGTTCATCACGCTGATCACGTCGCTGTTGATGCTGCTGTTCGCCGGCTTGATCTTCGGCTTTCGGCCTACGGGCGATGCGCTGGCGGCCTTCTTGACTGTGCTGCCGATGCTGCTGGGCCTATACGGCTTCGGCTTTATTTTTGCGGCCATCGTGCTGCTCATGCGCGAAGCCAACACGCTGGTCGACGTGAGCAGCTTCCTGGTGCAGATCTTCGCCGGGGCCGATTTCCCCGTGAACGCCCTGCCCAAATGGTTGCTGCCGATCTCGTTGGCGCTGCCGTTGACCTATGGCTTCGACGCGGTGCGCGGCTGGCTGTTGGGCACACGCACGCTCTTACCGCTCAGCGTCGAGATCGTGCTGCTAGTTGTATTCATGTTCTTGATGATTGGGGCAGGACTGCTGGCTTTTCGCGCATTGGAACGGCGGGTGCGGATGCGCGGCACGCTGGGCCAGCATTAACTGCCATGGAGTTACGCAGCGAAACTGCCAGCAGCCCGGTTGCGGGTTATCACCTTTGGCAAACCGCTTTTGCAGGCGGGGGAGGATCCCAGCTGCGTAACTCCCTTCAGTGAGGGATCCGAAAGTGAGCGATGGAGATGATCAGTGATTCGATTGATGTGACCGTTGCGCGCAACGCGGCAGCCAGGCCCGCCTCGTCGACACTGCCGGGCCATCTGCGCAAAATGAATCTCGGCGAGTTCGACGCGATGGTCGACTTGATGGAGCTAGCCTTCGCCGAAGATGAGGCGCGCGAAGGCCGCAGCATCCGCGACGAGACGAACGGCATCCGGTCGATGCTGCCGTTCCGGAAACTGATGATGAAAGTTGCGCCAGGTATGGAAGATCGATTCTACGCGCTGGTCTGGGAAATCAATGGGCAGTTCGTCTCGTTGGTGACCGTCAGCCAACAGGGCAATGACAAAGGTCGTTGGTACATCTTCAACGTCTCCACGCATCCTGACTATCGTGGCCGAGGATTGGCGCGCCGCATGGTCAACGCCGCGATCGATCACATTCGCTCACGCGGCGGCAAGCGCATCCTGCTGGACGTGCGATCTGACAACGAGCCGGCCTACAACCTCTATCGAAGTTTGGGCTTCCTGCACCTGGAGAGCAACGGCGAATTCAAAGGCAGCGTCAGGCAGGCAACCGATCAGACGTTGCCCGGCGGCTACTCGTCCCGCCCGCTCAAATCCGGCGAATGGCAGCCGCGCTACGAACTGGAGCGGCGGCTGGCGACGCCCGAGATGAATAGTGTGTGCCCGCCGACGCCGGATCAATTTCAGTCAGGTCGCTTCATGCGCGGCATCGAGGCTGTCATGCTGCGGGTGCAGGGCTTCAAAGCTAAGCGATTGCTCGTCGAGCAGGCAGGCCAACCGGTCGGCTTCCTCGACTGCACGATTCGCGTCAAGGGCGACAGCCCGCATCGCTTGTCTTTGACACTCGATCCCGCACACGCCGCCGTGGCCGCGCCACTGATCGCTCGCGCACTCAAGATGTGCGCCGATCGTCGCCCCGATCGAGCGGAACATCCCGTTTTGGTGGCGCTGGGGACACATCATACGCAGCCGATCGCGCACCTGCGGCAACTCGGTTTTGAGGAAATCGAAGTAACGCATACTTTAGGCATAGGCCTTGTCTAGCACCAGAGGGCAAGTTGCCCTGTATATGGTTGCAAGTACCAGGCCACCATAAATAACGGACAGATGATTAGGAGCAAGGCAATGGCAGACACAACTGAACGATCCGAAGTATTGCAAATGATCCAGGCGGGCAAGATCAGCGCGGCCGAAGGCGTCGAGCTGCTCAAGGCCATGCACGCGACGCCCGCCGCGCGCCCGGCCGAGCTCGACAACCGTTGGCTGCGTGTGCGGGTGGCCGATCTCACCAGCCGGCGGCCGCAGGTCAATGTCAATGTGCCGATGACCTGGGTCAACGCCGGCCTGCGTATTGGCCGCAGCTTCGTGCCGGAGCTGGATCAAATCGATTGGAATCGGGTGCTCAACTCGCCACCGGGCAGCGGCCCAATCCGCTTGTTGGAAGTCGAAGACATGGACGACAATCAGCGGATAGAAATCAGTGTAGAATAGGAGCGCGACGCTATGAAAACTGCCACGTATGAGACATCTCCTACCCCGCATATCACCGTAGTCGCCTGTCACGACGATCTGGTTGTCACGGGCACCGGACAACCCCGGGTCGTTGTGGAGATCGTCGACGACTCGGAGGCTTCGCGCATCGAGCGCACCGGCGAGACGATTACCGTGACGGCCATGGAGTCGTGCGAAATCGAATGCCCGACCGAAGCAACGGTGACCATCGAGCGCGTCAGCGGCGATTTGCGTCTGAGCCAATTGAAAGGTACACTCGCCATTGATACCGTCAACGGCGACGCCGACCTGCGCGACATCGGCCCAACTTCGGTCAAGGCGATCCAGGGTGACGCTTCGATCCGGGATGCCGAAGGTGTCCTGCGCATCGAAACGATCCGTGGCGATGCCAAGCTCAAACGGGTCGATGGGGCACTCAATATCGATCGGGTCTCGGGCGATCTCTCGGCGCGCAATCTGGCCGGCAACGTCAACCTGGGCAAGGTCGAGGGCGACTTGTCAATCGAAACCGAGCTCAACCCGGGTCAGGCGTATAATGCCAACGTCAACGGCGACATCGTGTTCCGCATCGATGGCGGCGGCGCCAGGTTCAACCTGAGCAGCCGGGGCGAGATCCGTAATCGCCTGCCAATGGTCGATTGGCGCGGCACCGCTCAGGCCGCCACCGGCACGTTCGGCGATGGATCGGCCCAGGTCAACTTGTCGGCCGGCGGCGACTTGCTCATTCTGCCCGCCAGCGGCGATTGGGGATTCGACGACATCTCGGATCACGTCGAGTCGATCATCGAATCGGCGATGGGCCAGTTCGAGTCACAAATGTCCAGGATGCAGCACGACCTGGAAGAGCGCTTCGGCAAGGCCAGCAGTCGGTCGGAGCGCGCAGCCGAACGGGCCAGGCATGCAGCTGAGCGAGCCAAACGCCGCGCCGAACGAGCCGCCGGTTCTTGGGGCGCGTTCTTTGCGCCAGGACGCCCGCCGACGCCGCCCCGGCCACCGGCTGAGCCGGTAACAGATGAAGAACGCCTGGCTGTGCTGAAAATGGTCGAAGATGGAAAGATCACCGCCGACGACGCAGCCAAGTTGTTGGCGGCTATGGAAGGTGGATAACGCTTGGTCGCACACGCCACCCGAGCGCAAGACTCGTTCTCCGGTTTGCGTCCCATCAACACGATCCGCGATCTGGTCGAAGTCGCCGATCTCATCGAGCGCGCCTTCGCCGACGACATGGACGAGTCCGGACGCAGAGCCGTGCGCGAGATGCGCTGGTTCGGCCGGTTGGGATTCTTGTTCGGGTGGCTGGATACCTTGAATGGTCCGGGGCAAGGCATAATTCCGGGCTTTGTGTGGATTGAAGATGGGCACGTCATGGGCAATGCCACGGTACGGCGACTGAGCATGTTCGGACGCGGTTGGATGATCGGCAACGTGGCCGTGGCACCCGAGTGGCGCGGGCGCGGCATTGCCCGCAGTTTAATGAACGCCAGCGTCGAATCCGCCGGTCAGCAGAACGCCGATTGGATCGCGCTGCAAGTTCGATCGGATAACACTATCGCCCGCAACCTGTATGCTTCGATGGGCTTTCAAGCCGTGGGCGAAACGATCGACTTTCAGCGTACTGCTCCCGATCGGGTCGCTCGGCCCGATCAGCTGGTTGAGGGCCGATTGCGGGCGGCGCGGCCGGAGGATACCGATCATATCTTCGCTTTGGCCCAGGCTTCGATCAGTGAGGCGATGCGTTGGGCCGAGCCGGTGCATCGCAGCGCGTTCGAGCTTGGCCTCGAGCGACGTTTGAGCGACTGGTTGACCGGCACACAATCGGTGTGGCGCGTCGTCGAAGCCGGCGGCCAGGTTCGCGGAGTAGCCATGGCGCAGGCCGGACGCTGGTCGCATCGCGGTCAGCTGCGTGTATGGGTCGCGCCCTCGCAGCAGGGTCGCATCGAGCAAACCTTGGTCGACGCTGTGCTGGCTGAGTTGAAGCCGCCGGTTGGTCCGATCATGGCGCGCATCACGGGACAAGCTGCCGATGCGCGCGCCGCCCTGGAAGCACGCGGCTTCAAACAGGTCCGGGCGCTGACATACATGCGGCTGACAGTGCAAGCCGTAAAACGGATTTGAACATGACAAGCGACGAAGAACGACTACACATTCTGGAGATGATCCGCAGCGGGCAGATCACAGTCGATCAAGGCGCGGAGCTGCTCGAAGCTTTGGGCGACGAGAGCGACACAGACGGATCGGCGGCGGACAGCACCTCACCCGATCCGTCGCCGCCGATGGACGTACCCGCCTTTAGCAATTGGTGGCTGATACCGTTGTGGATCGGCACGGCCATCTTGATCCTGGGGGCACTGTTGCTGTCGGCAGCCTATCAGGGCAGCGGCTGGTTTCTGATGGTGTGCGGCTGGCCGGTATTCTTGATCGGGCTGCTGGTCATCATCGCCGCCTGGTTTTCACGGGCCGGGCCGTGGGTGCATATTCGCGTCCAACAGCGCAAATCAGGCCGGCACGACATCCGCCTCAGCCTGCCCTTGAATCTGAGCGTGAGTGTTTTGAAAGTAATCGGCCGCTTCATTCCCCAACTCAAGGAAACCGGCGTTGACGACATGTTGATCGCGATGAAGGACGGCGTCAAGCCTGAGCAACCGCTGATCATCGACGTCAACGAAGAGGAAGACGGCGAGCACATTCAAGTTGTGATTGGATGACTCAGCACCTGGCAAGTCCGAGAGACCTGCCGGGTGTGAATTGGAGGGTCGCATGACCACTGCAGAAGAACGTATGCAAATCCTGAAGATGATACAGGAAGGCAAAATCTCAGCCGAAGAAGGCGCCAAGCTGCTGCAGGCGCTGGGCGCCGGCTTCAAAGCCGACAAGCGGCCACCCGTTCCACCGACGCCCGGCGGCAGTGACGCGCGTTGGTTCCGCGTGCGCGTGACCGATCTTTCCAGCGGCAAGAACAAGGTCAACGTCAACATCCCGATGGGCTTGGTCAACGTGGCGATGAAGATGGGCGCACGCTTTGCGCCCAACGTCGAGAACGTGGACTACAACGAGTTGATGGAAGCCATCAAGAGCGGGGCCAGCGGCAAGCTGGTCGACGTGACGGACGAAGAAGACGGCGAGCGCGTGGAGATCTTCGTCGAATAACGAAGAACCAGGCTCCTCGTTGAGAAGCCTGGCTCCCACCTATTACGCGGGCCGGAGCTACGACCCGCCCCATGAGGACATGAATAATCCATCCGCTTCGAGCCAATAGATACCATCGGTTCCGCTCGACCGGCCGCGCGCTATTTATCTCCCCAGAATCCTCAACCCCGGAGGTCATCATGTCTGATCCCAAGCAACTCGCACAAGATTTTCTTGCCGCGCTGGCGATCAACGACGCCGCACACTATGAAACGATTCTGACCGAAGACGTCGGAATGGCGATTGGGCGTTGGGATGGCAGCGAGCTCCATCGACCGCGCCACCGCGTGGTCAAGCGCTTGGTCGAAGAGTGGTCAGCCTGGCCCGATCCCTCGGCCGAAATGCTCAACGTGGTAGCGGAGGGCGATCAGGTTGCACTGGAGTTTCGCGTTCAGGCCACCGAGAACGATCGGTACGTGGAGCACAACCGGTCGGCGCTCCTGAAGATCAAAGACGACAAAATCCAACTGATCAGAATGTATTGCCCCGAGCCAATCCCCAGCGCACGCCGCAAAGGCTGGATCGCGCCGGCCACGCTGACGGAAGAAGAACTGAGCCGCTTGTTCGAATCGATGATGTACGCCGACGATCCGTATGAATGGATCGCGCCGGATGAGTCCGGTCGTTCCAGTCTGCGGGGCGGCATGGGCGGCAGCGGCGCAGCCCATCCCGGCAGTAATGGCGTGGGCGGTGTGCGCTGGTCAGCCGAAGAAGCCGATCGGCGGATTGAAGACATCATCGCTTATCACCGCGAGCGCGACATTGGCTTCCAGTGGTGGGTCACGCCCCATGACACGCCTTCCGATCTGCGCGAACGTCTGGAGAAGCACGGCCTGGTATTGGCGGGTGACGCCCTCACCATGGCGCTGCTCGGACTGGACGACCTGGACATTCCGACAAATCCCGATGTCACGATTGAATTGCTGGATGGATATGATGAAGCCGCCATCGACGCCATCGCTCACATCACCATGGTTTGCTTCAATTGGACGCAGGCACAAGTCGATGAACGACGGCCCGGTTGGATCGAGCGTATGCGCGATGAACGCTTCCGCGAACGTGAAGGCAACTTCCTGGCGCGGCTCAAGGGCCAACCGGCTGGCTATGGGCGGGTGATGCTGCAAGCCGGCATCGCCTACATGGGCGGCGCGGGCACGCTGCCGGAATTTCGCGGTCAGAAAGTTTACTCGACCTTGCTGCGCCGGCGATTGGAATTTGCACGCGAACGCGGCTATCAGCTGGCCGCCATCAACGCGGAGCCGCTGTCGCGCCCGATTGTAGCGCGCTATGGCTTCAAAGAATATTCGCGCGTCTACATCTACGGTTGGATGCCGGTGATGGACATGGACGTGATCAAATCGTTGGTGCCGCAATAGCCGCGCGGACGATTGTTTCGGAACGTGGGAGGTACAGATGTTAGGCTGCCGACTAAAGTCGGCGTTCCGGAGCGCCGACTTTAGTCGGCAGATCCCAGAAGCAAACCTCAACGTCTATAGAACGCCGCCGCGTTCCGCACTCTGATGTCATACTGCTCATGAGCACGACGCCCCAGCCCTATCAACCGCCGCCGCATGGCTGGCGCACGTTTCTCATCGTCTGGGCAACGCAATCGATCTCGGTTTTCGGCAGCAATCTCACGTTCTTCGCGCTGAGCATTTGGCTGACGCAGACGCTGTATCCCCGTCCTGATCAGAAGCCTGAGCTCGCCTTGGCGTTGTCGGCGGTCAGTCTGTCGTTTGCCCTGCCCCGTTTATTCTTGATGCCGATCGCCGGCGCGTATGCCGATCGGCACGACCGCAAACGCACGATGATGATCGGCGATGCACTCAACGGCGTGTTGAGCCTGATCCTGGCCGCCTTGGTCATCACCAACACCTTGCAGCTGCCGGGACTGATTGGACTATTGATCTTGCATTCGATCTTCGCGATCTTTCAACAGTCCGCCTTCGACGCGTCGTATGCGATGATCGTGCCGGAGCCGCAGCTGCCGCGCGCCAACGGCATGATGCAGTCAATGTGGTCGTTATCCGGCCTGCTCTCGCCGTCGATCGCGGCAACGATCATCGCCCTGCCCGCGTTGTTGCGGCAGGGCGGCATGACCGGCGGAATTGCGCAGCTGCAAGACGGCTCGGCGTTGACGATGCTGATCGATGCGGCGACTTTCCTCATCGCCGCCGGGGCGTTTGTCTTCCTGGCGAGCCCGTCGCCCAACCGAAGCGATTGGCAGGCGAGCAACGGCCGGCGCAAGAAGAGGCGCATGGCGGACGCTACGGATGATGCTCGTCTCCATGCGGTATGCAGG
>OFGW01000032.1_pt1 | contig 9627 bp, 6 predicted proteins | sample 1521861 | NCBI WGS metagenome assembly OFGW01 (sample SAMEA2553414, study PRJEB24118) | soil metagenome
GTCACGCTGCGCACTTCCTTCGGCAGCTCGGCCATCTCCGCGATGCCGCCGGCGTTGTCGGTGATCGGGCCGTAGGCGTCGAGCGCCACGATGATGCCGGCCATGGAGAGCATCGAGGTCGCCGCGATCGCGATGCCGTAGAGGCCCGCGAGAGAGTAGGCCGCCCAGATCGCCACGCACACCGAAAGCACCGGCCAGGCGGTGGAGCGCATCGACACGCCGATGCCGGCGATGATGTTGGTGGCGTGCCCCTTGGTGGAGGCCTCCGCGATGTGCCGCACCGGCGAAAAGTCCGTGCCGGTGTAGAACTCGGTGATGATCACCATGAGCGCGGTGAGCGCGAGCCCCACGACGCAGGTGCCCCAGGGCCCCGCCACGCTCGGGTCCGGATAGGCGGCCCCCACGTCCCTCATCATCCATCGCGTCACGAAATAGAAGGCGATGAGCGAGAGGATTCCCGCCACGGCGAGCCCCCGGTAGAGCGCGCCCATGATCTTGCCGCCCTGCGAGGTCCTCACGAAGAAGGTGCCGACGATGGAGGCGAGGATGGAGACCGCGCCCAGCACCAGCGGATACGTGACCGCGTGTTCCACCAGGCCGGGGCCGGGCAGCAGCAGCGTGCCCAGCACCATCGTCGCGATGATCGTCACCGCGTAGGTCTCGAAGAGGTCGGCCGCCATGCCCGCGCAGTCGCCCACGTTGTCGCCCACGTTGTCGGCGATCACCGCCGGGTTGCGCGGATCGTCCTCGGGAATGCCGGCCTCGACCTTGCCGACCAGGTCGGCGCCGACGTCGGCGCCCTTGGTGAAGATGCCGCCGCCGAGACGGGCGAAGATCGAGATCAGCGAGGCGCCGAAGCTGAGCGCCACCAGCGCTTCGAGGATCTGCCGCTGCGGCAGGCCCGCGCCCTGCAGGATCATGTAGTAGACCGAGAGGCCGAGGAGGCCCAACCCCACCACCAGCATGCCCGTGATGGCGCCGGACTTGAACGCGATGTCGAGCGCCGGGCGAAGGCCGCCGGCGCGCGCCGCGTCCGCCGTGCGCACGTTGGCGCGCAGCGACACCCACATGCCGATGAGGCCGGCAAGGGCGGAACCAACCGTGCCGATCACGAAGCCGATCGCCGTCCAGGTACCGAGGAAGTCCCAGAGCAACGCCACAAGAACCACCGCGACCATAGCTACTGTCTTGTTCTCGCGCGCTATGAATGCCTTAGCGCCTTCCTTCACTGCATTGGAAATGTCCTTCATTTTCTGATTGCCTGCATCCTGCTTGTTCACCCAGATCGCGGTCATGATGCCGTAAATGACGCCGGCAATGCCGCATATCAGGGCGAAAAGAATCGTGTTACTCATTAGTTCTCCTCCTTTAGAATTGATTTATAGTACAATTAGTTTAATAATTAATGCCAATAACGCTTTCCCCTTCCCGCATCCCCCCCCGTAAGTTTATAAGACCCGCTTAAACCTCGAACTTGCCGCCGATCATGTCCTTCAAATAGTGGTTTTCCGCCTTGAGATTTTTTACCAGAACCCGGACCACGTCGCGCATGGACAAAAGGCCTACCAGCCCGCTCTCCTCAACGACCGGGGTGTGACGGATATTATTCTGAATCATGATGGCCATCACGTAGTCAAGATCGTCTCCCGGCTTTACCACAAGCAGGTTGGTGCTCATGACATCCTTGATCCTTACGTTGCTGCTCTCGCTCCCGCGGGCATCGTTCTTGACGATGTCGCGCTCCGTGACGATTCCCGCGAGCGACCCCTTGTCCATCACGAGCAGCGCCCCAATGTTGCACTCGGTCATCTGCTTGGACGCGTCCAGGAGCGACTGATCGCCGGTGATGCTGAAACACTCGATGCCTTTAATGCTCAGCAGTTCTTTGACCTTCATGGCTTACTCCACAAAATTATGAAACGATTTACTTCTCGCGCCCGCTATATTTCGCAAACACCATGGCGGTCGTACGGTAGAACAGGTGCGCGAACTTTGAATACGGTGCGTACGCAAAGAGCGACCAGATGAACACAAGGTGCAGATAATAGACAAAGTAGCCCAGGCCCATGTCGGCAAGCCGAAGCGCCCAGGAAAGCATGCCCGTTGCTCCGACGCCGATGACGATCGTAAGGAAGATCCAGTCGAAATAGGAGCCCATACCTGCCTTGCCGGCTTTGGCAAAGCGGTTGAACAAGAGGATCACAACGCCCGCAGCGAAAGCGATGGAGCTAACCAGCGCCAGGATCTTTACAGGGTCGCTATTCGGATAGGGCGACTCGCCGAAGTGGAAAGGCCCGAAAGGCTGGATGCCCAGCAGTTCAAAGCCGTAGAGGTATACGATCGCCCAAGTCGTTACGACCGCGAGTCCGGCGAAGGAATAGAACAGGAGCATATGGCCCCACTGCCTCAGCCGGTTCACGTTGCAATCTGCGAACTTCGAGTGGGCCAGGATCGTGGTAACGGAGGAAACAATGTCACCCCCGAGGCTGCCGCTGGACTTCATCTCTCCGGCCTGGGCCTTCATACCAGCCCACAACCGTTTGATGCCGACGAAGGCAGATGCGGCGGCAAAGAGCGCCGTCAGGATGAACACGGTATCGATCACCGGCACGGGAACGAACTTGTGGTAAGCCATGATGTTGCCCTCGGCCCTTGGGGCGGTAAAGCCCGCGTTGCCGACCGCTATCAGGATGACATAAAAAAGCACCATCGGGATGGCGAACAGGACCGGGAGAAGCTTCCAATCCGTCGCGATCTTCGCGAAGAAGGGAACCATGGCAACGTGCTTGATGCTCTGCTTCCGGATGGCATTCAGCACTTCGCCGGGCTTGGCGCCGCGGGGGCAGTAGGCCGTACAGTCGCTGCACTGGTGGCAGAGCCATACGTCGGGGCTGGTGATGAGCTTGTCCTTCTGGCCCCATTGGGCAAGGACCATCTCCTTGCGCGGGAAGGGGTTCCCCTCGGGCGTAACGTTGCAGACCACCGAGCAGGTGGCGCACTGGTAGCACTTCTTCAGGGACTCGCCGCCTCCCTTGAGGATCTCGTTCACAAATTGAAGATCTGGTTTAATAACCGTTGCTTCTGACATATATATTTATCCTCCACTTACTTTTTAGGAGTCTTTTTTATTCTGCACTGCTTTGAACTCCGCCTGCACCCAGCGTTTACGAGTGCGTCGCGCGAGTGCAGGGCGAACTCCACATTCCCTATCGTTTACATGGTCCTGAACGGATTCGGTCCGATCTCTTTGATCCTGGCAGCAAACTCATTGAGCATGTCCGGGAGCTTGTCGTATTCATTTATCGCGATTTGCATCAGCTGGACGCGCTCGGACTCGAGTTGGAGCCGGTTCAGAGTCTCGCTCACCTTGCTGAAGCGGGTGTTCGCGAGCTCGCTGCCCTTCACGAAGTGGCACTGATAGTTCTCCCCGTACTTGCAACCGAGAAGCAGCATACCGTCGGCGCCCTTGGACAGCGCGTCGGCAACCCACACCAAGTTCATGCCGCCCAGGCACCGCATGGAAATGAACCGGAATGCCGGATCAATCTTCTTTCCGGCAATGGCTGCCGTATCGAGCGCAGGGTAGGAGTCGTTCTCGCAGACCAGGCAAATGATCGTCGGCTTGTCCTCATCATCGGAGTATTCCACAGACTTGAGCATCGAGCCCACGATATCAACGCTGTAATCCTTGAACGAAACGATGCGTTCGGGACAGGCGCCCATGCAGGTGCCGCAGCGACGACAGCGGTTGAGATTGTACTTGGGGATGCCCTTCTCGTCCTCGTCGATCGCGCCGAAAGGACACTCCTCCGTGCAGCGTTTGCAGGCCGTGCACTTGATGAGCATGGGATCCGGGAACGTCACGTCCCAAGCCCGGGGATGGACCGCAACACCGCGCGCTACGTGGTCCATGGCCTGGATGGCCTTGAACGCCGCTCCGGCCCCGTCTTCTTGGGCCTCGGCCATGTTCATGGGCTGGTGCACACCTCCTGCCGCGTAGATGCCTGTCCTCCGGGTCTCGTACTGGAAACAGATAAAGTTCGAATCCGCGAAACCGGACGCCCCTTCGAGGGTCGGAACTTCCGGTCCCTGACGGTAGCCGAGATTCAGGATATAATCGGGCTTGGGCGTCTGCTCGAGGTAGTTCTTCTTGGCTTCGTCGCCGCCGCCTGCAGCCTTGGTAAGCCCATCCGCATATTCCTGGGGACCGCGCGTGGTCGGGACCATGCCCGTGGCGAGAACAACGAGGTCTGCCTCGACCTTCACCTTCTCGCCGGTCTTCAGACCGAAGAGTGTGTTCTCCATCTCTACGAACAGGTTGCCGCTGCCGGCATCGGATACGCCGGTCACATCCGCCTTGGTAAGCATCACGCCTGGATTGTTCTGGGCTTCTTTATAGTAGAGTTCGGTCCTGCCCGGGGTCCTGATGTCCTTGTAGAAGATCATGGCAAGGGCGTCGGAATTCTGGCGGACATACTGCGCCTGTTTCAGCGACGTGGCGCAGCACATGGAAGAGCAATAGGGCAGATGGTTCGGGTCGCGCTGTCCCGCGCACTGCACGAAGGCAACCTTCAGGGCCGGTTTGCCGTCGGATGGGCGCAGGAGCTTGCCGCCGTTTTTCTTCGCGATGTCTTCGAGTTCGAGGTTCGTGACCACGTTCTTGAGCTTTCCGTACCCGAGGTAATCGAGCTTGTTTGCATCGTAGGGCTTCCAGCCAGTGGCCATAACAATGGCGCCGATCTTCATGGTCTCGCCATTCGAAAGTGTCACGTCGTACAGACCTGGCTGTCCGTCGGTCTTTGACACCGTCGTTGACTTGTAGACCTTGATGTTCGGGTTGTTTTCCACCTCGCTTACCGTTTTATTGATGTCCGTGTCCACGATGAGCGGCTTATTGATATAGGAGCCGGTCGGTATCTTTTTATAAAGCTTGTTCACGAACCCGCCGAGTTGCGCCTCTTTTTCAACGAGTACGACCTTTTCGCCCGCTCCTGCCGCGGACAAAGCAGCGGTCATGCCGGCAATACCGCCGCCGATCACCAGGATCGTCTTGTTCAGGTCCGGCAGGATGTTCGGCTCCGGCAGATCACCCTTCTGGCACTTGACGATGCCCATGGTGAGGTAGTCGTAGGCGGCATCGTTCGTCGCATCCGTGTTCGGCTCCATGGTCCAAGCAACGAACTCGCGGATGTTGACGCGCTCGACGATGGCGCCGGGGAAATCGAATTCTTCGTATTTGACGCGGGGAGAACAGGCGGCGATGATAATCGTATTCACGCCTTCCTTCGCCATATCGTCTTTTATCAGCTGAATGCCTTCGGGGCTGCACAGGACATCGTGGAACTTGTAGTTCTGGACCTTCTTGGCAGCACCGGCGACCTTTTCAACGTCCATCGCTTCCTTGATGCCGCAGCCCTTGCAGATGTATACGCCGTATTTCTTCTCCATCCCTATTTCCTCCTCAAGCTCTGGATGCTCTTCATCACGACGCCGGTTGCATCCTGCGCTGACCGCGCCACGTCCACAGGCGTCTTGAGCGTCCCGGTCGCATAGATGCCCGCGGGCAGGGCCGCCTGGTCCACGAACCCGTCATCGGTCATTGCAACACCAGCGCTCTTGAGAGACTCTGACGTGGGTTGCATGCCCGTGGCGAGAACGACCATGTCAAAGGTCTCGGTGACCTTGCCGCCGCCGTGGATATCCTCGGCCGTGACCAGCACGTCGCCGTTTGCACCCTGCTCGATCTTGGCGACCTTGCCTTTGAGGAAGGACACGTTCTGGTCTTCCTTGATCTTGGTATAGAACCGGTTCTCATAGAGGCCCGGGGTCCTCATGTCGATATAGAAGATCTTTGCCTTTGAGTCCGCATAAAGCTCCCTGATATACGTAGCCTGCTTGATGGAGGCCAGACAGCATATATAGGAGCAATGCGCCAGGTGGTTCTCGTCGCGCGAACCCGCGCACTGCACAAAGGCGATGTTCTTCACTTCTTTGCCGTCGGAGGGACGCACGATCTTGCCGGCCGTGGGGCCGTTGGGTGCCGCCATCCGCTCCATCATCATGTTCGTGATCACGTTCTGGACCTTGCCGAAGCCGAGATTGTCCATCTTCGTCGCATCGTAGGGGTTCCAGCCCGTGGCCATCACCACTGCTCCGACCTTGACGTTCACGGTCTCCGGCTTCATGTCGAGGTGGATCGCATCGTACTTGCACGCATCAACGCACTTGGCGCAGGAAGCGCCTTTGCAGGTCTTCTCGTCGATGACGTACTTGAGCGGGAAGGCCTGGTTGTGGGGGAGATAGGCCGACTTGGTGGTGCTCATGCCGAAATCGAAGTCATTCGGGCGCTCTGTCTCGCAGGCCTCGGCGCACTTGTTGCAGCCTGTGCATTTATCGTTCACGAACCGGGGCTTGATCTTGATCGTGACATCGAAGTTCCCCTCGGAGCCCGAAACTTTCTCCACCTCGGCAATAGTGTAGTTCGTCACGTTGCCGTTGTTCTTGATGCGTTTATTCTGGTTTTCCAGTCCGCAGTTCGGCGGGCAGGGTTTCCAAAAATACTGTTTGAGCTGCGTCACGCGACCGCCGAGGTAGGGGTTCTTCTCCACAATGATGACCTCGGTGCCGGCTTCCGCGGCCTCCACTGCTGCCGTGAGGCCGCTGAAGCCCCCACCGACAACCAACATCTTATTTTGCGCCATGGTATCTCATTCCTCCTTAAAGGCAGTACGGACTACGTGATTGAAAATTGCAGATTGGAAATTTTAGATTTGAAAATAAAAAAACGGCAAATTTATTCCTTCGTTTGCAATTTAAAATTTACAATTTCCAATTTTCAATAAAGCTCCGGGGAGGCTCCCCTCCCCGGAGTTATAAATGTTCTTAATGTTTAGCGGGAGCAGCATCTTCAACAAGCTGTACGTATGGAACCTCCTCGACTTCCCACTTGTCGGTCGCCTGGTCGTAGTTCGAGTTGACGAAGCACTTCCAGTTGTTGTCGTCCACGAGGTCGAAGTCGCCGCGATAGTAGTAGCCGGGGTAGCGCGACTCTTCCCGGAACAGGATGTGGCGCGCATGGGCCTCCACGGAGAGGATGCGGTGATAGTTCTCCCAGCAGCGCATCAGTTCGTGCAGGTTGGAAGCAGCCATCTTGGAGGTGTCTTCCTTGAGCATCTGGAGCTTACGGAGACCTTCTTCGAGCATGGTCTTGGAGGTCATGTACCAGGTCGAGATGCCGCCAAAGTACTCGTCGGAGATCTTCTGGAGACGGGTCTGGAGCATCTTCGGCTTGATGTAGTTCGGGTTGATGTCCGTGGCCGTGGTGTAGGTCTTGTGTTTCTCGTAGACCTCGAACGGCAGATAGAGCTCGGCCGCCAGGTGGTCCGCCGTCTCTTTGATCGTCGGCGTGTAGTTCGGGTTGTCGAGCAGGAACGAGATCGCGTTCTTGGCAGCAATACGGCCTTCTGCATGCGAACCGGACGAGAACTTGTGTCCGGAAGCGCCGCAGATGTCTCCGCACATGAACAGGCCCTTCACGGTCGACATGCGGTTGTAGTTGCCTGCCGGCCATTTCTTGTTCCACTCTTCCGGAGCGCCCACATCATCCGGACCGCAGCACCAGAAGCCCGCGCAGCCCGCATGCGAGCCGAGGAGATAAGGCTCGGTCGGCATGATTTCGGACGGGACCTTGTCCGGCTCGACGTTCTGCGCAGCCCAGAGACCGGCCTGGCCGATGGCCATATCGAGGAAGTCTTCCCATGCCTCTGCCTCGAGGTGCTTCACCTTCTTGGCGCCCTCTTTGTCGCCGAGCTTTTCCTTTAAGTTCTTGTTGATCGCAGCCATTGCCTCATCCGTTCTCATGAGAATCGGCCCTTTGCCGAGCTTCATGTCACGCATCATGAGGTGGTTGCGGATAGCAGTGCCGAGGTTATCGACATACTTGCCATACTTCGCCTTGGCTTCCGCCAGAGCGTCGGCCTTGGCGCAATAGTCTTCGCCTAGGCTGTTGGTCGCCTTTGCCTTGAAGAACAGGAACCAGGCGCCCACCGGTCCGTAGCCGTCCTTGAACCGGGCGGGCACGAAACGGTTTTCCATCATGGTCAGCTCTGCGCCGGCCTGAAGGCCGGGAATCATGACGACATCCATTTCATTTCCTCCTTACTGCTGCACGCCCTTTCTCAACGCATGCCGTCTAAAGTGACGAATGATGTCTGCGGTCTCAGTCGTCGCTTAACCTGCCTCACCTCAAGCGGCAACCTGCTCGCCGGCTTCGGCGTGCACAGTCAGCTCTAGTGCGCCGCTGTTGGCGAGAAGATTGCGCGCAGCGCCTACCTGATCGGCACTGCCGTGTGCGATGACCAGATACTTGCCACCCTTCAAATGCTCTTCATACTTGATGATGTGTTTTTTCGAGACGCCCCAGCCGAGCAGCGCGCCCAGCAACCCACCGGCGGCCGCCCCGGCGACCACGCCTTCGACGCCGGCCAACAGCATTGCGGCGAATGGGCCGGCGACCATCAGCGGGCCAAAGCCCGGTACCCAAATGAACGCCCCGCCAACCAACCATCCAAACAAGCCGCCGACCCATGCGCCCGGTTCAGCGCCGCCCTTGGCCAAATCCCCTGCCGTGATGAACCCGTGCACTTCTTTCTCGCTTACCAGAGCCTTGGCAATAATCGACACGTGTGCAATCGGGAACCTGCCCTCATTCAACTTGCGAACTGCTGTTTCAGCCTGCGGCATGCTTTCATAAACTCCAATAACACTCTGCTCAGCCATGAACGATCTCCCAAGTCCTCTTTTAGCTACGACCTCATTAAACAGCTGTCAAGCCGGTTTTGTCCTTACGTGCCATTTAACACAAGTTTAAGCCCACCTTATGGGTGATTTGTCACGAAAGGTGCGGCGTCTGATCTTTTACCACGGAGAACGCGGATCTCGCGGATAAAAAGTGGTGCGTGCGGAGTGGGGTAGAAGCAGCTCCTGACATCTGCCCTGGACGAACACATGGGTTGCGTCCGATGGGGGATAGACCACGGCGATTCACAGAGAGCCGCTATGTCTCAACCGCGTCGTCGTCCGGGAGGATCGGCAGTAACCAGCTTCGGCTGTCACGCGCGATCAGCACCTCGGCGGCTTCCGGTCCCCAAGTGCCGGCTTGATAGTTGGGGAAGTCGTGCGGTGCAACCGCCTGCCAGCCTTCCAGCACCGGCGTCACGATCGACCAGGCCGCTTCAACTTGATCGGCGCGCATGAACAAAGTGGCGTCGCCCAACATCACGTCGAGCAGCAGCGTCTCATAGGCTTCGGGCGGCACGGCTTTGAATGCCTCACGATACGTGAAACGCATATCGACTGGGCTGAGTTGCAGCTTGGCACCGGGCTGCTTGGCCTGGAAACCGAGCCGGATACCTTCGTTGGGTTGAATGTGAATGGTCAGGCGATTCGGCTGCCAATCGCCGATCGCCGAGGTGGGAAATGATTGGTGCGGCACCGGCCGGAATTGAATCGTGGCCTCCGACACCCGGGCCGCCAGCCGCTTGCCGGTTCGCAGATAGAACGGCACACCCTGCCAACGCCAGTTGTCGACGAACAGTTTGAGCGCCGCAAATGTCTCAGTTGAAGAAT
>OFGW01000034.1_pt1 | contig 9523 bp, 7 predicted proteins | sample 1521861 | NCBI WGS metagenome assembly OFGW01 (sample SAMEA2553414, study PRJEB24118) | soil metagenome
CCATGCAGCGTTGCATTGGCGGCAGTCAGTGTAAAGTTCACGTCGCCTGTCACTTGTCCGGAAAGCGCGTCGACGCTGGTCGGATCGCCGTTGTAGATGTACGGCTGATCGGGCGCTGGAGCCGGCCGGACCAGCCAGGTATCGCTGTAAACGGCCATGTCATAAATGCCGTCCGGCCCGGAGCGCGCGCCAAACGTGGCGTGCGTATCGGGGTTCCAGGCGATGACCGGCACGTCCGCGACCGGGTTGCTGCCCTCGTCGAGCAGCGTGCCGGTGATGTAGGCATCGCGCGCCAACAGTGTGATCGTCGGCACGTGCGTGGGCGTTAAGGGCCGCGCGTAGATCGGCAGCAGCGGCGGCGCGGCATACAGTTGACTCCCGACGCGCAGGTCCATCTTGTAGACGCCATGCGGCACCTGGATGGAATACTGCCCGCTTGAATCAAGCAGCTGCGATCGTCCGATACCTTCATCGGTGTGCAGCGAGACCGTCACGGTGAACGGCGGCGAGCCGCCGCCTGGCAGCTCAACTGCACCTTCAACCGTGGCATCGGCGGTCAGCACGTTGAAGTTCATGAGCTTGTGCTCGGGCGCAAGCGTATCGTCAAACTGCACCAGGCGCGGCGGATAAGGGTATACCCAGTGGTCGGGCACAGTGGTGCCGCTGACCGGATGCACATCGACCGCCCAGACGCCGGGCGACAGCGTCAACGAGTAAGCGCCTGACGCATCGGCCCAGGTTGAGGCCTGGCCCAACGCATCGACGCGATGGGCTTCAACAGACGCATTGAGGATCGGCGTCAACGTGTTGGTGCGCACCCAGCCGCTTACGATCTTTCTGGAAGTGCGGAAGGTGAGTGTGACGTTCAGGTCAGGCACGATCACAACTTGAGGCGCGGGCGGGAACAGTCCACTCCGATCGGGCGGCGGCGCAACCAAGAGAGTTGCCGTCACACCGATCGGCAGATCGCCGATCGCGAAGCGGCCCTGCGGCCCGGTGACGTCGGATGGGCGCAGGCCGCCGGTCGTCACGGCGTATACTCGCGCGTCCTCCACAGGATTCAAGCCGTCGAGCACCACACCTGCAATGCCCGCCGGCTGAAGCGTCAGCGAGACATATTGCGTCGTGCTGGGGTTAAGAGTCACCGCCGTGACGTGCGAATGCCAGTAGGCGTCGTCGGGCAGCGGCTCGGCGATCAGCGCATAGGTTCCGGCCGGCAGCCCACCCAGTGCGAAGTCACCCGCGACGGTCGGTCGATCTTCCACCAACAGCGGGCCGGCGTAGACCTGTACCCGCGCATCCACCGGTGTGATCCCGTCCGGCGCGTAGACAGTGCCGGTAACGCTAGGCGTCGTCAACTCAAGCGCGCCCGGCAGCGACACGGGTGTCGTCAGCACGTGCACCGGCCAGATGTTCGACGGCGCGTAAGTCAGATCGTTCGCCGGCGGCACAACCCGTACGAGATAAGCGCCGGGCGTGACGCCCGCGAAGCTAAAGTCGCCGGTAGCGGTCACCACCTGGCTCTGCGCGTGAATCGTTTGATCGGGATTCAACAGCCAGGCCCAGGTGCCGTCCGGCACAGGCAAACCGCCGCCGGGGAGAGCGGCCTGGCCGCTAACCGTCACAGCGTTCACCGCAGCCGAGGTCAGGCTGACGCTTAGCAAAGTGAATGCCAGGGCCAGCACCACCCCGGCACCCACAAACGCAACACGAGTCTTATTCTTGTCCATGTTATCCTTCCTTCATGTTCAAAATGTGTTTGGCTTAACTGGGTCGTGGAGAAACGCTCATCGGCTTGGCTTAGATAGTCGATACACCTCCTGTCTTGGTTTGGGCGTCCGTTCCAGGTAGCGATAGATGGTCGTTCGCCGGATGCCCACACTGCTACCAAGACCACTATGCAGCGCGGCGGTTGTATCGACGTTTTGCGAATGTAAAATTCTTGTAAATGATTGAGTGGCGATCAAACACAGAACCCCGGCTCACATCGAACCGGGGTTCCAAAATCCTGCGAAGACACGAAGATAACTCTAGCCGGGCTACGTCTCTGCCAATGCGCGCCAGCGATCATCTTCTTGACCAGGTACGAACGGTCTATACAGTCCTACGCGATCGAGCAAGCCATCGTACTTGGTGCGCAGTTTGTCCGCCACGTCGTTCCACGTTCCGACGATGACGAAGGTCTCCAACATTTCGTCGCTGATCAGGCGCGGCATCTCGGCCCACTGCCCGCGCGCGGCAAGCGCACTCAACTGCTCGCCGATCGATCCCCAGCCGTGCAGCTCCAGCACGGGCCGATACGACGGCGTCGAGGCATAGAACGCAACCTGCGAGCGCTGCTGCTCGATCTCCTCGTCGTTGAATGCCACGAAAGCCATCGTCGCCAGCTCAACGGATTTTCGATCTCGATCGGCCTTTTTGGCCCCGGCCTCGATCGCAGGCAGGATCACTTCACCCAGATACTTGGCCGTGTGATACGGATGAACGTGGAAGCCGTCGGCGACTTCGCCGGCCAGCCGGCATAGCGGCTCGCCCACCCCGGCGATGAAGATCGGGATGTTGGGCTGCTCGATCGGCCCGGGTGCGAAGAAGGGCGACATCAAGGTGAGCTTGTAATGCTCACCGCGGAAGTTCAGCTTGGCACCGGTCTGCCAGGTGTTCCACAGGGCGCGCACGGCCTGCACGTATTCGCGCAAGCGTGGCACGGGCGGCGTCCAGGCCATGCCAAAGCGCCGCTCGATGTGCGCCTTGACCTGCGTGCCGAGCCCCAGCATCAAGCGCCCACCGGATTGCCTGGCCAGGTCCCAGGCGGTGTGCGCGACGACCGTGGGACTGCGCGCAAACGCGATCGCCACTGCCGTGCCAAACTTCAAGCGCGAGGTGTGCTCGGCGATCAGCGTCAGCGGCAGGAAAGGATCGTGCTGCGTCTCGCTGGTCCAGACCGCGTCGAAGCCGATCGCCTCGGCCGACTGCGCGAGTGCGCCTACGTCTTTGAGTTGGGTAGCGAAACCGATTGAGGCGTCGAGTTTCATGATGGTCTCCATTTCGGGAAAGGTGACGAATGAAACGTGATGCGTGAAACGTGAAAAATCCCGATCACGTTTCACTTTTCACGCTTCGTTTTTCACTCTTCCCACTTGCTCAATTCATTAATCTGCTTCAGCTCCTCTTCACTCAGTTTCAGGTCGATCACGCCCACCATCGCCTGCCACTGCTCGACGGTGTTGACGCCGATGATCGCACTGGTGATCGCCGGCTGGTGCATGACCCAGGCCAAAGCCATCTGCAGCACCGACTTGCCGCGCGCCTGCCCTATCTCCTCCAGCTTGTCGATGAGGGTGAAGTTCTTCTCCGTCATGGCATGCCGCAAGTTCCAGCCGCGCGTGCCGGGCTTCGGCTCGGCGCCGCGACGGTACTTGCCGCTCAGCAGACCGCCGGCGATCGGCGAGTATGGGATCACGCCCAGGCCATACTTGAGGCACACAGCCTGATGCTCGCGCTCGAATTCGGCGCGATGCACCAGGTTGTAGTGCGGCTGCAGCGTGTCATAGCGCACGAGATCGTGTTTCTCGCTGACCCACAACGATTCCATCAAATGCCAGGCTGGTAGATTCGAGCAGCCTACGTAGCGCACCTTGCCGGCCTTGACGAGATCGTCCATCGCGCGCAGCGTGACCTCAAGCGGCGTGTGCGCGTCCCAATAGTGCGTTTGATACAAGTCGATGTAGTCCGTCTGCAGGCGGCGCAACGATGCTTCACACGCGTCGACGATGTGTTTGCGGCTCAGGCCCTCGTCGTTGGGACCGTCGCCCATCCGGCCGCGCACCTTGGTGGCGAGGATGATCTGATCGCGCTGCTCGGTCTTGAGCCACTCGCCGATCAATGTCTCGGCCACACCGCCCGGATTGCCCTCGGCCCAGCGCGAGTAGACGTCGGCGGTGTCGATGAAGTTGCCACCCGCGTCGAGAAACGCGTCGAAAACCGGCGCGGCATTTTCACGCGGCGCGGTCCAGCCGAAGTTCATGCTGCCCATACAGAGTTCGGAAACTTTCAAGCCGGTTCTACCCAGGTACTTGTATTCCATGATCACCTCCTGATGTTAGTCAATTGGTCAACTGGTCGGTTAGTTACCTGGTTGCCCGAAGAACCAATTGCCCAATTACCAGTTGCCTAATTGCCCGATCAGAGATACCCATTCGCTTTGTACCAGTCGTACGCTTCCCGCAGCGACTGTCGTATCGGCGTGCGCGAAGCGGGCAGACCCAACTCGCGCTGCGCTTTGGACGAATCGAACCAGATGAATTCGCGCGTCAGGCGCAGCTGCTCGCCGCTGAGCGGCAGCTTCGGCCCAACGACGGCCGCGATGGCGTCCAGGACGAATGCGCCGACGGGAATCAACGCTTTGGGCATGGTGAAGCGCGGTGGCTTGACGCCGACAATCTCGCACGCCATTTCAAGCGTCTGCCGGTTGGTCAGGTTCTCGCCGCCAAGGATGTAACGTTCGCCGGGCCTGCCCTTCTCGATCGCGGCAATATGTCCCGCGACCACATCCTGCACCGCGACGAAATTCACGCCGCCTTGCGGAAAAACAGGAATGCGTTTACGGGCTGCTTCGCGCAGAATACTGCCTGAAATCCAATTGATGTCACGCGGGCCGACGATGCCGGCCGGGTTGACCATCGTGATATCCTGTCCGGCTTTCGCTCGCTCGTGCACGATTTGCTCGGCCAGCCATTTGCTGTGCCCATAAGCAAAGCGTTGGGGCGGCAAATTGAAAGGGTCGGCTTCGGTGGCGGGCCGGCCCTTGACGATGCCCACGGCCGCCGCGCTGCTGGTGTGCACCACGCGCTTCACGCCTGCTCGCTGCGCAGCCTCGAAGACGAGTCGCGCGCCATCGACGTTGACCTTATAGATCAGATCGGCCTTGTTGCGCCAGTAGGAAGAGATGGCTGCAACGTTGAAGACGACGTCGATACCCTGCATCGCCGCGACCAACGAGTCGGGGTCAAGAACATCGCCGACAGCGTGCTCAACCTCAAGGTCTTTGATCGCCGCCAACGGCGAAGTGATGCGCCGCAGGATGCGTACGGACCAGCCCTGCTTGAGCAGACCTTCGGCCAGGTTGGCCCCGAGGCAACCGGTGCCGCAGGTGATAAGTGCTTTCATGTAAGAGGGCAGACACCTCGCGGTGCAAGTGTGGCGAATGGCGTATCGCTTATCGCATATCGCAAGTGAAGTAATGTGTACTGCGCAACCCTGGCATCGCGCAGCGCCGGGGCAGGTGTGCGTGACGCGTACTGCGTAAGAGAGGAATTACGTATCACGCAGTACGCAGCACGCATCAGTCTGTTGCTCTCTCGGTCGTCGCTATCGGCGTCAGGAACATTCGCGACAATCGGGTGCACCCGCCAAAGCGCTCGTAATGATCGGCGCGCAGCTCGACCACCGCATCGCCGTCGAGGTAGGCGTTTAGCGACTCACGCGAATCGAGCTCATATAACGTCAGATACTGGCTCCACTCGCCCGGCGGCGAATCAACCTTGAAGGTCTGCGCGCGTATGAAGCCGGGCTGCGCCAACACGTCGGGCACATGCTGCTGAACGTACCATTCAGTCCATACCGGTTCGTCCGCCGGATCGACTTCAACTTTGATGACGTAGATGATACTCACAGGCAACTCCTCATGAATGCGTCGCTATCGTCGCCGCCGACGCCGGCTCCGGAACGCGCGGCCATACCAGTAGTAGGGTTGCGACATGCGATAGACTTTACCCTGGAAGTAGCGAATGAAGCGGCGGACATCGCGATACAGCACGGCCACCAGGCCAATGCCCAACCCGATCGCCAGCGCCTGCCAGCGCTCTCCGACGGGAATCCATGCGACCGGGATCAGAATGTAGGCCGCGATGACAAATAACGCGAGCAGCAGCGCTGAGCTGAGAAGATGATTGCCGCGCCGTTGGCCGAGCGGGTAAAAGAAGGTCAGACCTATGCCGCCCAGCAGGCACAGCCATCCGATCACCAGCGGCGAAACGTACATCGAAGCGCTCTCTGGAAATGCGGGCGTGCCGATGCGCGCCTAAAACAGACCGAGACGCAGCAAGGCATCGAGCCACGGACCGACAAACCAGACCGCCAACGCGATCGCGCCGGCAATCTGAATCGGCATCTGGAAGGGCGCTTGCAGCTCCAGTGCCGAATGATGCCGGCGAACTCTGAGCAGCGGCGGCAGGATCAAGATCGCCGCCAGTCCGATCATCAGCAAGACGACCCAGGTCGGGATCAGACCGCTGAAGAAAATGGTCACGATCCCGCAGCCGGTCCCGATCAACAGCAGCGCCATCATCAGCCAATGGGTCACGCGCGGACCCAGCAGGCTGGCGGTGTGGGTCACGCCGGCTTCGAGGTCGCCTTCGAGGTCGCGCATTTCATTGAACAACTCGCCGTAGAGGCTGATGGCGACGATGAAGACAAACGGGAAAATCCATTGGCCGTCGGGCCTGGGCGTAAAGGTGAAGTACGCCGCCAGGAATTGCAGCCCGGCCAGCATCAGGCCATGCGAAGCCAGATCGACAAACGGGATGGCCTTCAAGCGAATGCGCCGCCACGAATACAGATGACCGATCGCCAGGCAGCTCGCGCCGATGATGAACGGCCACAGCCCCAGCAGCAGATAGATGGCGGCGGACACGACCGCCACACTGAACGATGCAGCCTGCGCGACCCGCACCGACAAGTGGCCGGCCGAGACCGGATTGCGATTGACCTTGGCCGGATTCAAGGCGTCGTCGGGTGCATCTTCCACGTCGTTGATCATGAAGGCAAAGCCCACCGCCAGCCAGTTGGCAACCAGCACCGCCACCAAGGGAATGCCGAATGAGCCCTTACCCGCCGCCGCGCCCAGCAGCGTGGTGACGATGACGAACCAGAGATACTCTTTGTAACGCGCCAAACGGATGATGCCATCGATCTGTTTTTTCAATTGAGTCTCTCCTGTGGATGAGTTGGCAGGTATCTGCATCTTGAGCGGAGGTCCGCGTGCTTTTCCGTAAGTTGGAGTCGAAGGATGCAAGTTGTGCGAGATTCCCGTTCATCACCGCATTGTTCGACTCCGTTACACTCTGCTCAGAATGCTTCCCCGCCCGCGCTCAAGCATCCTGAGCCGAACACGGTCAAGCATCCTGAGCGGAACGCAGTGAAGTCGAAGGATGCGGCTCGCGCGAATAATCACGTTGCGCGCTTCAGCGTCTCGCGCCGTTTCCGCTCCTGTTTCACGATCTCATGAATTCCGTCCCGGTCGCCACGAATCAACACCGCTTTCTTCGCGCGCGACCAACCTTTAATTTGCCGCTCACACAGAAAAGCCGCAGGCTCTGTTGGAAACTCATTCCACCACACTAACTCTACTGGTAAGCGTGAACTCGTGTATCCCTGGAAGAACCCCGTTTGATGTTGCGTCATGCGCAGTTCAAGATTTGTCGTCGAACCGGTGTAGTACGAACCATCAGCGCATTTCAAGATATAGACGAATGGCATAACCTTACTCATCAGCGCAAGCCGCATCCTTCGACTTCATGGCAAGCCTGTTCTTCGACTATACTATGTTCCGCTCAGAATGTGCTCGCCATTCCGCTCAGGATGCTTGCAGGCCTTCCACCACAATCGCTTCGCCCTGCCCGACGCCGACACACATCGTCGCCAGGCCGTAGCGTGACCCGCGCCGTTTCATCTCGTGGATCAGCGTGGTGACGATACGCGCACCCGAGCAGCCCAGCGGATGACCCAATGCAATCGCTCCGCCGTTGACGTTGAGTTTCTCAGCTGGGATACCCAGTTCGTGCGCGCAGGCGATCGATTGCACGGCAAAGGCTTCGTTCAACTCGACCAGATCGATCTGGTCGATCGTCAGCCCGGCGCGTTTTAACGCTTTGCGCGTGGCGGGGATCGGGCCGAGACCCATCGTGCGCGGATCGACGCCCGCGGCAGCCCCGGCGAGGATACGCACCATCGGCTTGAGGCCCAGGTCCTTGGCGCGCTCGGGCGTCATTAGCAGCACGGCAGCTGCACCGTCGTTCAAGCCCGAAGCATTGCCCGCCGTGACGGTGCCGTTCTTGCGAAAGGCCGGCCGGAGTTTAGCCAGCACTTCCAGCGTCGTATCCGGCCGCGGATGCTCGTCGGTATCGACGACGATCGGGTCGCCTTTGCGCTGCGGGATGCTCACCGGCACGATCTCGTCTTTGAAGCGCCCCGATTCGATCGCGGCCTTGGCCTTCATCTGGCTGTCGTAGGCAAACCGATCCTGCTCTTCGCGCGTGATCTCGGGCTGCTGCTCGTAGATGTTCTCGGCAGTCTCGCCCATCGATTCCAGCGGGAACATCGCCTGCAGCTTGTCGTTGGGATAACGCCAACCCAAGGCCGTGTCGTAGGCCGTGACGTTGCCCCAAGGAAATGCCTGCGTGCTCTTGGGAAACGACCACGGCGCACGGCTCATGCTCTCGACGCCGCCGGCAATGAACACGTCACCGTCGCCGAGCTTGATCGAACGTGCGGCGATGTTGATCGCGGCCAGCGACGAGGCGCACAAGCGATTGAACGTCACCGCCGGAAACTCGCTCGGGAAACCGGCAAGCAGCGTCGCCATGCGCGCCCCGTTGCGATTGTCCTCCCCCGCCTGATTCGCGCAACCGAAATAGCCTTCCTCCACAATCGCCGGATCGATCCGGGTGCGCTCGACCAGCGCCTTCAAGGCCAGCGCGGCCAGGTCATCCGGTCGTACTGCAGCGAGCACACCGCCGTGTCGTCCGACCGGTGTGCGTACGGCGTCGATGATTACGGCTTCGGGCATGTTCAACTCCTGCAAAGTGATGAGTGAAACGTGAAAAGTGATCAGAGCATTTCACGTTTCACTTTTCACGCTTCATTCAACCAACTTCAAATTCGGATCGATATCCAGGTCCCAGCCGGCCCGCTGACCGGCCAGGAAGCGCCAATGTGCGGCCGCCCCGATCATCGCCGCATTGTCGGTACATAGCCATAGCGGCGGCCAATAGACCGGCACGTTGGCTTTCATCTTCATCACGTAACGCAGCGACTTATTGGCTGACACACCGCCGCTCAACAAAATCGCAGTTGCGCCATACTTGTCGGCGGCGGCGATGGTCTTGTCGACGAGTTGATCGACGACACCCTTCTGGAAACTCGCGGCCAGATCCGCGATGGGCACCTCGGGCGGGATCGAGCCATCCTTCTCGACCGGCCCGTATTCCTGAACGGTGCGCAGCACCGCCGTCTTGATGCCGGAGAACGAAAACGCGAACTCGCCGTCGATCTTGGGCTTGTTGAATTTGAAAGCCTTGGGGTTGCCATCGACGGCGACCTTCTCGATCTTCGGCCCGCCGGGATAGCCGAGCCCGAGCAGCTTCGCCGTCTTGTCGAAGGCCTCGCCCGCCGCGTCGTCCCGCGTCTGCCCCACATTCTTGTAGGACCACGTGGCGCGGTCGCCCTCGGCCGCGTGCTCCTGGGC
>OFGW01000035.1_pt1 | contig 9405 bp, 10 predicted proteins | sample 1521861 | NCBI WGS metagenome assembly OFGW01 (sample SAMEA2553414, study PRJEB24118) | soil metagenome
AGCAAAAGTAGTCCGAGGGCAGGGACACTATTCGAATATGCAATGCAAAGTTAAAGGCCAAAGGCATTCAGTCACGAATAAAACTGCGGCAATGACAGGGAAGGATTTATAGATTCAGACTGAGAAACGCCGGGAAGAGGGATAGTTTCAGCATGTGCGTCTTCGATTGGTCTTATTTGTCCTGGCCTATGATCCGGACCTCGCGCTGCGGGAATGGTATGCTGATCCCGTTCTGCGCGAACTGCTCAAGGATTGCCTGATTGACCTCTGTCTGCGCCGTAAAATAATCAGGCACCGCCACCCAGGGCAGGATCGAGATGACGACCGAGGAAGCGGCGAGACGGGAAACGCCGACAACAGGCGCGGGATCCTTCAGCACTCTCGGGTTCCGGTCCAGGATTGCTTTGACGGTCGCTATGGCGGACTTGATATCGGCATCGTAGGCAACCCCTACCGACAGGCTCATTTTGCGGGTCGTTGCATAGTTATGCAGGATCTCCCCGACGATCTTGCGGTTCGGCACCACCACGCGGGAGTTATCCGCATGCAGCAGGATCGTTGAAAAGAGGGATATATCCTGGACCTGGCCGTAGACGCCCAGGAGCTCGATGTATTCTCCGACCGTAAACGGCTTGCTGAAGATGATGTTGAGGCCGGCGACGAGATTGCCGAGCACGCTCTGCATGGCAAGACTGAGCCCGACGCCCGCGACGCCGATGCCGGCGAGCAGGGGGGTGATCTGGACGCCCATCTGGGCCAGCGCCATGACGGCAAACACGGCAAATACAAGGAGCTTCACTAACTTGGTGATCAACTGACGGACCTGCGGTTCGAGCTTGTGCTTCTCAAGCCAGCGCTGGGCGCCATTTCCCAGCCATCGCGCAGAACAGGCTGGCGACAAGGATGCCGATGATTGAAGGATACCGCGGCGAAATCTGCGGATGGTCTTTTCTCTGCTGATTGCTGATGTTTTTTAGGGAGGAGTAGTGTAGAATAGAACTATAAAAGGGGCCATGGTAGCGCCATGACGAACTTTCTCACCTTCATATCCCGATCTCTCGCCGCAAAGCTCATTATCGCCCTGGTCTCGCTCATCATCATCGGCGGAGGCATATCGTGGTACACGCTGATCCGCACGGGCAGAAGAAATCTTGTCAACGAAGCGGTCAAGGACGCCGCGTCCTCCTCCGAGCTCGTAAAAAAGAGCGTGCGGTACGACATGCTCACGTTCAACCGGGAGGCCATTCAACAGACGATAGACGACCTGGGCTCGGCAAAGGACGTCAAGAGGATCAGGCTCTTCGACAGCACGGGAAGGATTTATTATTCCTCCCAGCGGAAGGAAATCGGGCAATCGATCGACCGTACTGATCGCGCCTGCCTGGGTTGTCACCGCGGCGCTGAAAAGCCTTCTGAAACCCTGACCGGTACAGACCAATGGACGACCTATCAGGGTCCGGAAGGATACAGCATGCTTACGTTCGTCGATCCGATCTACAACGAACCTTCCTGCTCGCAGGCCGCCTGCCACGTCCATTCCCCGGACCGGCGGGTGCTGGGCATCCTGGAATCGGATTTTTCCCTTGCCGCTGTTGACAAGCATATCAAACAGCAAACCATGAACACCACGGCGTATGCCCTTGTTCTCATGGGCCTCGTCTCCGTGGTCCTTTTTGTCATTCTCCGGGAATTGGTGCTGAAGCCCGTAACGACCCTGTCCGATGCCATGGGGACCGTTGCGAAAGGGGACCTCGGGCTTACCGTCACGGCGACTTCGGAGGATGAAATAGGCCTGCTTGTCCGCGACTTCAACGCCATGACGCAAGAGCTCAAAACAACGAGGGCGCGGATGGAAGACTGGACAGCGACCCTCGAACGGGAGATAGCGAAGAAGACGGCGGAATTGAAAAGATCCCAGGACAAGCTGATCCAGGCCGAGAAGCTTTCGGCGCTGGGAAGGCTTACCGCCGACGTGGCGCATGAAATACGGAACCCCCTCACCGCGATAGGAGGATTTGCGCGCCGGCTCTACAAGAACGCCGCGGGAGGAAAAGAGAAGGAACGCGCGGGAGTCATCGTTGCCGAAGTCGACCGGCTTGAGAAGATATTGAGGGATGTGCTTACGTTTTCACGGGACGCGCGGTCGGACCTTGAAAAACTCCCGATCGGGGAATTGGTGCTTGACGTGGTGAAGATGCACGAAAATGCCTGCAACGAACAATCGGTCAGCGTGGAGCTCATGATAGAGCAGGACCTTCCTCCCGTCCTGGTGGACAGGGACCAGGTCAGGCAGGCGCTCACCAATCTTATCGCCAATGCGCTCGATGCCATGCCCCGCGGCGGCGTGCTGAAGATCACGGCGGGTACTGAAAAGCTCCACGATGTGCGCTATGCTTTCTTAAAAGTGTCCGACACGGGGCAGGGGATCGATGCTGATAAACTGCAGTTGATCTTCGAACCGTTCTTTACGACAAAAGAGATGGGCCGCGGCACCGGCCTGGGTCTTTCCATCACGAACAAGATCATGGAAGAACACGGCGGCTTTATCAAGGCGGAGAGCGTGAAAGGGGAAGGCGCTGTCTTTGGCCTGTATTTTCCGCTTCAGAGCGAGGAGGAAGCGCGGGAAGTCAAATGCTGGGAGTACATGAGATGCGGCAGGGACAAGGACGCGACAATGAAATGTCCCGCGTACCCGAATTTCGGAAGGATCTGCTGGGCAGTGGCGGGCACGTTCTGCGAAGGCAAGGTGCAGGGGACCTTTGCTCAGAAATACGCAGACTGCAGAAAATGCGATTTTTACCAGATGGTAAAAAAACTGAGAGAGTAATCTCCACTATAATCCAAGCTTCGTTTTGGAAACTTCCGGAGCATCCTGTGTAACCTTGTGGCAGTTACTTTTTATCTTGTGATCTCATCCTAAAATTACTTTTCGTTACATGACCGGAAGGCAACTGGTATTTATTTTGCTTAATAGTTTAGAATGAAACCCTCTGCCAAAACGGTCAACGGAAGAAATTCACGAGAACCCCGGCATTTACTCCATGGGTGCGGCCTCCTGATCGGCATTCTCGTGTCGCTTTTATCGTTGGAGAGGGAAGCGGAGGAGAAGGTCGCCGACGAGAAACTCAGGGAGTAGCGGGCATCGGTGCGGAATAGTCACCGCGGCGGTCAAAACCGTTCAGGGAAGGGGGGATTGCAGGGGATTGATTGCCGTACCTTTGCCCTTGACAATCATCGCCTGTTCCCGTTAAACTTACCTCAATTATGTCATGAAAGCGGCGTTATGCTCTTCCGCTGCTTCGCGACGGGATTCCATATTTGAGAGCAGCGAGAAGGAGGAATATTGAATGGCAAAAGAAAACATTGAAGTCCTGTCGACGGAAAGAAGAACGTTTCCCCCGTCAAAGGAATTCAGTAAGCGGGCGCATATCAAAAGCATGAAGGAGTACGAGCAGATTTACAGGAAATCGGTCGACGACCCCGAGAAGTTCTGGGGCGAGATGGCCGAAAAGAACCTCACGTGGTTCAAGAAATGGGACAAGGTCCTGGAGTATGATTTCTACAAGCCGCAGATCAAGTGGTTTTCCGGCGGGAAGCTGAACGTGTCGGTGAACTGCCTTGACCGTTTCATCGATACGCCCACCCGGAACAAGGCGGCGCTTATTTGGGAAGCGGACAGCGGCGTGTACAAGACCTTCACCTACCAGCAGCTCTCTTACGAGGTGAACCGCTTCGCCAATGTGCTCAGGAAAAAAGGCGTCAAGAAGGGCGACCGGGTCACCATCTATCTCCCCATGATCCCCGAGCTTTCTATCTCGATGCTGGCCTGCGCCAGGATCGGCGCTATTCACAGCGTGGTGTTCGGCGGGTTCTCCGCGAAGTCGCTCCGCGACCGCATCCAGGACTGCCAGTCGAGCATGCTCATCACTGCGGACGAGGGGCTTCGCGGCGGGCGGTTCGTGCCGCTCAAGGCGAACGCGGACGAGGCCCTCCACGAGTGCCCCACGATCAAGGACGTCATCGTGGTCCAGCGGGCCGGCACGGGCAAGGTTAACATGGAGCCGGGCAGGGACACGTGGTGGCATGAGGAGATGGCGGGCAAGGACATCGCCAACTACTGCGAGCCTGAGATGATGGACGCGGAAGATCCGCTCTTCATCCTCTACACCTCGGGCTCCACGGGAAAGCCCAAGGGCGTGCTCCATACCACCGCCGGTTATCTGCTCTTCACGAACCTCACCTTCAAGTGGACCTTCGATTACCATGAGGAGGACATCCACTTCTGCACGGCCGACATCGGGTGGGTCACGGGCCACAGCTATATTCTCTACGGCCCGCTTTCCGCCGGCGCCACCTCGCTCATGTTCGAAGGCATCCCGACCTACCCTGACCCGGGCAGGTTCTGGGACATCGTGGACAAGCATCGGGTGAACATCTTCTACACCGCGCCGACGGCGATCCGCGCGCTCATGAAAGAGGGAGAGAGCTGGGTGAAGAAGCACAACCTGTCGTCGCTCCGCGTCCTCGGCACCGTGGGCGAACCGATCAACCCCGAGGCGTGGATGTGGTATCACGTGAACGTGGGCAAGGAGCAACTACCGATCGTGGACACCTGGTGGCAGACCGAGACCGGCGGCATCCTGATCACACCGCTTCCCGGCGCCATTACGACCAAGCCCGGCTCGGCGACGCGCCCGTTTCCGGGGGTCGTGCCGAAAGTCGTCAAGGAAGACGGCTCTCCGGCGGGCGCGAACGAGGGTGGCTATCTCGTCATCGAGAAGCCGTGGCCCGGCATGCTTCGCGGCACCTACGGCGACCCGGAGAACAAGCGCATCAAAGAGGTCTACTTCAGCCGCTTCCCGGGCAAGTATTTCACCGGAGACGGCGCGCGGGTCGATGAAGACGGCGATTACTGGCTCATGGGCCGCGTTGACGACGTGATCAACGTGTCCGGCCACCGGCTCGGTACGGCAGAGGTCGAGTCGGCCCTGGTGAGCCACGAGGCGGTTGCCGAAGCGGCGGTTGTGGGCTACCCGCACGACATCAAGGGCGAAGGCATCTACGTGTACGTGACGCTGAAGGATGGGGTGAAACCGTCGGAGGAACTTAAAAAGATACTGACCGGCCACGTCCGTTCGGTCATCGGGCCGATCGCCACGCCGGACAGGCTCCAGTTCGCTCCCGGCCTGCCGAAGACGCGGAGTGGCAAGATCATGCGTCGCATCCTCCGAAAGATCGCGCACGGCCAGATCGAGGACCTCGGGGACACCTCCACGCTTGCCGATCCGTCGGTGGTGCAGTCCCTGGTCAAGGAACGACTTGTTTAGGGAACCAACGGGGTTTCCTTCTGTGTCGTGCGCCGTTGACGACCGGCGATAAGGAGAAAGAAGAACGGACCACAACGCCCATGAGTAGTTTCTCAGACTGCTACATGGGCGTTTTTTTTGTACCATCCGCACTGTTTGCCGAAGGAGATCGCTCGATGAAAAAACTTACGCTGCTCATCGCAATCGCATTGATCGCATTCCCTGCATTCGCAGATGAGACGAGGTTTTCCGTTCCACTCGACGATTCTCCGGACCTCGGACCTCCTGATGCACCGGTAACCATCGTCGAGTTTCTCGATTTTCAATGACCGCACTGCGTGGCGGCCGGTCCGACCGTCAAGGAGATATTGGCAGCATATAAGGGCAAGATCCGGCTTGTGATCAAGAACTATCCTTACATCTACCGGGATTATTCCCACCTCGCAGCCGAAGCGTCGCTCGCGGCGCGGGACCAGGGAAAGTACTGGGAGATGCATGATCTTTTGCTCAAGCGCTCCCCGAAGCTCGATCGAGAAAGCCTTATCCGCTACGCGCAGGAACTGGGACTGGATATGAGAAAATTTACCGCATCGATCGACGGGAAAAAGCACGCGGCGGAGATCGAACGGGACAAAAAGCTTGCGGTCAAGATGGACCTTTACAACACGCCGACTTTTTTTATCAACGGCCGTAAGGTCATCGGAGAACGGCCCTTCGGCTATTTCAAGAAAATAATCGATGAGGAGCTGAAAAGATAATTGCGGATTTCGGACTTAAAAAACACATCCAGAAAAGGGCGCGTCTGACTTTTCATTCCGCGATAAACTAAGGAGGACCAGAGATGCGGCGTCGTTTGTTCATTTCAGTAGTCATTACAGCCATCTTCACGGGCAAGGCGCTTGCCGGCAACCTTGAACCTTTCACTTCCGTTCCCGTACCGGAGCAGCACCCCCAGACACCCCAGAAGATCGAGCTCGGAAAGAAGCTGTTCTTTGACCTCAGGCTTTCGGGAGCCGGGACCATGAACTGCGCGTCCTGCCACGACCCGGAGCATGCGTTTACCGATGGGCTCGACATATCGCTGAGCTATCCTACGACCAGAAACTGGCGGAACTCTCCCACGCTCATGAACGTGGCGTACCAGAAATATTTGTTCCACGACGGCAGGGCGCAGACCCTCGAAGACCAGGCGCTTTTCCCCATGATGTCCGCCTTCGAGATGAACCGGAACCTCGATTTCGTCGAGGAGGTGATTCGGTCCGTACCTGAATATGTCGAAGCCTTCCAGAAAGTTTTCAACGGCGAGGTCACGCGTGGGCGGATGGCCATGGCGATCGCGGCCTTCGAACGGACGCTCGTGTCCCGGAACACGCCCCTTGACCTCTATCTCAAGGGAGACAAGAAGGCGCTTTCGGACGACGCCAGGAAGGGGCTGGCGGTTTTCACGAAAAGAGGAAAGTGTTCCGAATGCCACTTCGGCGTCAGCCTCTCGGACGACAAGTTCCACGCGTTGAACGTGCCGGAAGGCCCGGAGCACCAGAATGACCCGAGGATCGCCGTTACGAGAAGGTTCGTGGCCAAGATATATCATTTCGACGAGTACCGCACCCTGACGGAAGACCCGGGCAGGTATCTGATCACCAAGAATAGACAGGATTGGAAAGCGTTTAAGACGCCGACGCTCTTCGAGATAGCGAAGACCGGCCCCTATATGCACAACGGCATCTTCCCGACGCTCGATGATGTTATCGAGTTTTTCGACAAAGGAGGCGGCAAGGGAAATACGGCGCTCAAGCCGCTGGGGTTGACGGACAAAGAGAAAAAATACCTGAAGACGTTTCTTGTGGAAGCATTAAGCGGAGAGACGACTCCCTTCGAGTACCCGAAGGTGCCGTAAGTCTCTTTAAGAAAATCGATGTTAGACGGCATCCACAGGATTGACGGGATTGAGATCTGAGCGGGCGGAGAGGTCGTCCTTATCCCAGCTGATCGTGCAACCCTGTCCGGAAAAAAACAGGTGAAAACTGATGAAAGCCGCTCTTGAAGATATTATCAGACAAAAACCCCATCTCGCGGAACCTCTCCGGTTCTATGAAAAAACCGTGAAATTCCTCGAATCGATAAGAGAAGCCCCTATCAAGACGGGTCCGCATCAGAACGCCTATGCGCCTGAAATAATCGGCAAAATATTCGAGCGCTTCTCAACGTTCATCGGGCTGCCCGAGGGCAGCCTGGACCCTTTGAAACAGGCCATGGAGCTGGGTGAAATAGATTTCACGCGACTGCCCCTGGGCGAAGTACCGGCGTTCTCGCTCCCCTATGCCGAAGACGACCTCTCTATGCTGCTGTTCCTTGTGAGCAGGCCCTATTTTGTTGCGCTGCGGGAATCGTGCTCTCGCGATGACAGAATGTGGGAAGAAGGAAGATGTCCGGTTTGCAATGCTCAGCCGACCGTAACGTGGATCGGGGACAACGGCCGGCGACGGGTTTCCTGTTCGTATTGCGGCACAACGGGACAGGTGAATCGCACGGGCTGTCCGGTCTGTCTAACCGTCGATAGCGCAAAACAGAAGGTCCTCGTGTTTGAGCGCGAGGAAGGGTTCAAGATCAACACCTGCGATCTTTGCCGTTCGTATGTGAAAAACGTCGATGCCGGAATGATTTTGCGTTTGACCCCGGAGATCGCAGACCTCGCGAGCCTACCGCTTGATATCGTGGTGCAGGAAAAGGGATATGTCCGTCGTTCGCCGAACCCTCTCGGCATGAGGAAAATCAGCACCAGGGGGTGAAACGCCCGCGGCGGAGCCCTCCCGTTCTCAAATTTACCGCGAAGTTCTTTGATCAAACCGTGGATATATCCCTGGGTGCAGCGGACAGTTGCCGCATAAAGTCTCCTTTTCGCCTTCCGGCCCGGGGCCCTTGTTTTTTGTTGACGCGCGGATTTTCTCTTTGCTATAGTTGACGGTATGAAAAAAAACATTCATGACATGACGGTTGACGAACTCACCGAGGAACTCAGGCGGCTTAAGGACAATCTCTGCGATCTGGAGGAGATGCACTCCTTTACCTTCGGCAAGACCTCGGTTCACATCGGCGCGCAAAAGGCGCAGAACCTGCAGACTGAGTTCGAGGAGGAGTGCATGGCATATCAAGAGCAGATCGCCGCAGTTGAACGATTGCTGAAGGAAAAAAGCGCCGGGTAGACGTCTTGTTCATCGGGACTTTTCCCGCGGCGTTGACCGGGAGAGACGGTCATACAACCCACAACCCGTAGAGAACGATCAGCACCAGGGCCGGCAGCATGTCTATGGTCTTGATGCTCGTAAGCTTCAGCAGATTCAGGCCGATGGCCAGGACAATGACGCCGCCCGCGCCGTCGATGTTGTTCATCATCCTGGTTGAGGCGAGGAATGAAAGGTGTCCGGAAAAGAGGGTGAGCGCGCCCTGGACCGAGAAGACCGTCACGGCAGATAACGCCACGGACCTGCCGTACCGCGAGGCGAGCAGAAATGAGGCAAAGCAGTCCATGACCGCCTTCGTTTTAATGAGCGTGCCGTCGTTGTAAAGGCCGTCCTTGAGCGAGCCGATGATGGTCATGGACCCGACGCAGAAAAGGGTGCTTGCAATCAGGAAGCCTTCGGTGTCGTACGTGCCCGAAAACCAGGAAAGGTTCAAGCCGCTCAGGGCATCGTTCACCCGGTCCTCGATCCGGAGGGAGCTCCCCGCAAATACTCCGAGCACCAGGCAGAAGACGATGGGGATGATGTCGCTGCCGTTCAGGCTCATCTTAAGACCCACGAAGGCGGTGACGAGGCCGAGCACGCTGAAGACCGATTCCTTGATGTTTTCACTGACCTTGTTCCCGGCGACGAGACCGAGCAGGCTGCCCCCGACGACCAGCAGGCTGTTAAACACGTATCCTTTCATGGCTACCTATTATAGTTGTTTTCGCTGCTCCGGGAAACAATAATCATTCAACGTGTTGCGCACATCACCAGCAGGGGGCCACGGCATTAGAGGGCTACAAAATTTTCAAATCCCATTATTTAAAATTTTAATTGAGTATTTTTTAAACTTGTGGTATTGTATGGACCGTGGT
>OFGW01000037.1_pt1 | contig 9182 bp, 7 predicted proteins | sample 1521861 | NCBI WGS metagenome assembly OFGW01 (sample SAMEA2553414, study PRJEB24118) | soil metagenome
CCCGTTAACCCGTTTCTAATCCGCCGATCGCCGCCACATTTCAGCCAAGCGCTTATAGTATCGGTAGCCGAAGTAATAAGCCAGCATCAGCGACAGCCTCAAGCCGTGCGCGCCATCGACGTAGCCCTTCAGTGTCACGAAACGCCACCAGAAGTGGCGCATGTATTGGCGATAGGGCGTGTAGAACTTCGGCTTGACGCCTTGCTGATACAGGTTGGTGGCCTCGAAGTCAATGCGAAACTGCTGCTTGGCGTGAAACTGTGCGATTGAATCATAGTTGTAGTGAATGAGTGGATTCTTCAAGTGACCCGCTCGACCCTCCATCTCAACGATCTCGGAGGCCGGTCGTTCGTAACGGGCATAGCCGCGCTTCAACAAACGCATCTGATAATCCGGCCAGTAGCCCGCGCCGCGCGTCAAATGACCAAACAGATAATTGCGGCGCGGAATGTAGTAGCCCGTTATCCCCTTCCCCATCCCTTCCCCCGTCAGCGGCAGGAGAAGGGAGTTTATCTCCTCCGCTAGCGCCGGCGTGGCGCGCTCGTCCGCATCGACGAAGAAAATCCAATCCGCTTCGACCGCATTCAGCGCCGCGTTGCGCTGCGTGGCGTAATCGCCGAACGGATGCTGCATCACTTCCGCGCCATGCTTACGCGCCACCTCACACGTCCGATCCGTGCTGAAACTATCAAACATGACTCGGCGCTCGGCCCAGGTCAAAGAATCAAGGCACGCGCCGATATGCGTTTCTTCGTTCTTGGTCAAGACAATCACGGCCAAGGACGCTCTCTGGATTCTAATCTCGGATCTCTGATCTTGCATGATGCGCTGCGACGTGGTGTTTCGTCTTCCGTCATCCGCCGTTCGTCAGTCGCCTTCCACTCCATACGTCGATGATGCGCTGGCAGGCTGCGCGCATTTCTTCAGACGCGCCTCGCATCCGACGCCGCATTCCGAGTTTGACGATCAGCCGCGCCACGGGCAGCGGTGCAAACTGCGGATGCCGGGTATGCAGCCGATAACGCGCGGCCCACAATTTGACGAACGACTCCACCTGTACCTGCGACGTGCTCTTACCACTGTAATGGATCACATGCGCCGCTGGCGCGCAGAAGTTCTTCCAGCCGGCCTCCTTAAAACGTGCGGCCCAATCGATCTCTTCGCAATACAACGCAAAGCCTTCATCAAGCAAACCCACCTGCCGGATCGCATCCGTTCTGATCAACATGACGGCACCTAGCGGCGTATCGATCTCGAAGGGTTGCCCTGCGTCGTATAACCGACGCGAGTAACGACCATTCAATGCCGAGTCATAGAAACGCGCCGGAGCCGGCAAGAGCTCATAATACAGCTGGGCCAATCCCGGAAAACGGAAGGCACTGTGCTGGAACGATCCGTCGCCATACGATAACTGTGAGGTGACGATCGCTGCCTGCGGTTGAGTGTGCATCACATCCAGCAGTGCAGCAATCGCGCCGGGTTGAACTTCGGTATCGGGGTTGAGCAGGAGGATAGAATCTGAACCTTGCGAAGGGTCCAAAACCTTCGCAAGGTTCATGCCGAGATTGTTGCCACCGGCAAAGCCGAGGTTCTGCCTGCGCAGGCTCCTCTCGACCTGTGGAAAGTGTGACCGCACCAGCTCGACGCGATCATCGCTCGAGGCATTAGCGACCACCAAGACACGAAAGCCGATCGAACGTACGCTCAGATCGGCCACGAGCGTTTCGAGGCAACGCGCCAGCAGATCACGCACGTTCCACGATACAATGACGATAGCCAACTGCTCGTTGCACTCGTTGCACATGAACGATGAAATACGATCAAACCATGCGCTCGCGAATCCTGGCGCTGGCAAAGTCCATCGCATTGATGACCAACACGATGAATAAGGTCACCGTGCCCGCTTTGTGATATTGCAGACTGCCAAAGTACTCATTCAACTTCAAGCCAATGCCCTGACCGCCTGCAAAACCGATGATCGTCGAGATACGGATGTTGATGTCCCACTGATAAATCGCATACGAGACAAACGGTGGAATGATCTGCGGCAGGATTCCGTAGACGATCGCTTGCAGACGATTTGCGCCAGTGGCCGTGATGGCTTCCACGGGACCAGGATCGATATTCTCGATCGCTTCGGAGAATAATTTTCCGATCAAAGCGAAGGTGGTAACCGCCAGCGCCAGCGAGCCCGCGAATGCGCCGATACCAACCCAGAACACAAAGATCGCCGCATACAACAACGCCTCGATCGAGCGCAGAATATTAAATACGCTGCGCGTCAGGAAATAGAGGACTCGTGAGAATCGGCTGCGCCCCATCAAGTTGCGCGCTGCAAAAAAACTAAACGGGATCGCCAACAAGCCGCCAAATGTAGTCGCGATCAGGGCCTGAAAGATCGTGACGAGCATGGGCTTCAACACGGCATCCAGCACGTCCGGACTCAGATCGATGCTGATGAAATCGCTGACCACGCTGGCAAACGTCGGCGAAGGTTCAAACATCTTGCGCAGATCGATCCTTGAAATCTGCCAGCAATATACAAAGACGACGACCCCGATCGCGGCGATTGCCAACGATCGCAGGGAGCGATAAAACGGTCGGGGCGCGGACTCGGCCGGCTTTAGGCTGCCCTGCATGATGCGCTGCCGCATCACGCCGCTGATGTAATCGACCAGCATGATCACCAGCGCGATCACCCACAACGCGGCCGCGTATTCGCGATAGCCGCCTTGACGCACCATTTCGACCACGAAGTACCCGATGCCACCACCCGCTACAAAACCGACGATCGTCGCCGAGCGCATGTTGATGTCCCAGCGCAGCAGCGTGTAGGCCAGAAACGGCGGATAAATTTGCGGCACGACGGCATATCGAATCACCTGCACCAGGGTTGCGCCGGTTGACGAGACGGCTTCGATCGGCCCGAGATCGATGTGCTCGATCTCTTCAGAGAACAACTTGGCCAGGGCCGCCGTCGAGTGAATCGTCAATGCCAGGACACCTGCGAACGGCCCCAGCCCGATCCAGACGATCACGATCAGACCCCAGATGATCGGATCGATGGCGCGCACGATGTTAAAGAAAGTGCGCATCAAATAGTAAACGATCTGACCACCCGGCACTCGCGACATGATATTGTGCGCGGCGAAGAAACTCAATGGCACGGCAAGGATCGTGGAAAAGAACGTGGCCAACAAGCCGAGAGCCAGCGTCTCAACAATTTTGCCGGGAATAAACGCGCCGGTCGCATCGACTTTGCCGATGATGTCGCCAAAAGTTTCGCTGGGCTTGATCGGGCCCACTTCTTGGACAAACTGTGCCTCGATGGATTTCTCCAACGGATGAGCCGGATCGGCGCCTTCCGCTTCGGCGAACTTCGTTATTTGAAAAGTGATATCGAATTTCCCATCCGGCCCGACAACCGGTTGAACAGGTTGGTTGTTGTTGAAGATCTGCGCCTCGTTCGTCCCGCCGACGGCATACATGTGAATCGTGCCCACTTCACCGGGAATGAAATTCTCGCCGTGCAAGGTAACCGTATCACCAGCCACGCCGCATGATTTATCAATCGACACGGGATACGGTCCGCTCGGCTGAGGCAGTGGCTGCGGCGGGTTCGTGCACGGCACCCAGAATGAAATCTGTCCACTTTGCTGAACCGTATCGCGTGTAAACAAATCGGGTTGAACGATGGCTTCAAAAATTGTCTTGGCACCAGAAATGCGCGTGATCAAGCGGTCGAGCCGCACATCGGTCGTCTGCCAGGCGATAATGTAGATCACCGCTGTTGGTAGTAAGAACGCGACCCAGCGGCTCGCATGTTTGCCCTGCGTCAACCGAATCGCGTCGATGACGTTCCACAACCAAAAGAATCCAATCAGGATCGATAAACTACTGGTGGTCAGATCTCCGATCATGATCGGCTCGATCTGGCTGTTGAGTATCGCCCATTGATTCAGCAGGGCCAGCAGCAGGGCCACGCCCAAGATCGCCAGGCCGCGCGATCGATTCTTGAGATAAAACTGTCCAGCTCCGGGGATAATTAACGACAAAAGTCCGGCGACCAACGCGCTCGGTTTGGAAGACGGGGTTTGATCAGATGAGGTCATGGGATTTTAGCTAATGGTGACGCGTTCGGCTTCTTGACCGTAGATCGCTTTGAATTGCTCGTCGTCGATCTGGCTGGGCAAGCCCTCAAACACCAGCTGGCCGTCTTTCAGCGCAATCGCACGCGTGGCATAGCGATGCACTAAATCAAGAAAGTGCAGACTGCACAACACCGTGATCTTGCGCTCTTGATTCATCTGCTCCAAATATTTGAGAATCGAATGCGCCAGCACCGGATCGAGCGAGGCGACAGGCTCGTCGGCCAGAACCAATTTGGGTTCTTGCATCAAGGCGCGAGCGATACCGACGCGCTGCTGCTGTCCGCCCGATAGGGAATCAGCGCGCATGTAGGCTTTGTCGCCCAAACCCATTTGTTCAAGGTTATCAAGCGCACGCTATCGATCATCTTTCGAAAAGTAAGTGAACAAACTGCGATATGGCGCAACGTAGCCCAGGCGTCCAGACAATACATTGGTGATGACCGACGAGCGCTTGACGAGATTGAACTGCTGAAACACCATCCCGATTTGGCGGCGGATGTTGCGCAGAGCGGTGCCGCGTGCCGCCGTCACGTCGACGTCGTTCCAGATGACCTTGCCGGAGGTCGGCTCAATCAACCGATTGATGCAGCGCAACAAAGTGGACTTGCCGGAACCGCTTAAGCCAATCACAGCCAAGAATTCGCCATCTTCGACCTCGAAACTGACATCTTTCAGCGCCACAGTTCCATTCGGATAGACTTTGGTGAGGTGTTCAACATTTAGCATAATGTCCTCGTTGGCGTCATTGCGAGTCATTCATGGCCGGGTGGGTCATCCGCACCGGCAGAAACTGGGCCGCACTCTTGGCCGAAAAAGGCGTAGACTAATAGTGCGCTTCAGACAGTTAAGACCGGCGCTTCCTTGGTGCGTGCGAGCCCCTTTGCGAGTCTGGTTCGGGCCAGCGGTGATTCGAACACTGGCGGCCTCGGGTGTAAGCCCGAGGACCCCGTTGAGTAGCATACGGATGTTTAGAGGCTGGCCCGGTCTGGAGCGCCATATGCGTGTGAGAGGAGGTCCGCTATGACTGTACCGAGCAAAGTCGTGAGTCAAGCCGAGTGGTCGATCGTCCATCCGCATGCGGCGGGCTTGGACATCGGATTGCAAGAGATTTGGGCGTGTGTGCCGCCGACGGAAGCCCGCCCGGCGGTCCGGCCATTCAGTACGTTCACGCCGGACTTGGAAGCGTTGGCGGATTGGTTGCAAGCCTGTCACATCGAGACGGTGGCAATGGAATCGACGGGAGTCTACTGGATTCCCATTTATGACCTGTTGGAAGCGCGTGGGATGGACGTCTACTTGGTCAATGCGCGGCATCTGAAGAACGTGCCCGGCCGCAAAAGCGATGTGCAAGATTGTCAATGGATTCAACGCTTGCACAGTTATGGCCTGCTGACCGCGTCGTTCCGACCGACCGCCGAGATGTGTGTCTTGCGCACGTATCTGCGCCAACGGCGCATGTTGATTGAGTATCGGGCGGCCCATATTCAGCATATGCAGAAAGCCTTGCAACAGATGAATGTGCAGTTGACGCAAGTGTTGAGCGACATCACGGGCGAGACCGGTCTGCAGATCATTCGGGCCCTTGTCGCGGGGCAACGCGACCCGGTGCGCTTGGCGCAGTATCGCGATCCGCGTTGCAAGCATAGCCACGACGAAGTGGTCCGCGCGTTGACCGGCCACTATCAGCCGGAACACATATTTACCCTGACGCAAGCCTTGGCCGCATATGATTTCTACACGACTCAGATTCAGGCGTGTGACGAGGCGATGGAGCAGCACTATCATCACTGTCCACCTGCGCAAGACGACTTGCCGCCGCTGCCACCATCGACCAAAACCAATACCCATAGCAAAAATGCGCCGACCTTCGATGTGCGGGCCGAACTGTATCGCCTGACCGGCGTCGACCTGACGGCCATTGACGGCTTGAATGCCAGCACGGCGCAAGAAATTCTCACCGAAATTGGGACCCACATGGAGAAGTGGCCGACAGACAAACATTTCTGTTCGTGGTTGCATTTGGCGCCGCACAACGCCATTTCGGGCGGCAAGGTCTTGTCCAGTCATGTCTTGCCCGGCGTGACGCGGGCCGCTCAAGCCTTTCGGCTGGGGGCGCAAGCCGTCAGCAAGACGGACACCGCCTTGGGCGCGTTTTATCGGCGCTTGCGTGCGCGACTGGGTCCCGAACGCGCCACTGTAGCGACCGCCCATAAGTTGGCTCGTCTGGTCTATCATTTGCTCAAATACCACGAAGCCTATAACCCCGTCACGCCCGACGTGTACGAACAAGCGCTGCGGCAACGGGAAATCGCGACCTTAACGCGTCGCGCCAAGCAATTCGGTTTCACGTTGACGCCGCAACCAACCTAACCAGCTGGCTCGGCTTCAGTTTCTGAGTAGCGAAGCGAGGAATCTCCGCGACACTCGAAAACTCGAGATTGTTGTGCTGGAGGTTCTTCTATCTGCTCTGGGATAAGATGAAACTTGATAACGTACATTGACCGTTTGCTAACGTTGTGAAGTCGTTGGGTTGAACTGAATTCGTTATGATATTTAGACATGACGAAGGAGGGTCAACAATGTTGCCAAAAATCGTTGTCGGTGTTTGCATGCTCGCCGTGCTGAGCAGCGGATGTGGACAAGCATTGCCCACATCGACAATTGTTGCGCAACAGTCGCCGCCGACCACCACATCAACTCCACGACCGACGATAACGAAAACTCCGACATCCCGACCGACGCTGAAGCCCGTGAATGATCTCACTCGACAAGCTGAATTCCGTGAAGGCTTTTACACGCTTACCCCTACCCACACACCGCCTCCAACTCCTACGCAGACTCCCACACCGACACCCGAACCCGTGCCCCCACTCATCGCTCATGAATGGACGAGCGATCCAATCCTAATTCGATTTGGTCAGGTTGGCGGCGATGGAGCCGACCCACTAGATTTCAGCCTTCCTAGTTTGATCCTTTACAGCGATGGGACATTGATATACAGGAAGTGGAAAGTGGCAAGCGGCGATGATGTGCAAGTGGAACTTTGGCAAGTCGATCTCGATAGGCAACAGATGTGCGCGTTGCTTAACGCGATCGATCAAACAGGCTTCTTCGATTACGATCCTTCAACCTATCTGCCGAAAGGACAATACCTGCCATTCGATGGAGCATCAAATACAGTGATCGAAGTAAATGCTTGGCGCTCAAAGCGAATTAGCCTCAATGGGTTATGGGTATTCTTAAATGATGAGCCCTCGGCGGCCGGCGCAATTGCTTTCGGCGATCCAAACTACGGAACCATACCATACATTCCAACAGCGTTACGGAATACCTATGAGTTATTGGTCCAATTCAAACCTGGTAATGCGATGCTATATCACCCGAATCGATTGGCAATTCGAATCGGCTACTCCTCAGGATACCATCACGGAGAGCTATGGCCGTTGACATCACTACAGTTAATCGATCTTTACAATCGATCAAACTCAGGCGATAATCTTGTAATTGTGAAAGGCAATGAATCAGCAGTAATCTACCGAGTTTTCGAAAACACAATGGACGCTAGGATTTTCGAAGACGCCACACATACCTTTGTTGTCGCAGTCCGCCCATTACTGCCCTATGAGCGGCCCAGTTTCGACTACGCTTATAATCCTATCGACACTCCCTCCGGTTTCGAAAAGCCAATGAAATGCGATCCAACTGATGGGCTGCTACCCATTCCGTAATCTGTCCACGTGCTATAATTGCGCTTGTAACTCAGTGATATGCGATAAGCGATACGCTATCGGCTATTCTCTGTCTGCAATCATTTTCAGGAGGTTCCCCTTGAACATCGTCGTCTGTATCAAGCAAGTCCCCGACACTGCGGCGACGCTGAAGGTTGACGAGCAGTCCAACGTCAGCTGGGGCGACGCGCCGCTGGTAATCAATCCGTGGGACGAGTACGCCATCGAAGAAGCCATTCAGCTCAAAGAGAAACATGGTGGCAAAGTGACCGTGTTGTCCGTTGGGCCGGAGCAATCCAAGGAGGCGCTCAAACAAGCGGTCGCTATGGGCTGCGATGACGCCGTGTTGGTTTGGGACGCCGCGCTTGATGGCAGCGACACCCTGGCGACCAGCTACATCCTGGCCGAAGCGATCAAGAAGATCGGCGACGCGAATGCGATCTTCTTTGGCAAACAGGCCATCGACGGCGACACCGGCCTGGTTCAAGGCGGCGTCGCTCGACGCTTGGGCTGGCCGCTGCTGTCGTTCGTCGCCAGGATCGAGGCGATCGATCCAGACGCGAAGACGATCACGGTCAACCGGCTGTTGGAACAAGGCCGCCAAAAGGTTTCGAGCCAACTGCCCCTGGTGGTCACCGTCGTGAAAGAGATCAACGAGCCGCGCTATCCCTCGTTCATGAACATCCGCAAAGCCAGCAAGCTGCAGATCCCGATTTGGGACGCCGGCGCAATCGGCCTGGACACGAGCAAGGTCGGCCGGGCCAATGCTGTTACCGTGTGGACCAAGATCATGCCGCTGCCTGCCCGCGCCGGCAGCGCCGAAACGATCGCCGGCGATTCCCCGCAGGTTATTGCCGCCCATCTGGCCGACAAGCTCATGGCTGACAAGGTGATCTAAGATGACACACAACATACTGGTCTGGATCGAAACATTCAAAGGACACGCGGCCAGCCATTCGCACGAATGCCTGGGCGAAGCGCGCCGATTGGCCAATGGCGGAAGCGTGACAGCAGCGGTCTTCGGCGAGAACGCCGGCGCGCTGGCGAAAGAAGCCATCACCTACGGCGCAGATAAAGCGGTTGCTTGCGAAGACGCGACGCTCAACGCTTTCCGGCCCGAGCCTTACGTTGCGCTGCTGGCGAAGATTGCCGCCGATCTCAAGCCCGACATTTTCATGGCCGGCGCATCAACGCGCGGGCGTGACCTGGTCAGTGGGTTGGCCGTCGAATTGGAAACCGGGACCATCGCCGTCTGCACCCAGATCGAAGAACACAACGGGCAGATCGTGGTGAACCGGCCGGG
>OFGW01000038.1_pt1 | contig 9180 bp, 9 predicted proteins | sample 1521861 | NCBI WGS metagenome assembly OFGW01 (sample SAMEA2553414, study PRJEB24118) | soil metagenome
TTCCCGCCCTTTTTAAAGATCTTTTTGGCGGATTTATTGACCTCTTCCGCTCCTTTGTTAACGGCCGTACCCACAGCGTGGCCCACATCCGTAGCAGTCCGGTTGATTTCCCTCAGTCCTTCCTTTGCCGGACTTTTTTCTTCGCCGGCAAAAACGGTTACCGATAAAAGCAGGAACAACAACACTAACAGGTAACTCGCCACTCGCATTGCATCCTCCCGGAACGCCATTCCTGAATGGTTATTGAAACCAAAATACATCGTATTGGCGGACTTGTCAACATGCGTGATTTTCCCGTCTCTTTTCATCCATCATCCTTCGTCCTTTTTCCCTCCCTCATCCCTCGTTTCCGTCGCTCCCTTCCCTTTCCTCCAACGCAGCCGCAAGCCCCTCAACCACCTTGGCCATGCGCTCGTAATCGAGCGTCTCGGGCAGGTCCGTGGGCGCGTGATAATGCGGGTTTCGATAGAAGGCGGTGTCCGTGACCATAAGCGCATTATACCCGAACTTGTTGAACGACCAGTGGTCGGAAAAATCTATGCCGATGACGATTGCAGGCGCGTTCAGGGTCACGAGGGGAAGGTCAGTCGCTCCGCGAAAACCCGCTGCCAGCCTCTTCGTAAATGCCCGGGACCGCAGGCTGCCGACCATGGAGATGAAGTTCCCCTTTGAAGGATATCGTAATTTAAAAAACGGGAGCGGATAATGTTGCGAGCCTTTCCGGTCGCAGAAGTAGCCGATCATCTCGAGGCAGATCATGCCCTCGATCTGCTCTTTCTTCTCGTTCAGGCTTTGCGCATAGTGATAGCTCCCCATGTTGCGGCTGCGGTAGACCGGCGACTCTTCAAGGGCAAAAGCGACGAACCGCACGGTCCCCTCGAGCTGCTTCGCGGCAAGCGCCCGCGCAATGCCCAGCACCCCCGCCACGCCGCTCGCGTTGTCGTCCGCCCCGGGCGTGGTGCGGACCGTGTCATAATGCGCCCCGACGACAAGGACTTTTCCCGGAGAGACCCGCCCCGTTAGTTCCGCGATAAGGTTATCGTAGATTTTTCCCCGATAGAGAAAAGGCTGCCTCGAAACCCCGTAGCCGAAGGACCTGAATTGTTCTGAAATATAGTCCGTTGTTCTCCGGAGCCGGTCCCCGTCCCGCCAGGTACGGACGCCGATCTCTTGCGAAAGCATGGTCACAACCTGACGGAGGTATTCTCTGCATAGCATGATAAAAACGTAGCATAGATTTCCCGGTGCGTCAAACTCCCGGGAGCCCCTTGACTATTCCCCGCTTTTTGCATACACTTGAACAAGTTCGATACTTACTGCGAGGAGGACGTCATGCCCAAGCTGCCCACCCAGTACACCGGCATCCAGAAGCGCTACAAAAATTTCATGAAGGCGGTAGAGACCCTGGGCAAGACTGCCAGGGGAGCGGGACCGTTGAATAAAAAGACTTCGGAACTGGTCCAGCTCGCCGCCGCTGCGACCATCCATTCCGAAGGCTCCGTGCACTCCCACACGCGCAGGGCCCTCGCGGCAGGCGCCAAGCCCGAGGAAATACGCCACACCGTCATTCTCCTCACGAGCACCAGCGGCTTTCCCCAGGTCTCGGCCGCGCTCTCCTGGGTCGACGACGTCCTGGAGAAGAAGAGGCTCGTTTGACCCCGACCGCCGGACGGTCTTTATACTATCGCTGATTACGATTCCAAATTTCAACTGAGAGGTGCCCTTATGGGGACAACCAAAGTTACGATCACGAGAGAAGAATGCATCAGCTGCGAATCCTGCTGGACCGTGTGCCCCGAGTTCTTCGAGCAGAACGCCGCGGACACCTGGAGCCAGGTCACGGCCAAATATCAGACCGGCGGCAACCCGGCCGAGGGCGAAGCCCCGGGGGAGCTTTTGGACAAGGTCCAGGAGGCCGCGGACTCCTGCCCGGTCACAATCATTCATGTGGGATAAATCACTCAAGCCAATGCGTTTTCTCGCAACGTTCGCCAAGGAAAGCTCCTTTTTTAGGTATATTTTCTTACTCTGCGCCCATTCCGTCTCTGCGAGACAAAAAGTTCTTTCGCTTTGATTTGTGCATAGTATGTCCTTGAAGATCGATATTTACCTGTCCGAGATGTGCGGGTCCTATTACCAGCTCCGCGAGAACATGGACACTGCGCTTGCGGAGCTGGCTGTCGAGGCAGAGGTGAACTACCGGACCGTCTATTACGACGATGCCGTGGGCCTCGGGATCAAAGGCTCTCCCTCCGTCTGGATAAACGGGAGGGACGCCTTCGAGGGCGGCAACTCGCCGGGCATCACCTGAAGAATGTACCAGGACGAGTCCGGGCGGCTCAAGAACGTGCCTTCGGTTGCCATGCTGAAACAGGCGATCCTGCGGGAGATGACCGCGGCATAGATTATCAGACCATGCCTGTGCTCTTTGCTCCCTGCTCTCTTCTCTTACCATGCCCAGGCATCTCGTATTCATAGGCGACTCTCTGACCGAGTGGTTCGACCGGCAGAGACGCTTCCCGGATTACCAGGTAACGAACCTCGGCGTCTCGGGAGAACCGATCGAAGGACTCCTTGCCCGGCGAAAGCGAATTCGCGCGCAGGTCAACAATCCCGACTTTATCTTCCTCATGACCGGCATCAACAACATCGCCATGGAGCAGTACGCTATCGATGGCCCTTATCGCGAGATCGTGCGAAACTTTGCCACGTGGTACAAAAAAGCGACGCTTGTCGTCCAGAGCATCCTGCCGGTGATGCTCGTATGGGTCGGCAACAACGTCATCAAGGACACCAACCGCCTGCTCGCGGAGATCGCACGCGAGCACCATGCGGACTATCTCGACGTCTACAGCCTCTTTGTCGATCCGCAGGGAAATCCGAAAAGCGAGTATCTCCAGGACGACGGCATACACTTGAGCGGCAAGGGCTATGAGGTGTGGGCGGATGAGGTGGAGAGGTTTTTGAAGAAATAGTTCAGAAATCCAGCGGGCTCTTCGCTTCTTTAATCGTCCTGCTCGGAATGCAGTGCGTGTAGATCATGGTCGTCCTGATATCGGCGTGTCCTAAAAGTGTCTGGATCGTGCGGAGGTCATAGCCCGCCTGCAAAAGGTGTGTGGCATAGCTGTGTCTAAAGATGTGAGAGGTGACACGCTTCGTAAGTCTGGCCTTCCGAACCGCGTTGAAAAGCGCCTCCTGAACGTCCTTTTCCTGAAGATGATAACGCCGGATTTCTTTTGCTTGGTCCAGGAAGGTCAACGTGCTCTGTGGAAAAAACCACTGCCAGATGAATTCCTCGGCAACGTTCCGGTATTTTTTATCGAGCGAATCGTCGAGAAACGCGCCCGCATATCCCATGGCGAGGTCCTGGTCATGGACCTTCTTCACCGTCTCGATCTGCGCTGACAGCTCCGGCATGATCGTCCGCGGCAGAGGGACAGTGCGGCTTACGTTCCCTTTCCCGCGTACCGTGAGGATTCCGGCTTCGAAATTGAAATCGAGGACCCGCAATTTTACGCCCTCGAAAAGCCGCAGCCCGCAGCCGTACAATAATTTGACCACGAGGGCATAGGGATGCGATAGATGTTTCAAAACCGCGTCGATTTCCTTTCGCGACAAGACGATGGGAATATACCGCGACTTCTTCGCGCGCGGGATGTCCTTGTGGTGGCCGAAGTCTTGTTTGAGGATGTGCCGGTACAGAAACAACAAGGCGTTAAACGCCTGGTTCTGCGTTGACGAGGACACTTTGCAGTTGACCGCGAGGCAGGTGAGATAGTCCTTCACGTCCGCCGCCGACAACTCCTGTGGGGCTTTATCTTTCAAGTAGCTTTGATATTTCCGGCCCCAGTTGGCGTAGGCGATCAGTGTTTTCCTCGAATAGTGCCGCGCCGCGATCTCCGCCTCGAGTTTTTCGATGAGCGCATCCCATTCCGGAGATTGCGTCTTCTCACGAAAACGCATTTCATCGTACCGCCGCCCGGGTCGCTGAGCCCTTGCCGCTTCTTTCCATGACCCGGCCCCACCGTCGTTCCCTTCACTTGAATTGGAGGGACTGTCAACCTCCACCTTCAAGCCTGTCCTGAGCGTTGTCGGAGGTGCGGAGACCGAGAGGGGGACGGGTTCCGAAAGTACCCGCTCCCCTTCTTCCTTTCCCCCGTTCGCCCCGTCAGGCCTCTTCTCCAATTGCAACGTAAAATAAAGCGACAAGGCGGTCGCCGCCTGTTCCAGGCTGTCTTGCGGCTGGTTTTTTGATCTCAGCTTTTCGATAAACAGCCGCACATGCTCGGACTTTGAATTCGGCGGAGGATATTTAACGCGGAAGTCGAGATAGTACCTGAGCCATTTTCGATACTCGGATCGGAGAACGCGCGGAATGGTCTTTTCTTCCAAGATGGCGTCGAACGGTTTTAAAACTTCGTCAGGAATGGGGAGCATACGTCTCCGGGCTCAGCACATGTTTAAAATAATCTATACCAACTGCTCGGATTAGTTAATTTTAAAAAGTGTTCTAGCGACCAGTTTCTGATACCAAGAATTTAAGAAAATAGGGTGACACTCCAAGGTTAGGTTTATGAGAGGAGTGTCATCATGGAACACTTAGAGAGTATACAGGAAGGCAGAAAAAAAAGGAAGTTCCCGAAGCGAAGCAAGCGTTATGGACCTGATTTTAAGCTTCAAGTAGTTAAGAAGTACATTGAAGAAAGCATTCCTGTTTCGGTGATCCGGCAGGAATGCGGGTTGAGCGGTGGGACGGTCGGCCGCTGGGTGCGTGCTTATCGTCGTCATGGCGAAGCGGGGCTCGCGACGCACTACCGAGGCAAGGGGCGCGGTCTCCCCTCACCGGTTAAGAATAAAATCGTCGAAGTAAAAGAAGCGAACCCCTTCTTCGGCATCAAGCGCATTTCCCAGGTTTTAAAGAGGGCGTTCTTTCTTTCCGCCAGCCCGGAAACAGTCAGAAAGACCCTTCACGATAAATCCCTCATCAAGTCCCCGCCCAAGAAGCGGCAGCGCAATATCACCCGGCCGCGGTTCTTCGAGCGAACAGCCCCGAACCAGCTTTGGCAGACAGACATCTTCACGTTCCATCTTGGGGGCCACTATGCCTATCTGATCGGGTACATCGACGATTACTCCCGCTACGTCACGGGGCTCGAGCTTTTCAGGAGCCAGACGGGGCAGAACGTGATCGAGGTGTACCGCCGTGCGGCCGCCGAGTACAACCCGCCCAAAGAGATGCTCACGGACAACGGGCGGCAGTACACGAGCTGGCACGGGAAGAGCCGCTTTGAGGCGGAGATGAAGAAGGACAAGATCCACCACATCAAGTCCCAGCCTCACCACCCGATGACCTTGGGCAAGATCGAGCGGTTCTGGAAGACGATCTACCTCGAGTTTTTAAGCCGGGCGCAGTTTGCGAGCTTCGAGGACGCCGCCCTGCGGATACGGCAGTGGGTGAAGTACTACAACCACAAGCGTCCGCATCAGGGGATCGGGGGGCTTTGTCCCGCGGACCGGTATTTTGAGATCCAGAGCGAGCTCAGGAAGACCATCGAGCAAGGCATCCAGGAGAACCTCCTTGAGATGGCGCTGCGGGGCAAGCCCCGGCTGCCGTTTTACATGGTTGGTCGCATGGAGGGACAGTCGGTGGTGCTACGGGCCGAAAAGGGCAAGCTGCGGTTGTCCGTTGACGACGAGGAAGATGACAAGACGCAGGAAGTCGTCTACAATCTAAACGATGAGGGAGACGGCCATGGAACGGGCGGAGAAGATAAAACCGGAGAAGAAAAGGCAGACAACGAACCACGGGGCGATGGAGAAGTGCCGGGCGGTTCTGGCGGTGTGGACGGAGCGACGGAAGCCGGCGGAGATATGCCGGGAGATGGGGGTCCCGTGGATGGTGCTGTCGCAGTGGCAGAAGCGGGCGATGGAGGGAATGCTCCAGGCGCTGGAGCCGCGGGTGAGGCTGGAGAAGGGGCCGGCCCTGTCTCCCCGCCTGCAGGCACTTCTGGACAAGAAGCGCCTGCCGATGAACACGGCACAGATGAGGCTCGACAAGACGCTGTCGAAGGCTCAGGAAACAAGGAAGGCGGAGACGCCCCTGTCAAAGGATCAGGGTAACGGCGTTGCCCTGCAAAAGGCTGATAAACCGTAGCGGAGGGGTATGCGTATAAGCGACGACAAGGACCTGGAGCTCGCCCGGAAGCGGGCGGAAGTTATCTTCGCGGTGCGGAGTGGTCAGATAACTGCCGAGGAGGGTGCACGCCGGCTGGGGGTATCCAGAAAGACCTACTACGAGTGGGAAGGCCGTGCCTTGCAGGCGATGACCGGGGCCTTGGAGAACAGGGTCCCGGGTAGGCCTGACACGCCCAAGGACGAAGAGAAAGAGCGCATGCAGGAGGAGATTACCAAACTCCAGAACGAGCTGTTTGTCGCCAAGAAAACGGTAGAAGTGCGGGATATGCTGCACGCCTATGAGCTTCACAACGCCCGTACGAAGAAAAGAGCCGACGCATCTCTCGAAAAAAAACGAAAGCGAAGGAAGAAACAATAACCCGTATGCTTGCCGTTATTGACCAGATGAGGGAGAAGACCGGTATGACCTACCAAGCAATCTGCAGTGCTGTCGGGCTGCCCTACCCGAGCTTTATCCGATGGCGTCTGCGACGGATGAACGCCAGGCCTCTCGTGCGGCAGCCCGGTCCTCCCAAGGTCAAACCTCCGGATCTTGACAGGCTTGCGCAGGATATGGCAGGGTTGTCTCACGGCCAGACCCGCACGCAGGGCACGAGCGCGTTATACGCGCGCTACGCGTCGAACATATCAAGACGAGAGCTGAAGAGGATGGTAGAAGCTGCTCGGCACGATCAGAATACGCTTCGTCGTCAGAATCTGCGCCGCATCCAATGGAACATGCCGAACCTCGCATGGTCCATGGACCCCTGTGAATACGGGCAGGATGCGGTACCCGGCGATAAAGTATACCTGAACCATGTGCAGGACCTCGCTTCCCGCTATAAGTTCAGTCCCATGACAGGAGGCGTTCCCTGCGGCGAAGAAATAGCGGGCTATCTTGCAGCAACCTTCGACCGTTTCGGGGCGCCCCTGTTCCTCAAGCGCGACAATGGCGGCAACCTGAACCATGCGGCTGTCAATCAGGTCCTCGCCGATTACTTCGTCTTGCCGCTCAATAGCCCGGTCCATTATCCGCCTTACAACGGCGCGATCGAGGAGGCGCAGACCGAGCTGAAGAACGGCCTTGCCGCAAAGCTCGCATACAGGCCCTGCTGTCCGCGCGAACACATGGACGTCTATGCTGCTACAGTCGAGCATGATCTCAACCATCAGCCTCGACCTTGCCTGAATGGCAGTAATGCTTGCCAAACCTACTTCACTGGGAAAAGAACCTTTACCAAGTGGGAAAGGAGGGATGTCTATGTATGGGTAACCAACGTGCAGAATGATATACTATGGAGTAGTGAGGGTGTTCAGCCGCAGGCTGCCTGGCGAATCGCCGTCGAGGCCTGGCTGAGAATGAAAGGGTTTATTACGGTCAGCATCAACGGGAAAGTGTCACCCAATTGTTTCTAAATTTTTTATCATAAACTGCTTGCGTGCACACCTATAAAGTCTTGCCTCAAGAATCCCCTAACCTGCAATATGTTATCGCTGCTACGCGATATTGTGTTACGTATATCTGGATCAGTTATAGGGCACCCTTCTGAAGCACTAAGGTTGCGCGATTTACCTGCTGCTACAATGCGAACTTCCTGAATAAATAGTATTTGGGAAAGTCTATGCCGAGCGTAAAGAATACGGAGAACCCCAGAACCGCGAGGACTTGGGGCGGGGCGATGGGCTGGACAAAGACGCCAAAGACGCCCAGGAGCGCAAACCCGATGATGGTCGCCATGCTCAAAAGCAGCAATTCCCTGCCCGGCATTGACGACCAGAAGTGCCGCCGCTCCCGCACGATCAACACCCTGAACTGGCTGTTGAATATCAGGTTCAGCATGACCAGGGTTCGCAGCTGTTCCCATGCAAGATGAAAATAGTTTTTCCCCATGAAGATCACGAGCAGGCCTTCCACGATCAGGAGCATGCCGGGAACGAGCGACGCCAGCGTAATGTTCCTGACGTTCCATATGTTCGGATTGGGCGTCGAGGTCACCTTGTCGGTCGCCAGGGACATGGTCACGAAGTCGTTCGCGAACACGAGCAGCGACATGCCCAGCAGGGAAAGCACGATATCATGGAGCCAGAAAAAGCTGAGGGTGATCAGCCCGACGAATTCTATGACCTTTGTCACTTTATTGAGGACCCAGGTCAGCATCCGCTGGTAGGTTTGCCTGCTTATGGTAACCGCATTGATGATCACGCCTATTCCCGGCTCGGTCAGGACCACGCTTGCGGACGCCTTTGCCACGTCGGTCGAGTTGCTGACCGCGATTCCCATCTCCGCCTGTTTGAGCGCCGGCGCATCGTTCACCCCGTCTCCGGTCATCCCCACCATGTGGCTCCGTGACTGCAGGAGCTTTACGACCTTGTACTTGTCCTCGGGATAGATCTCGGCGAATCCGTTGCACGCTCCCACGATTTTGACCTGTTCCTCTTCGCTTAATCCCTGGATGTCCGCCATCCGGATAATGGTGCTCCCGATCCCTACCTGGCCGGCTATTTCCTTTGCTATAGCCATACTGTCGCCGGTAAGCATTATCGGCTTGATTCCCAGTTTTCGCGCCTGCTCGATCATGCCTTTTGATTCAGGCCTGGGCGGGTCCGCCATGGGCAGCAGGCCCGCGAATTCCAGGTCGTCCACACCGCCGTCCCGCGACCGCGCGACCGCTATCGTCCGATACCCGTTCCTGGAGAACTCCTCGATAGTTCCGTATGCCTTCGCCCTCGTCTTTTGGTCCATGTCCCGGCAGAGGGACATGACTATCTGGGCCGCGCCTTTCACGGCCTTGAAACGCCTTCCATCAACTTCGACGACCGCTTCCGTTCTCTTGATCGAGGGGTCGAAGGGCTTAAACGTGAGCTGATGAAAGGGCTTGAGGTCAACGCCCGAGGGTTTGGCATATTCAAGGACCGCGTTGTCTATGAGGTCCATGCCTTCCTTTTGAGACGCCAACGCGGCCATAATAACGACGTCATCTTTCCTGAACCCGGAAAACGGAACAG
>OFGW01000040.1_pt1 | contig 8986 bp, 5 predicted proteins | sample 1521861 | NCBI WGS metagenome assembly OFGW01 (sample SAMEA2553414, study PRJEB24118) | soil metagenome
GTATAATACGCGCCGTTGATTCATACAGGAGTGACTTCCGTGACAGACTTGTTTGCCTAACGTCTGAGGTGTTGGGGAACGCAAAGCCAAGAGACCTGGCAGGTACCTCTTATCTGTCGGGTCTTCGGATAATGGCCGAGGGCGTGTCCCTCGGCTTTTCTTTTGTCACGGAGGCATCTCATGTTGGTCATCAACAATCTGGCGAAGTCCTACGCCGATTCGCTCATCTTCAAAGAAGTCTCTTTCAATCTCAGCCCGGGTGATCACGTTGGCTTGATCGGCCCTAACGGCTGTGGCAAGACCACGCTGCTGCGCTTGATCGTCGGGCGTGAGCAGGCTGATCAAGGTAGCGCGTTCGTCGATCCGAACACGCGCGTGGGTTATTTGCAGCAGGGTCTCGAATATCCGATCGATGCCAGGCTGGATGACGCCCTGCGCGATCCACGCGTCCAGGCCGCCGCCAGGGTCGAGCAGCTGGCCGAAGCCGTCGCCAACGATCCCACAGTGATGCAGACGTATCAGGCAGCGGTCGATCAGCTGGAGGCGCTGGGTGGCTATCCTGACGAATCTGTGCGCGCTAACGTGCTGTCGAACCTGGGTCTCGATCGCTTTCCATTGGACACGCCGGTCGACGTGCTCAGCGGCGGGCAGAAGACGCGGCTGGGTTTGGCGCGCGTGATGCTGACCGAACCGAAACTGCTGCTGCTCGACGAGCCGACCAACCACCTCGACCTGCCGATGTTGCAGTGGCTGGAAACGTGGCTCAATCGTTTTCCGGGCGCAGTGCTGATCGTTTCGCACGACCGCGTCTTCCTCGATCGCACGATCAATCGCGTGTTGGTTCTCGATCCGCAAACGCACACGCTGCGCGAATACGCCGGCAACTACAGCGCGTATTTGGAGCAGAGCCTGGCCGAGTGCGAGAGGCAATGGGCTGAGTATCGTGATCAGCAAGCCGAGATTCGCCGCATGCAGCAGGACATCGCGCGCGCCAAAGCGCAGGCCGCCCGTTCCGAATGGCAGGCCAGCTCGGTCCGGCGCGGCGGCCCGCTCATGAAGCTGAAGGGCTACAAGGACCATCAACAATCCATCGCCAAGGGAGTTGCGAAGAAGGCCAAGTCGCGCGAGAAGAAACTCGACCGGTATCTTGAATCCGCCGAGCGCGTGGAAAAACCCAAACACGCCTGGAAGATCAAGGTCGATTTGGATCGGGCAGCCACGCGCGGCCGGGACTTGCTCCGCCTCGAAGATGTCAGCGTGGGTTACGGGGACAACGTGCTATTACGCGACCTGTCGCTCACCATCCGGCGCGGCGAGCGTGTGGCCTTGATTGGCGAAAACGGCAGCGGCAAATCGACGCTGGTCAAAACGATCGCCGGGCAGATCGAGCCACTGGTCGGCAGCCTGTACGTCGGCCCGAGTGTGCGGCTGGGTTACTTCGCGCAGGAGCAAGATATCCTCGATCCGGATTCGACGCCGTTGGCATGTCTGCAGGCGACTGTTCCGATGAATGAGACTGAAGCCCGGAGTTTCTTGCATCGCTACCTGTTCACAGGCGATCAGCCTTTGATACATAACCACCGGCTGTCGTATGGCGAACGGGCACGCTTGATGTTAGCATTACTCGTGGCGCAGGGCTGCAATTTCCTGCTGCTCGACGAACCGATCAATCATCTGGACATTCCGTCGCGCACGCAGTTCGAGCAGGCCTTAGCCAATTACGAGGGCGCAGCCTTGGCCGTGGTGCACGATCGTTACTTCATTCGGGGCTTTGCGACGCGCGTGTGGGCGGTTGAGGATCATTCGCTGCGCGAGTATCTTGATCTATCGGATATTGAACCTGTCAGGTCTATCAGCCAGAGGTGACATGAAGATCGCTATCTTGGGTGCGGCCGGTATGCGCACGCCGCTTATCGTGCAGGCGATGATCAAGCGTCAAGAGCGTATCAGCCTGAGCGAGCTGGCGTTGATGGACCTCGACGCCGAACGATTGGAGTTAATCGGCGCGCTGACCACCCCCTTAGAGCACAGCCTGAAGTTCAACCTCACGCGCACGACCGATGCGCGGGCGGCGCTGCACTCGGCCGACTTTGTGATTACGACGTTTCGTGTGGGTGGAATCGAGTCACGCGTCATCGACGAGCGCGTGCCGCTGCAGTATGGCGTGTTGGGGCAGGAGACAACCGGCCCGGGCGGATTTGCGATGGCGATGCGCACCATCCCGGTGCTGCTCGACTATGTTCAACTCATGCGCGAAGTTTGCCCGCAGGCCTGGTTGATCAACTTCGCCAACCCGGCCGGCTTGTTGGTCGAAGCGGTCACGCGTGAAGCCGAGTGGCAGCGCGTCGTCGGCATTTGCGATTCACCCAATACGCTGCGCTCGGCTGCGGCTGCGATCGGTCTGCCGCCGCACGAGGTCTATCTGGATTACTTTGGCCTCAATCATCTAGGCTGGGTCAAGGGGTTGATCTATCACAGCCACGATTACCTGCCGCAGTTCATCGCCTGGGTCCACGAGTCAAAACAGTTGCCTGACCTGCCGTTCGATCCGGATCTCGTCGCCGGTCTGGGGTTGATCCCCAACGAGTATCTCTATTACTATTACGACACGGACACAGCCGTCAAGAACATTCTGCAAGCGGGCCAGAGTCGCGGCGAGCAGATCGCCGAATTGAACGCCCAGTTGGTCGCCGAGCTGCGCCGCCTCAAAGCCGATGGCAATTTCGATGGAATGCTCGCCGCGTACGAAGCGTACCTACGGCAGCGCGGCAGCACGTACATGCTGCGCGAGACCGGCCGGCCGCACGATCTCGATCCGGCCTCGGTTGCGGCGATGCAAGACGAAGGCTATGCGGGCGTCGCGCTCGACGTGATCGAAGGCTTGCTTGGCGTGCAGCCGCGCCCCATGATTTTGAACGTGCCCAACCGCGGATCGATCGACGGCATGGCCGATGAGGATGTCGTCGAGACACCGGCCTACGTCGGCAAGGATTTCATTCGACCGCTGACCATCGGTGCGGCGCCGGATCACTGCCTGGGCCTGATGAAGCAAGTCAAACATTACGAGCGCCTGACGATCGAGGCGGGAGTAGGCCATTCGTATCAAAGTGCGGTCATGGCGTTGGCGCTGCATCCGCTCGTGCCCAACTACGCCACGGCCAAAGCGATCTTGGAAGAGTATCGGGCGAAGCATGGCGATCTGTTTCCGGTGTTGAGGTAGAGGCTGGAGGTTGGAAGGTGGAGATTGGAGAATGGCTCTGGCGTACGATGTGATTGTCATCGGCGATTATTATCTCGATCTGATTTTCAGCGGGCTGCCCAAGTTTCCTGAATTGGGTACCGAGATCATTGGCACCGGCTTCGAGATGATCCCCGGCGGGGCGTTCAATAGCGCCGTGGCGATGCACCGGCTCGGCCTGAAGGTCGGTTGGGCCGCCGACTTCGGGAGCGACGATTTCAGCCGCTTTGCGATCGAGCGCGCTAAAGCCGAGGGCTTGAGCGATGCCTTGTTCGTTGTGCACGAACGACCCTTACGCCGGATCACGGTCGCAGTTTCGTATCCTGAGGAGCGCGCCTTCATCACGTACAACGATCCGTCGCCTGAGACACCGGCGGTGCTTAAGGCGCTGGCCACGATTTCGGCGCGGGTGTTGTACGTGCCCGGCTATTGCCACGAAGCCTGGTTCCCCGATCTGGCCCAGGCCGTCTGTGATCAAGACACGAAGTTGATCATGGATGGCAACGCGGTCGAGAACTTCCGGTTGGAGATGCCCGGCGTGCGTGAGTCCCTCCAATGTCTGGAGGTGTTCATGCCGAATGCCAGCGAGGCCATGCGGGTGACGGGCGAAGACAATCTGGAGCAAGCCATGTGTCTGCTGGCCGATGTCTGCCCGCTCGTCGTGGTGAAGGATGGGTCGCACGGCGCATATGCTTGCAATGAAGGTCACATCATACACGTATCAGCCATTCCAATCGAACCGCTCGACACGACCGGCGCGGGTGACTGCTTCAACGCGGGTTTCGTCAGAGCCTGGCTCGCTGGGGCGTCGATTGAGCAGTGCTTGCGTTGGGGCAACATCGTCGGCGGACTATCGACGTTAGCGCATGGAGGAACGGGCCGGGTGATCACGCCGGCTGACGTTGAGGAGTATTTGAAGTCTTGTTATTAGAGTCGATCCCTGTTCGGGTTGCGCTTTACAGGTGTCATTGCAAGCCGCCGCGGGCGGCGAAGCAATCCCAGGCGGCTAACTCGCTACTGTAGATCACGTTGCCAGCCTTCGGGGATACGCTCGCCGTATGTGATGTGGTCCGCACCAAGGAAAGTCGCCAAGTCCTCGATCGCGCCTCGAATGGCGCGTGCAGTCTTGCGCGTCATCGGCGCATCCGGCTCGGCGTACACGGCGTTGACGTTCAGCACGTTGCGCTTGCGATCCATTAACGGATCGATGCGGCCGATCACACGGTCGCCGTGCAGGATCGGCAGCACGTAGTAGCCGTACTCCCGCTTGTGCTTGGGCACGTAAATCTCAACTGTGTATTTGAAGTTGAACAGCCGCTCGGTCCGCTTGCGGTCGGCGATCAGATTGTCGAACGGCGAGAGCAGTGTGGTGCGCGCGGTCGAGGCCCACTCGTGATCGCTCACTCGATCGAGCAGCGGAATATCTTGCGCGTGAATGTACCATGTGTCCGGCCAGGCCGTTCCATCTTCGACGATCTGCACGCGCTCGATGTGACCGGCGGCTTCCAGATCGATCAAGACCCGCGCCAGACCCGGATACCGCCCGCGTGTGAAGTGCTGGGCGATCTGACGTTGAGTAGCGACGCCCAAAGCGCGCAGTGACTTCTGCGCAGCCGTCCGCACAACGGCCCGGATCGGCAGCGGAGCGCGCGGCGTCCAATCGGGCAGGCAGCGCTCCGCCAAGTCCCACAGCTTCTGTCCGCCCGCTCGACCCGCTACCATGATCTGGCCCTTCGTCCACATATAGTCCAGCATCTGGCTGACGTTGCGACCTGAGGTCCAGCCGGTCGAATACCAATCGGCCTCGGCCTTGTCCTCGAAGGCGCGCGCGGGCAGGGGGCCACGGCGACGCAATTCGTGTCGAATGTGACGCCGCAGATCCTGGTTGTCCTTCAGCCACTTGAGAAACCGGCGACCTATCGCCGACTTTTCCGGTCCGGTCGCATACGTGCGCATGAACGATTGGTGGATCGGATAATCCTCGGTCAGCACGATCGAAGCGGCGTGCGCCCAGTATTCGAACAGGCTGCGATCCCGCCACAGCAGTCGATCGAGGTGGACCGTGTCGAAGTCCCCGATGCGGCTCCACAGTACGAGCAGATGCGAGCGCTCCACCGCGCTGATCGGATCGATCTGCAGGCTGCCCAGATCGCGCACGACGTCCAGGATGCCGTCTGCGTTGGTTGAGGGGCGCGGCTGGGTCAAGCGTTGGCGGGTGATTACCAACCGGCGAGCGGTTTGCAGAGACAGGCTGCGCATGGGCGACTCCAGGGTAACCCTCCCGAAGGTTCTGAACCTCCGGGAGGGTGGCTATTGTGGTAAAGTAGCAGCCTGATTATATCAGAGGGAATCACTGATGAAGCTCGCCGTACTGGCCGATATTCACGCCAACTTGCCTGCGTTGCAAACCGTGCTTGATCACGTCGAGCGCTGGCAGCCCGATCACGTCGTCGTCGCTGGCGATACGGTCAATCGCGGGCCGCGCCCGGCCGAATGCCTCAACATTGTTCTGAGCAAACAACTACAGCAGGGCTGGCTCACGGTGATCGGCAATCACGAAGAATATGTGATCTCGCAATCGAAACCCGACGCGCCACGCAGCGGACCGAAGTTCGAGGTCGTGCGCAACTCATATTGGACGTATCAACAACTCGGCGGCGAGGTATCCGCCTTGACCGCGATGCCGTTCAAGATCGGTTTGCCATCGCCCGACGGGGCCGGTCCCGTGACGGTAGCGCATTCCTCCATGCGTGGCACGCGTGACGGCATTTTCCCTGAGACCAAAGACGAGCGGCTGCGCAAGCAGATCGATCCGCAAGCCTCGCTGTTTTGCGTGGGGCATACGCACCGGCCGTTGGTGCGGATGATCGATCGCACCCTGGTTGTCAACGTTGGCTCAGTCGGCCTACCCTTCGACGGCGACTATCGTGCCGGCTACGCGCAGCTCACCTGGCGGCCCGACGGTTGGCGTGCAGAGATCATCCGGCTGGATTACGACCGCGAGTCGACCGATCAGGATATGCTCACGACCGGCTATCTGGACGACGCCGGCCCGCTGGCGCAGCTCATCCGCGTCGAATTGCGCGCCGCCCGATCGTTGTTGTTCGATTGGACGATGCGGTATCAAGCGCAGGTGTTAGCAGGCGAATTGTCGATGGAAGAGTCGGTACAAAAGTTCTTGGCTGAGCTGGATATCCACAGATGACACGTTGCCAGGCCCATTGGACATCCCGGCTCAACGGTTCCTTAAAGTGAGTGGCAGATAAACCTCGTACGGCTGCACCACCACGTCAGAATGTGCGACCTCTACGCTGCTGCCATTCGTAACTGTAACGACGGCCGTGAACAAGCCATATTGCAAATAAGTGTGAGTCACCGCTGCTGAGGCCGTCGGCCCGTACGTAGAATCATCCCCGAAATTCCACAGATACATCAAGTTCGTGCCACTGATTGAGTGAGCCGTGAAATTCACAGGCAAACCGACGCGGGTGGGGCCGTTGTTGACCAACGTCAAGCTTGCGATCGGCTGATCGGCAGCATCGATCACCACTTGATCAGGCAAACTGCTCAGCCCATAGGCGTCGGTAACTTGCAACGTGAAGGTAAGCACTGCTGGTCGAGCGGGCGCGGTGAACGCCGGCCGCGCGTTAGCCCCGTCGCTCAGATCTATGGTTGGACCTCCGATCTGCTGCCACCGATAAACCAGCGGCAGATGACCATCGGGATCGGTGCTGGCGCTGCCATCCAGCGTCACAATGGCATTCACGAAGGCAACTTGATCCAGGCCGGCGTTTGCTATCGGCGCCAGATTGGTGACAGTGACCCGGGTCGAAGCAGTGATACTCCCGTCGCTATTAGTAGCTGTAACCTGAGCCATGTAGATTCGGGCGCTGTCGTACATATGGGCGACTTGTACCCCGTTGCCAACGCTGTTGTCTCCGAAGTCCCAATCATAGATGATGTTTGTGCCGGCCGAGATCGAGGCAGTCATGACAGTCATGTGACCAAGCGTGGTCGGGCTATTGTTGATCGCCTGTAAGCCGCTGATGCCATGATCGTTAAGGGTGACGACAACCTGATCCGGGTAACTTACCAAAGCGTAGGCATCGCTTACGAGCAGAGTAAAAGTCAACACGGCTGGCGTGCCGGGTGCGCTAAAGGCTGGTCGAGAGACTGTGTCGCTGCTCAAAACTACAGGCGATCCGCCGACCTGCTGCCAGCCATATGATAACGGCATGTGTCCGTCGGGATCGCGGCTGGCGCTCCCGTCGAGCATGACCACTGAGCTGACCAGAACGGACTGATCGGGACCGGCATCGGCGATAGGCGGAAGGTTGGTAATCGTGACCTGCGTAGCAGCGGTGATGCTGCTGCTGCCATTCGTCACTGTAACCAAGGTTGTGTAGGTTCCACTCCGGCTATATGAATGGGTGACCGGGTTCCCAACAGCCGAAGAGTCATCGCCAAAGCTCCACGCATAGATCGCGTTGCTACCTTCAACGGTGGCTGTAAATGTGGTCGAAGCGCCCAATGTTGTTGGGCTGTCATTGGCTACGATTAGGCCAGCGAGCGCCTGATCATTGACCGTGACCACAGTTGTGTCGGCAATCAGACGGGGCAAGCCGTAAGCGTCGGTGACGACGAGGCTGAACATCAAGATCGTTGGTGTGTTGGGTGCTGTGAAAGTAGATCGAGAGATCGTATTGCTGCCTAAGAATACTGCCACACCGCCAGTTTGTTGCCAGGCATACGTGAGCGGCAGATGCTCATCGGGATCGCTGCTAGTGCTGCCGTCGAGCGTGACCGTTGAGCCGACCAGGACAGATTGATCTGGGCCGGCGTTAGCGACAGGCGGGATGTTGTCAACGATCGTACTGGCAGTGCTGCTGTTGTCGGCTGGATTGAGCTCTCCGCTCGCAGCAGTTATCGCGGCGGTGTTGCTCAACACTTGTGGAGCGAGGCCGCGCTCAATGATCCCGCTGCTGGTGATGGGTCCGACCGCGCCTGGCGCCAGGTCCGCAACCTGCCACGCGAAACTGATGCCTAGCGAGGCTGTGATGAGCGGGCCGCTGCTGGCGGCGCTGAGATTGGTAATGCTGGCCGGTACCCGATCGGTGATGACAACGTCTGTGGCGAGGTCTGAGCCGGAGTTCGTGTAGACGATCACGTACGTGATCGGTTGGCCGGGATAGGCAACTGACGGTGGAACTTGCTTGGTCAACTGCAGGCTCGCTCCGCCAGCATTGAGCCATTCGTCTGCGCCGAGGTCAAAACCACGTCCTTGCGGCCGCGCATCACCGTCGATATCGATTGTGATGTTCGAATCCACACCGGTATCGATGGCCGCCGAGTCCGTTAACAGATGATAACCGTCCAGGGCGAAGGACGGATTGCCGGTCACGGCCTGCGCAATCGTGACAGCGCCTGAGCCGCTCACATCCAACAGATTGCCAAACCATAAGACCCCATCCAATGTCGCCGTGCTGCCTGAGGTGACATTGAGAGCAGCGCCGTCATTGGCGAGCAACGTGTTCGTCATTGTGACGATGCCGGGCATACCGCTCGTGGTCGACACGAGAATGCCTGCCAAGTTGTGCGCGATGGTATTGTGGAGTAGACGTGCATCGCTGCGATCGACGATCAGCCCCAACCCACTGTGGCTGATGACGACATTGTTCGTCAGCACGTTGCGTGAGGAATGCCACAGATAGATGCCGCTGCCATCGCTGCTGCTGTTGCTCGCGATAA
>OFGW01000041.1_pt1 | contig 8884 bp, 8 predicted proteins | sample 1521861 | NCBI WGS metagenome assembly OFGW01 (sample SAMEA2553414, study PRJEB24118) | soil metagenome
CCGCGCAGCAAGGACGGGCAACGACCAATGAGCGGCTGAGACTGACGAAATAACCTGATCCGGCGACATCAGAAGGGATTCGGCGTGTTCCCGATACTGTTGCATTTCAACTCCCGACAGTATAGAGCGTTCTCAGTGTCAAAAGAGCATTTCACTTTGGCCTTGCTTTTTTTTGCCGCCTGTTATATTTTCATCTTGGAATTGCGAGCTTTGGAACGAAGCCCGCAGAGGGAACGACATGCAACGCAAGCTGTGGCATAAGGAATTAGTCTTCATGAGTTTGCTTTTTGCAGCGGCACTCGCTTTTGCTGGCATGGGCAGGGGCAGTGAACAGCAAAAAACGGGCCAAGCGCCCGAGCCGGAGTTGGTGATCGCGAAATACGGCTCCGTTGCAATAAAGAGCACGATATCCGGCGCTAAGATTTACATCGACGACATCTATAAGGGCGGCACGGGCGCTGTCGTAGAAAACATCGTCGTCGGTAAGCATGTGATTTCCTGCCGCACCGCGGGACATTCGGCTTCCGGCACGTTTCAGATAAAAAAGAACGAGACGCTCCGGCTGGAGGCGCGCTTTGACGAGGGAAAGCTCGTCGTGTTGAAACGGCCCGCGAAGGTTGAGGTTGAAAAAAAGAAGACGGGGCCCCTGCATCGGGGAGCACCGAAAAAACCACTCGCGGAGACAAAAAAAGCGGAGCGGAAAAATCCCCAGGAAGACCGGCTCAGGACGCACCTCAATGTCATGAGGCTTGCCTATGACGTCACCGCCTCGCCGGATATTCACGTCAGCCATACGACTGCGCCCGTAATCACGAAATATACCATGCGAAAGTTCAAAACCGGCGCGTATCACCGGACCAAGCAGGGGGTGTTGCTCTGCGACGACGGTCCCTGCGAACTGACCTGGACCGCGTCCTTTATCTATACCGATGAGACCGGGAAGGCGGACGCGCTTCTTCTAAACTGGAAGGAAACCGTGTTTAACGGGATCACCCCCACGGGCACCAGCAAGCGGGAGCTTGAGTGCTGTCTGAACGGGAAGTGCTCCCAGATGGAGGACAACACTGCAACCGACCTCGAGCAGGAATATGAAGTGGGTCGATACCACCTGTACTGGACAAAGACCTCGGTACTTGTCAGGCGTTCGGATATCATGCAGGAAATTACGTCCGCAGGGCGGTCTCTGGCGGATTACTAGGCGGCAAGAGCATATGCAGTAAATGAAGAAATCCACCTTCGGGCCCAGACCGACGGTGGATTTTTTTGTCCGGCAGTCAGGCTTTTTCCTATGGCACTATGACAGGGACAGGGCGACGCGGCTTAATGAAACTTATTGCAACAGGCACGGATTGCTGATATTGTCATATCGTTCAACCCGTCCTTTTTAAGTACACCTCGAATCCTCACCAGAGAATCTTTTACTCCGATACCGCCCGACCAACACATGACGATCAGCGGTGGAACGGCGGCAATAGCCCTTGACGCGTGTCGAACCTGAAGGTCGATGGCTTCTCGCTTATCAGTGCGAATACCGCAATTCCGGGCCTAACGGTGTTGGGTATGCTTGCAACGTTTATTCCGGTGGGATGCGGCGGCTCTGAATATGGCATTATCAGTCGGGTTTATCGGTAACGCTGGCCGTTATTACTTATACTGGTAGCTCTGTCGGCTCAGGCGGCGCTCCGAATAGTGTTACGCCAACAGTAATGGATCATAATTAGGGAAAAAAGGTTTGATGCTGCTGCGGTGAAAGAAGTGAATAGTGAATATAGTTTAGAACTGTACAGAAGGGCCCAGGAAATTTCCGGATCTTTTTTTATGGCAGATTGAAGTTAGACTTATGAGGACGCTGCCCTGAGCTGGCCGCAGGCGGCATTGATGTCGTTGCCACGGCTGTTTCTGACCACGGCCACGAAGCCGTGTTTCACCAGGATGTTTCGGAAAGCATAGACGCGTTTCTCGTCGGGCCGCTCGAAGGACGCGCCCGGGAAGGGATTGAACATGAGCACGTTGATCATGCAGGGAAGCCCGGAGAGCAGTTCCATCAATCGGGCCGCGTCCTCGTCTGAGTCGTTTATTCCCTTGAAGAGCGCATACTCGATCGTGACCGTATTCGCCGTTACCTTGCAGTAATAATGAAGCGCCTGCATCAATCGCGCTAGGGGATAGACCCTGTTCACCGGCATGATCCGGTCCCGCAATTCATCGGTCGTCGCGTTCAGCGAGACCGCGAGGCTCGCGTCCATTTCGGTATCGTCCGCCATCCGCTCGATGGCGGACGCAAGCCCGCACGTCGATATAGTTACCTTCTTGTTCGAATATCCCATCCCGCTTCTGTCCGTCATCGTCTGAACAAAAGACCTGATCGCGTCATAATTGCTCAGAGGCTCTCCGGTGCCCATGAGCACGATGTTTGTGATAGGGGCAGCCACGATCTTCTGTGCTGCGAAGACCTGGTTTACGATCTCAGCAGGGGTGAGGTTCCGAACGAGCCCTGCTTCGCCGGTGCGGCAGAAGCCGCAGCCCGAAGCGCAGCCGACCTGCGATGATACGCAGAGCGTGAGCCGGCCGCTTGGACCGGGGATGAGCACGCCTTCAATCGTGTTGCCGTCATCCAGCCGGTAGAGCAGTTTTTTTGTCCCGTCATCGGACGTGGTCAGCTGCTCAACGGCGAGCTGCGATATCCTGCACTGCCGCCTCAACTGCTCGCGGAAAGGCCGGTTCAAATCCACCATTGCATCGAAGTCCTCAATCTTTTTCCGGAAGAGCAGCACCGCCACGCGCATTCCCTGCCCGGGTTTCTGTCCGAGGTGACGGAAGCAGAACTGCTCGATCTCCTGCGGGGTAAGGCCCTTGAGGTCGATAAGATTAGATGCATTTTCCATAGGTCAAAAAATAAATATTTTTTGCCACTGCGGCCTCCGAGTGCTCAGAGGTAAAGCAGGTCAAACAGGTAAAGAAATTTCATTCTCTTGTGAACTCCGAGTCCTCGGCGGCTATACGATTTTAATCCGTACTTCATGACAATGCAAGCGGTTTATAGGGAAATGCATTGACAGCCCTGCCATGAACATGCTAAGAACGTCCATCATGAAAGCATTGCTTCAGCGGGTATCCTCGGCCAGAGTCGAGGTTGACGGCCGGGTCGCGGGCGAGATCGGGAAGGGCCTTTTAGTGTTCCTGTGCGCCGTGCAAGGGGACGTGGAGAATGACCTCGAGTATGTCGTGAAGAAGGTCTCACTCCTCAGGATCTTTGACGACGACCAGGGCAAGATGAACCTGTCGGTCATGGACATAAAGGGAGAGGTCCTCGTGGTTTCCCAGTTCACGCTCGCTGCATCGACGCGGAAAGGCAACCGTCCCTCCTTCGACGAAGCCGAAACATTGGAGAAGGCGAAAGCGACGTATGAAACGTTCGTTCAACGGTTGAAGGACCTGGATATACCGGTCAGTACGGGCGTGTTCGCCGCAACCATGGCTGTTTCTCTCACCAACGAGGGGCCGGTGACCGTACTCATCGATTCGCGCGAAGCGTGACCTTTTCGCCGTCAACGGATGACGAAAAGTCTCGTGGTGGAGCGCCGGCAGTCGGGGTGCGGTTCCAAAATCATTCTTGACAATCGGCGTCTTTCTCTTTATTATTACACTTCGTTGTCGGCCGTCGGCCGTGCCGAAGTGGTGGAACTGGTAGACGCGCTGCGTTCAGGGCGCAGTGGGAGCAATCCCGTGGGGGTTCGAGTCCCCCCTTCGGCACCATTTCAAATAATTGAGAGGCGTAATGCGGGGCTATCCACGGATTTCACGGATCGCGAAGATTTGAAGAAGAGCATTTTTCAATAAATCCAAATTGCGTAATCTGCGGATAACCGCTTTCCCCCATGAAAAAAATACTCATCATATCGATGTTAATCCTTCTTGCCGGGTGCGCTTCGAAAGAGCCGCCTTTCGATCCCGTGACTGCGTTTCAGGACGCCGAAAAAAACATGCTCAAGGAGAATTTCGAAAAAGCGCGCAAGGAATACCAGGAGATCCAGGAGAAGTCTCCCGACAAGAGCTATGATGCCGCGCTCATGCTGAGGATTGCCGACACCTATTTCGGCGATGAAAAATACGACGAGGCCCTCGTCGAGTACCAGGCATTCCTGAATTTCCACCCGGTGCACAAGGACGCGGTCTATGCCCAGTATCAGATCGCCATGTGCAGCTTCAAGCAGATGACGACCATAGACCGGGACCCCGCGCCGACGCGGGCCGCGCTCAGGGAATTCCAGACGCTCCTCCGGAAGTACCCGAAGAGCGTCTATGACGAGCCGGCGAAAAAGAACATATCCGCATGCCTGGACCGGCTTTCTGAATACGAGTTTTACGTCGGCCGGTTCTATCATAAAAAGGGCGCCTACAAGGCCGCCGCGGGAAGGCTCGACAATCTTCTTCTCGTCTACCCCGGGTCCTCCGCGGAAAGGGACGCGCTCTATTACGACGGGCTCTCGCATCTCGAGCTGAATGAACGGGACCGAGCACGGGTCGCATTTGAGACGCTCATGAAGAAATATCCTTCCATGAAAGGGCGCGTCGAGCCCCTCGTGGAAAGGGAAAAGCTCGTTAAAAACTGACATATGAAATACTACCCCGTATTTCTCGATCTTCGCGAGCGGTCCTGCGTGGTCTTCGGCGGCGGCCGGGTGGCCGAGCGCAAGGCGCTCTCGCTCCTCGAGGCCGGCGCGAACGTGACGGTCGTGAGTCCCTCCCTGACACCCAAGCTTCTGGAACTTTCCTCTTCAGGAAAAATTACCCATTTTGCTAAGACGTTTGAGGACGAGGATATCGCCGGCGCCTATATCGCCATTGCCGCCACCGGCAGTCCCCAGGTGAACGCCGAGATCGGCAGACTGTGCAGAAAAAAACAGGTCCTCGTAAATGTCGCCGCGCCGCCCGACGAAAGCAGCTTCATCGTGCCGTCGGTCGTGGATCGCGGGGCGCTGCTGATCGCAATCTCGACGAGCGGCGAAAGCCCGGCACTGGCAAAAAAAATACGAATGGAACTCGATAAGATGTTCGGGCCGGAGTACGATCTCTTTCTCCAGCGAATGTCGGCGTTGCGCGGCAGGCTTATGGCACAACAAAAGGACGAAGGGGAACGGAGCCGGATTTTCCAGGCCGTTGTCGACTCCGACGTCCTGGATTTGCTCAGGCAGGGAAGGCTCCATGAAGCCGACATCCTGATTGCAGAACTGTCAGGAATGAAGATGAAATAGGGGCAGATAAATAGTCATCTAAAAAAAGGTTCGTCTTGGAGCCGCTGTTTGTCCGTGATGTTTTATTGGGCGGCTCACTTTTGCTGCGCTCGTGCGGTTGCGCTGTCCGGTGAACAATAGTAATCAGGGTCATGCAAAGCGCGGTCATTGCTCACGGACCGCAGGTGCATTTGAACTGCAGCCGCGTAGCGACGATTTCTCCTGTTCGTTTTCCGCACTCCGCATCCCGCAATTAAAAGTTTCCCCGTCTCCTTGACTCTCACGCCCGTTCTCGATTTACCGCCGCCGTTGGATGAGGGTTTCAATGGCACAGCGGCCCGCTGGACCAAGATGAGAAAAACGCAGACCATATTTGTTTTGGTCAGATGCGGTCTTGACGGTCCTGGTCACCTCTGCCTGTGCTTCGACGATTACGGCAGGAGGCAGGGTAAGGGAACAACTGATCCAGTCGCCTTTTTTCAGGACCGCATCGGCGTCGATCAGCATCCCTGTAACGCTGATATTCTCGACCTCGCACTCGAAGTGACTGCGGCCGGACAAGCCCGCGCTGCGCGCGGTGAACGGGAAACGGTAATCGGCCCTCTCCGGGACCATGAGGAAGCGCTGCAGGGTGCTGCGCAGAAGGCGTGACTGGACCGGCAGGGTCATGACCGCGTTGGCCCTGCATTGCCGGCTTTCACGCAGTTCGATTTCGTTATCCCGGCAAAAGACGATCACCGAAACCTTCCGAAGGTCCGGGTCCTCCCTGATCGCGGAGCAGAGCTGAACCGCCTTCATGCCCGACCCGTAAAGTTCCGCTATGATCCGATCCGCTTTTTTCTTTTGGTGGACAATCAGCGCGCCTTCGTTCGAATATGCCGTGATTGTCTCGACCTCCCCGCATTCCGGACTGATTTCGAAATCCAGCTGTTGCCTGATGCGGTCAACGACGATGATCTTCTTCATGGATTACGCCCCCTTCATAAGACTTCACCGCTTCTCCGGCATAATAAATCTTTTGGATGTTAATGCCGTGATTAGAATCACACAAATGAGCGTTTAGTACGGTGAGATCCAAGAAGATGTAAAAGCAGCGCGAATTTGATGAGGAGATGCCGTCCTGATGAGGCGGGATAGAAGAGAAGGAAAGATGAACCAATCATACCGGTTCTACTTCTTGTCTTTGAACACCTTCTTGAAGAGGCCGGCCTCGCCTTCCTTCTCTTCCTGCACCGCTCCCCCGGCAGCCTTGATAGCCTCCCTGATTTCGTTCGAGGCCGGGTTTCGCCGCAGGGCGTCGTTGTACACATCGAGGGCCTTTATCTTGAGCCCGCTGTGCAGATACAGTGCCCCGAGTTCGAGATGGTACGCCGGTTTGAGCGGGTCGATCTCAATGGCTTTCTTGAGGTTTTCCTCCGCTTCGTGACGTCTCCGGGGGATATGCGTGAGCGATACGCCGTAATGATAAAAATAGTCGGACTTCACGGGGTCGAGCCTCGTGGCCGATGCGAAGGATTCCGCGGCCCCCCAGAAATTCCCGATCTTGAAGTCATTCATCCCCGCGTTGAAATAGGCGGCAGCCTGTCCTGTCTTCTCCGCTAAGTTCTCCCGATGCTCCGAATGTTTCTCTTCGTACTGCGCCGGGCGTTGCCGGCCGGTTCTCATCATATCGTATTCCTGGCGCTTTGCCGGGTCGCTGAGCGTCTGGTAGGCGCCGTGAATCGCGGTGAACAGGGATTCAAACTTCTCCTTGAGGACCGCCATCTCGGGTTCCAAATGCCGGTCGGGGTGGTATACTTTCGCGAGCTTGAAGTATGCTTTTTTGATCTCCGGCGTCGTTGCGGCGGAGGATATGCCGAGCACCTGGTAGTTGTCCTGGTGACGCAAGGCCTCATATGCCTGCTCGATCATGTGTTTGCTGAGCGGGGCCGCATCGGCCTGCGCGCCTGTTTCGGCGGTTTGCTCCGGCGCCTTTTGCTCCCCGGCGGACGCGGCATTCCGGATGGTCGAGCGTGAGGATTTCATTTCTGCTTCGGCTTTTACCGCTCCCTTGCCGACCATGTCGAGCGCCAGGAGCAGGTGGACAGCCTTGAGCGTATTGAAATCGCCGATGCCGGACTGCGAGCAGAGTTCTTCAATGCTTCGACGGCCGTCTATCAATGAAAGGACCGTGTGACAATCCTGTTCGAGGCCTGCTCTCTGCACTATCAGGGAGGGGGCTGCGGGCGGAAGGAGCACGGTTTTCAGCGAGGGAAGCGATTTGCGCACGACTTGCCAGTCAAGGCCCCGTATCCCCTCGACGATCAACTCGCCGGTACTCATCTGGAGCGGAATGATTTCCTTGAGGGGAAGCGGGCTGTTATCGAAGATGTAGCGGCCGTCGCGCCAGCCAAACACACTGAGGACAATCTGCTTCACCTGGAGCCTGGTTCCGGCCACCAGGTCTTGCGGCGAGAGGAACTCGTATTCGACGAGCACGGCGCCGAGAGCCTTGCCCGTCTTTTGGACGATCTCGGTGGTGGCATCGAAGTACTGCTTGGTGATTTTGCCGTCGCGGAGCAGACAGGCGCCGAGTTGGTCGTCGACGAGATTGGAATCGGCGTAGATGATTTCTCCGCCCTTGACGTAAACTTTTTTGACCGCCTGCTCGCGGGCGAAGAGCACGGACCCGCTCCGCTCTTCTTTCCGCAGACCCTGGAAAAGCCGGGGAACGGTCATGTCCTTGATATCGCCGGCGGGTACGATCATGCCGCTCCTTTGGCGTTGGCGTGAAATGACATCATTATAGCATTTCTCATTTATTCTTGAAACACAAAAATTTGTTTTTGTCGCGGGACTTTTTTCAAGCTTTCAGGAATGTATGTATTGACTCCCGCAGTCGTTCTTACTATAATTACTCCGTTTGCGCTTGTCTGCTTCAGCGCCGCTTTTTCACGCGATACCGGAATCGTCATCTCTCTTCAAAGTAAGGAAAGGCTCATGCAGAAGAACCTCTACCTCGGCATCGACATCGGCTCGGTCAGCATCAAGATCGCGCTCATCGACAAAAAGGCCGTGCTTCAGGCCGAAATCTATACGGTGACCAAGGGGGATCCGGCCGCCGTTCTCACCAGTGAGCTGTCAACACTGGCGGCGAAATTTCCCGAGGAGCGGATCCGGGCCGCCGGCCTCGATTACCAGTCCGATTCTCTGACCTGCGCCTCACCTTTCAACCCCCGCAAATCCGGTCGCGCCGACCAGAACGCGCGGCGGCTGGTTAAACGGCGCGCTGGCCAGACGTCCCGTTGGGCTGCGACGGTGGAATCAAAGACCGGGATGCCAAATCCCTGCGCGTCGCGCCGGACACTGCCACGGCGCGTGACCAGTCCAAGGTCCGCGCCCAGATAGCGCGCATGCTGTTGGAGTACACGCAAGTCCACTGGCCGCAGCGTGACGTTTTCATAGCGCGGCCAGACCAGCAGAATGCGCGGCGACTTGGCCCACGACATGCGGTCGCGCACGGAAATCAAATCGTCATGCGATTCCAGCGTGATGATCTGGGTCTGCATACAAGGCGATTATAATCGATGACCTCTTTCCTTTCCGCGACGAGAATCAAAAAGACGGCCCGATGAGCCGTCTGTTGGATTCAAAGCAGGCCTAGTGTGTGA
>OFGW01000043.1_pt1 | contig 8788 bp, 8 predicted proteins | sample 1521861 | NCBI WGS metagenome assembly OFGW01 (sample SAMEA2553414, study PRJEB24118) | soil metagenome
GTTGATTGGCATGTTCCAGTTTTTTGGAACTTAAATAGATCCCAAGGTAGGCTTTTGGCTCAATGGCCGGATAGGGCTTTGGAGGCATGTTCAGCAGCTCGCAATACGGGATGGGGCCTATTGGAAAAACAGCCTGCTGTTGCAACAAATGCCCCCCGCAGGAACAGAGAAATACAGTCAAAAAAACATAAAAGTAAAATTTTTTCACCATTGTCTACCGCTTATGGAACGGTACAATTGGTAATCCGCACCTGGCCCTATCCGAGGCTCCTCTGATTATAGGTTGTTATAGGATAACAGAGCGAAATAGCCCTGTCAACAAAGCCCGTCAAAAGAAGACGGATCAATGCTCGCCACACTCTCGTTTGTCCAATATTTTTTTAGAGCGTTTGTAACTATTGAAATTATCCGTCTCGCGCGGCATCATGGATGAGCATTGTTCGGTGCCCTCTTGCCCGTATTAACTATGCTGCATTTTCGAAGGTGAAGAAGAAGTCAGGGGTGAGAAAAAAGCTCGAGAGACTGAAAACCTGCAGGAGGAGTTGTTCATTTGTTATACTACGAATATACTACGAACAGCAGATTAGGCCGCGACCGACAAACAAGGACCTAGTTCGGTTTCGATAAGATCGGCCAGTTCTTTAAAACCAAAGGGCTTTTCCATGCAACGGGATACGCCCATGGACTCGAGCCTTTTCTTCGTTTCCGGGGCGGCATTGCCCGTCATGACGAACACCGGGAGGCCCCGATGTTTCTTTTTGACAGACTCCACCAATTCATATCCGTCCATGGTGGGCATTTCAAGGTCGGTAACGATCAAGTCCACGGGAATAGCCTCCATGATTTCCAGGGCCTTTCTGCCGTTTCCCGCGGTCAGAATGTTGCAGTTCTTCAGATGGATGCAGAGGTTCATCGAAAGCCCGGTTAAAAAATAGAGGTTGTCATCAACGAGAAGAATGGTTTTCATGTGCCGTGGTCCGTCGACTGCCGTATGCACTGTCTGCTCAAGCTCATCGCTCGTAAACGGCTTGACCAAAACACCCCTGAATCCGTACTCTCTGAAATCGGTCGTCACCGGATCGATGCGGTCGCAGCTCGTGACAACGGCCTTCGCATGGGGGTCCAGTTCGAGCAATTTCCCGACTGTTTCACTGGCGCCCTTTCCTCCCCGGATGTTCCAATCCAGGATCACGGCATCAAAAGGATGACTGAGGTTCAGCGCCTCCCGATAGCAGTCTATGGCTTCATCGCCGTGTTCCGCTAAATATACTTTATACCCCGCCCTCTCGAGCATGAAGCGTATGGCGATCCTCACGATCTCATCATTATCCAGTACGAGTATCCTTTTTGCGCCAGCCAACTGGTCCATCTCTTCTCCGTTCTTCATGTACGCGGTTGCGTTGCGTGAAAGGACGCTTCCGGACGATACTCCCGATCCTCTATGCATGTTACGTTTCCTTTTTGCTTCGTCACGAATGAACTCCTGACAGCAAACAGGTCTGCCGTGTATCGAGAAATGAGAACTTCGTTTTTACGGACGTACTCGCTTTCTGAAACGAAATGATATAATACTTTTGTATGATAAAAAGTTTACCATACAAGTATGAAGATGAATATCAGATGAAAGCCTATTTTTTTGTAGGACTAATCTTACAAAAGATCCGGTCGTAAATATTATTGCTGCTGGCAAGATTGTGTCTTTTGGAGAGGAGTAAGGAAATGACACTGTTTCTTGCCGGTGCCGGTCGACGGCTCAAGATGTTCTCCAAAGAGATCGGGGCCCTATAACCTTAACGGGCTCATCTTGACAATATACAGGACATGCTCTATCCTTTTTAATAGAGGTATTGAATGGGTTTTAATGTGGTGCACACGGCTTTCATACCAGGATGGGATTGAACAGTCAAAGAAGGAGGCAATAGTATGAATGAACGGAAAAACATCATAACCATGAAAGGAAGTCCCCTGACTCTTATCGGACCGGACATCAATGTCGGCGAACGGGCGCCGGATTTCACCGTACTGGACAGCGAACTTAATCAGGTCAGCCTGGACGATTTCGCCGGAAAGGTCAAGATAATCAGCGTTACTCCGTCACTCGACACCGCGGTCTGCGACCTGCAGGCGCGCCGGTTCAACCACGAGGCGGCGTCGCTGCCGCAGGATGTTGTGGTGCTGAACATCAGTATGGACCTTCCTTTCGCGATTTCCCGGTTCTGCACGGCAGCCGGCATCGACCGCGTCAAAGGACTTTCCGACCACCGGACCGCGTCTTTCGGTACGGCCTACGGCGTTCTGATCAAGGAATTGCGGCTTCTGGCGCGATCGATCTTTATCATCGACAAGGACAATATTGTGAGGTACCGGGAGATCGTCCCTGAGGAGACCAATCATCCCGATTACGATAAGGCGATAAGTGCGCTGAACGCGATCGCAGTAAAACAAGCTGCCTAGATAGGTTGTACGGAGATAAGCGAGGGATGCGAAGAAAAGGCAGGCCGCGGTGATTCGTGACCTGCCTTGTTTAAGGTTTGGCGTGGAGTAGTGTCAGACTTTTACGACGTTCGCTGCTTTTGGGCCTTTGGGGCTGTCAACAACGTCAAAGGTCACGCTCTGGCCTTCGGCCAGCGACTTGAAGCCGCTGTCCTGGATGTCTGAGAAGTGGACAAAAACATCTCCGCCGTCTTCTTTGGTAATGAAACCAAATCCCTTGGCATCATTGAACCACTTTACGGTACCATTTGCCATTCAGGTTCGAACCTCCTTCTGTGGAAATTGAAGCTAGCGGAAATGTCACAAAAAAAGCCGCAAAGCGTACAATCTTTGCGACCTCTCTGCAACAAAGACTTCCGAACTTCGGGTAAATAATCCCATAGTCTCACGGAGTTGTCAAGTATTTTTTCGGCTCTAAGGCTGCTGTATGACGGGCATTGCGCCTGAAGATTATTTTGCCGCTTCCGTCTGTTTTTTAGTATACTGAAATGAGATATTGAGATCGTAGTTTGAAGGAGCCCGCATGCCTCGAACATCATCACGCGCCCGCAAGACGACCTTAAAACCATCAATAAAAATCGAACGCGCAGCCTGGGACTTGAAGCCGCTTTTCGAGAGCGACAGCGATCCAAGGATGGAAGAAAAACGAAAGATCGTCGAGCAAAAGAGCTACGAGTTCATTAACGCCTGGAAAGACCGCGCCGACTACCTCGTAGACCCGGAGACGCTGAGGCAGGCCCTCGATCACTATGAAGCCTGGAAGCGGTCGTACGGCACGGACGGCGATGAAGGTTACTATTTCTGGCTCAGAACGCAGCAGAACCAGAACGACCCGAAGCTCAAGGCAAAATACAACAAGATCGAGGAGTTCAGCAAGAAGGTTGAGAACGACAGCCAGTTCTTTCACCTGCGCGTCGCCCGGATAAGACCGGAGCACCAGAAAAAATTCCTCGAGCACGGCTCCCTCGGGAAGTACCGGCACTTTCTGGAGCGCATCTTCGCGGAAGCGCGCTATCACTTGAGCGAGCCGGAAGAGAAGATCATGAATCTCAAGTCCGCAACCTCTTATTCCAACTGGACGAAAATGACCTCCGGTTTTCTGTCCCGGGAAGAACGCGCGGTGATTCTTGAGGACGGGAAGAGAAAGGTGAGGCCTTTTTCGGAGATCGCGGGCCTTATGAACAGCAAAAAAAAACCGGTGCGAAACGCGGCGGCAGCGGCCTTCAACTCTATATTAAGCAAGCACGTGGACGTCGCCGAGGCGGAGATCAATTCCGTGCTCCAGAACAAGAAGATTGACGACGAGCTTCGCGGAACGCCCCGGCCCGACACCCTCCGGCACCTCGCCGACGACATCGAAAGCGAGGTCGTGGACGCGCTTATTGAGTCGGTGGCAAAACGGTTCGACATCCCGGCGCGCTACTACGCGCTCAAGGCAAAGCTGCTCAAGGTCAAGAAGCTCAAATATCACGAGCGCAACGTCGAATACGGCGAAATGTTCGGCCGCTATCCCTATCCGAAGGCCGTGAACCTCGTCCACACGGTCATGGACAAGCTCGACCCGCAGTTCGCGGATATCTTCGCCGCGTTCATCAAAAACGGGCAAATCGACGCCTACCCCAAAAAAGGCAAAGACAGCGGCGCCTTCTGCATCCACCAGCTCATGACACAGCCCACCTACATCCTTCTGAACCACACGGGAAAGCTCCACGACGTGCTCACCATCGCGCATGAGCTCGGCCACGGCATCAACAACGAGCTCATCAGGGAGAAACAGCACGCCCTCGACTTCGGCACTCCGACCTCGACGGCTGAGGTGGCCAGCACCTTCATGGAGGACTTCGTTCTGGAGGAAATCCTGCGTACCGCCGGTGACGAACTGCGGCTCGCAATCATGATGCAGAAACTCAACGACGACGTGTCATCGATTTTTCGGCAGGTAGCGTGTTACCGCTTTGAGCAGGAGCTGCACCGCGACTTCAGGCAGAAAGGCTACTTATCGAAGGAGGAGCTCGGGGTGCTGTTCCGGAAACACATGGAGGCATACATGGGCGACGCGGTGGAGCAGTCGCCGGGCTCGGAGAACTGGTGGGTCTACTGGAGCCACATCCGCTACTTTTTTTACGTCTATTCCTATGCGAGCGGGCTCTTGATCTCCAAGTCGCTCCAGAACAACGTGAAACAGGACCCGGCGTTCATCACAAAGGTCAAGGAATTTCTCTCGGCAGGGCTTTCCGATTCTCCGAAGAACATCTTCAGCCGTCTCGGCATCGACATCGCGGACCGTCAGTTCTGGGGCAAGGGACTGGATGAAGTCGAGAGATTATTGAACGAGACGACAAGGCTTGCGCGGGAGCTTGGGAAAATAAAGGCTAGGTAAGCCATAGCTACACACTTCACCTACAGAGTCACAGCAGCGCTTAATAAAAAAACTGCGGGTTTCCGGTTGTACTATGCAAAATGTTCGAGTCTAGCACGGCTCCCCGTCCGTCAGCGGCTTAACCAACAAGTCCATATTGTACTGATGTCCCGAGAGTTCCTCTCCTAACGTCCCGTGACACGTGAGGTGGAATTGGGTTCAGGATCAATTTCAATTATGCCGCGAACGTTATCCCGGGGTCCAGAAGGGCCCCTCCTTGCCCAGCTTCTTCAGCGATAAGATCAGCTCCGATGCATATTCATTCAGTCGAGAGAGATAGTCGGGCTGCAGACGATTCCTGTGCAAAGGCCCACTAAACGCCGTTGCCCAGTTGGACAAGGACATGATGGATTCCGCCGAAACGGAATCATAAAGCGACCAATTCTTCACATGCTCTTCCGACCGGAAGAGATTCATGCGGCTTCAAGCCGAACCCCAGGTCACTTCTCCTGTCAAAGCCTTGCCGACCGGAATATTCATGTGCCCTACGATCTTTGCTGTATTGACTTCGAGGATCTCCTCGTCACGCATGCGGATGCGGATGGGTTGTCCACAATCCAGGCAACTGGTGTCGATGCGGATCTCTGTACCAGGGAAGAGCCAGCGCACGGCCAGCACTTCGATTCCTCACTGGCCGTACCACTTTTGTTCCCCCTTGATCGTCACAAGATAATGGGTCGGTACATTGGAAAAAGGCGCCCATGACTCAACGTAGTCTGTGTCTTTAACAAACCAGCAGGCTATGGAGGACTCGGCTGCCCTATGCTGTACCTGCCTAGCATCTTCGGGTCGCACTCCGAGAGTTTTTGCAAGTTCGGTATAGTGCGGTGCCCGCCCAGTCTTCACAAAATGCTCCACCACGGATGTATAAGCTCGTTGCACCAACATATCTTGCATATCATGTCCTCCCTTCTGTGTTTAAAATCGTCCTTTAATGCTCCCTCTAATATTCGTTTAGAGGGACCCGTTGCTTTCCGTCCTCCCCTTACGAAGGGTTTGGCTTTATCGGGGAATGATTATATTAAATCACAGATAAGAAGAGTCGTCAATTTCCAGAATTTGCAACTATTTATTTTATTGCATTGTTGATTGCGATGAACGGGAAAAGAAAAAGGTCCTACCAAGAATGAGACGAGGCTATTTCTGCTGCTTAAAGGATTGTTGTTGTTGGAGAGTGATAAAGACGTGATGCTCAGCGTATTACCAATTTCCGAATGAAACATGAAGTGTTTAGAGAAATGGAAACTCAACAATTTCAGGAAGAAAGAGTTATTGAGTTTTATAAATCAAAACGGATTTCATTTGCAACCATGATCAAATCCTAACCAGCTGTCTTCTTGATAAATTTCTTAAGCCCTTCCTGAAATTTGATTGGTTCGATCCCGAAAACCTCACGGATGTCGCGCATGCTGCAGACGTTGTCCTCTTGGAGCATGATGAGCTGGTCAGTCGTCAGCGGCGGCTTCGGGAGCACGGTCTCGAGCACCCGGGCCATGGGCCTCATGAAGAACATCGGCACATGGATTGCCGGCCGCCTGATCCCCATGGCCCCGGCGGTCGCGCGCGTCACCTCTTCATAGGTGAGCTGCTCCGGGCCTCCGATCTCGTAGATCTCGTTCAAGAAGCCGTCGCTCGCCACGGCCTTCACGATGCAGGAAACCACGTCGTCGATGGAGATGGGCTGGATCCTGGACTTGCCCGAGCCGATAACCGGCAGCACGGGCGATTGCCTGATGATCTCCGCGAGCCTGAGCGTGAACTGGTCTCCCGGTCCGTAGATGAGCGACGGCCGGAGGATCGTGTACGGGATACCGCTCGCGCGCACGAGCTCCTCGGCCTGCCACTTGGTCTTGTGGTACTCGCTCTTTGCTCCGGGCCTGGCGCCAAGGGCGCTCTGGTAAAAGAACTGGCGCACTCCGGCCTTCCCGGCCGCTTCGACGAGGTTTCGTGTTCCTTCCACGTGCACGTTCTTGAAGGTAACGCCGGGCGCTTCCTGGATGATGCCCACAACATGAATTACGCGCTCAGCGCCCGCTGCCGCTTTCTCAAGAGACGTTTTGTCCGAAAGGTCCCCGGGAACAACTTCAACACCCTGGTCCGCGAGCGCGCGGGCCTTGTCGGGGTTTCTGGCCAGGACCCGCACCGGGAGCCCGTTCCCGCGCATGCGCCGGACCAGATGGTTGCCCACAAAGCCTGTGCCGCCGATAACGAGTATCATGAATTACCTCATTTCAAAAGACCGATGGAAGATGGACGACCGCTCGCTTGCACTCGCCAGGATGTCGGACGAAAAATCCTTTCATCTTCGCCCTTCGTCCCTCATCCCTCATCCCCTCGTCCCTCGTCCCCTCGTCCCCTCGTCCCCTCGTCCCCTCGTCCCCTCGTCCTTCAGTATAGCACAGGCACCCAGAGCCCGAGGATGATCATGGTCTCCTTTTTTTCATCCAGTCCTTTGGCAATGCCCACCCGGAGCGTGATCGGGAGCCGGTACGCAAGGTCCAGGTCCATGCGCGCTTCGGCTCCCACGGCGCGCTTAAGGTCCGAGCCGTGGAACGTCCCGTCCCAGGCATTGCCCGCCTCGGCAAAGACGGCGCCGTGGACCCTCCTGAGGAAGATCGGCGCCTGGCCGTCGCCGCGCTCGAGGTTCTCGATCGGGAACCGATACTCAAAGCTCACCAGGGCCGCGTTCTGCCCCCGGAACTCGTTCGGGGGATAGCCCCGGAGAAAAACATCCTGGTCGTCGATCGATAGCGTGATGTCGCCCGGATTGTCGCCGCCCAGCGAGAACGCTCGTTGCGGAAGCTTCCGGCCCGTTGAGGTCCCAACGAAGAGCCGTGTCAGAAGCACGTGGTGGGGCACGGGGAAATCGATGTACTCATGCCAGTCCACGGTATACTTGTTCAGCTCAAAGTCGCTGCCTAAGGATTTATCAAGCCGCTCGTAGCCGAGCTCGATGGTCCGGCCCTGCTCGGGGCTTATGGAAAAATTATACCTCCGCGAGCTGTTGAAAATATAGCCGAGCCTGCCCGACGCCAGAACGCCCTCTGCGGGAACAGGCCCGCTGTAGCCGGGCCATGGCGGCAACTTCGTGAGCGCTGATATTTCCTTCCACTGGTATCCGAGGGTGACCATGTGCTGCGTCTGGTTTTTGATGAGGGGGGCAATAAGTTCCAAGCCGTACGTCTTCTGGCGTTCAACGTAATCTTTTGTCCCGAGAGCGTCCTGCAGCAGATCGCCGTAGGTGACGTCCGTGTCCGAGGCTTTGACATGCACCGTCGGCAAAAGGCCGTCGTAGAAATAGTCAAGGGAATACCACAGGCGATCCGTTTTCGGCCCGTAAAGGCCGGTCACGATGTATTGATGGCGCTCGACCACGTCCTGACCGAAGGTGAGGAACCCGCCGAGCACGCCGCTCTCGTAGCTGTAACCGAACCAGGGGATCCAGAAGCGCGGGGCGAGCGTCGGAAGGGGGTTATAGGGCTTCGTCGAGACATCGAATTTCCGTTCTTCATACGTCACGGCCGGATAGGGGTCCTTGTATGGCCCGGCTGGCTTCCATAACGATCGGTCAACGGCGAGCGTATGAACATCGTACCCCTTTGCGCTGTAAGACGTAAAGGCGAGTGTTTTCCCGTCAGGCGAGGGCGAGGGGGAGAATGCGCCGCCGATCACGTTCGTAATCTGAAAAAGCGTCTTTGTCTCGAGCTCGTAGGCAAAGAGATTGTAGATTCCCGTGCGGTCCGATGAAAAATAAATGTATTTTCCATCCAGGCTCCAGGCAGGCGCGCCGTCAATGGCCCGGTCGTGGGTCGCCTCGTCAAGCTTCTTTCCCTGTGCATCGAGGATCCAGACATCCTTGTATCCTCCCGGCTGCCA
>OFGW01000044.1_pt1 | contig 8768 bp, 5 predicted proteins | sample 1521861 | NCBI WGS metagenome assembly OFGW01 (sample SAMEA2553414, study PRJEB24118) | soil metagenome
CACCCATCTGTTCGATCCGCCTTACTTTGAGGAGGTCTCGCAGTGGTTTGATTTTGTCAACAAGACGGGGCGCGCCGTAAAAGGGATCGAGGATCAAGTCATCCGGAAAGACCGCAAGAGCCTGTACGTCGAGATTTCGGCTTCGCTCGCCCGTGAGGCCACCGGCCAGCCGATTGTTATTCGCGGTATCCTGCGCGACGTCACCACGCGTAAACAAGCCGAGCAGTTCCTGATCGAGCGCAAGGCTTTGGAGCGCAGCAATCGCGAGTTGGAGCAATTCGCCTACGTGGCTTCACACGATCTGCAGGAACCGCTGCACAAGATTCAGGCCTTTGGCGAACGGCTGAAGACAAAGTTCAGCCTCGGCTTGGGGAACGAGGGACGCGATTATCTGGAGCGGATGTTGAATGCCAGCAGTCGCATGCAGAAACTGATCGACGACCTGCTGGGCCTGTCACGGGTGACGACCAAGACCGAGCCTTTCAAATCGGTCGATCTGGCCAAGGTGGCCCAAGAGGTATTGTCTGATTTGGAGGCGCAGGTCGAACAGACCGGTGCGCGCGTGGAGGTTGGCAAGCTGCCGACCATCGAAGCCGATCCGTTGCAGATGCGGCAGCTGCTGCAGAACTTGATCAGTAATGCACTCAAATTCCACCGGCCGCAAGTGATACCGGACGTCAAAGTATTCAGCCGGGCTTCCTCCGAACGGCGCGTCGTCCCGGGCGTGGGGGCCGTGGACCTCATCGAGATCGTCGTGCAGGATAACGGCATCGGCTTCGACGAAAAATACCTCGATCGTTTATTTCAACCCTTTCAGCGTTTGCACGGCAACAGCGCTTACGCGGGCACGGGGGTAGGTCTGGCAATCTGCCATCGCATCGTCGGGCGTCACGGCGGCCGTATCACGGCCAGGAGCGCACCGGGGCAGGGCGCGACCTTCGTCGCAACCTTGCCGGTCGGACATTCCAAAGATGAGGATGTAAGATGAATCGAGATTTCTCTGAGATCGGGAGCAGTTTGGATCTCCCGGAATCTCACGAGGCCCGGCAGCCTATCCGGGTTCTGTTGGTAGACGACGACGAAGACTACTATGTCTTGACGCGCGCTTTGTTCTCAGACATCGAGAATCAGTCCTACGATCTGGATTGGCAGATGACCTACGACACCGCTCTGGAAGCGATGCAGCGTACTCCGTATGATGTATGCCTGTTGGATTATCATCTTGGCGGGCGCGATGGGCTGGAGCTATTGCGCACGGCGCGCCAGCAAGGCTATCAGATGCCGATGATCATGTTGACCGGCCAGGGCGATCGACAGGTCGATCTGGATGCCATGGCGGCCGGAGCCGCCGACTATCTCTTCAAGGCCAAGACCGATGCTCTTCTCCTGGAACGATCGATTCGTTACGCCCTCGATCGGACGCAGACACTCGAAACACTGCGTGAGGACGAAGTCCGCATTGCGACGCTTTATCAACAGGCGCAGGAACACAGCCGCGAGTTGGAGCGCGCTTACGCCGACCTGCGCCGGGCGGAGGCCATGCGGGACGATCTGATGCACATGATCATCCACGATCTGCGCGCTCCGCTCACCTCCATCATGGCCAGTTTCGATCTCATCGGTATCGCCGCCGACAAGTTGCCTGATAAAACCCTGCAGCACTACCTGACGAATGCCCGCGCGGCAGCCAGGCGCACGCTGTGGATGATCGACGATCTGCTCAACTTGAGCAAATTGGAGGCCGGCCAGCTGCAGCCGGCGCTCGAATCGTTCTCGCTGCCCGCCATGCTGGCAGACAAGCAAGAGGCTTACTTGACGCAACTGACCAGAGAAGGCAAGAGCCTCACCGTCAACGTGCCCCCCAACCTGCCGGCTGTTAGGGCCGACAAGGATCTGATCAGCCGCGTGCTGGACAATCTGATCAGTAACGCGCTGAAATACACTCTGTCCGGCGGTCACATTGACATCGGCGTCGAGCTGAACGAGCAGTCGTTCATTGTCCGGGTGTACGACGATGGCGATCCGATTCCCCCGGAAGAGTACGCTCGCATCTTTGAGAAATTTATACAGGGCAGCAATGCGTCTGCCCATCTGGAAAAAGGCACCGGCTTGGGGCTGGCATTCTGCCGGCTGGCGATCATCGCCCACGGCGGAAAGATCTGGGTCGAGTCCCCTTCGGATCGAGGCAGCACTTTCGTTTTCACACTGCCGCGGTATCCACCCCGCTACCGCCGGTTATGCACGCCCTGCCCCGAGCACCCTCCGTGCGTCCTCACCTCCCCCCGTTATAAGTATTTCTGTTTTGATTTATGCCACCGCTCCCGCTGGATAGCCCTACCCATCGGATGTGACCACTCGCCGCGCCTTACGCCGATTCATGCCGCACTTTTGTCCTCGCCGATGAGTTGTGCTATGCTAGCCGCACCGATTGCCTTTATCATGAAGTGCGCGCATGTCTTACGATCGTCGCTACGTCGTCATCCTGATCCTGGCCGGCGTCCTCTCCGCGTTGAGCGGCATCGTCGGCAACGTTGCCGCAAACACGCTGCCGGACTGGCTAAAGCCATATCTCTGGCTCGCGTGGCCGCTGTTCATCGCCCGCGTGGGGCTGGGCATCGGGTTGGCGGTTTATCGATGACGGCTTGACCGCAAGCGTAATAAGGCGACATCTCCGGCTGATCCGCAAAGCGCGACTGCGCCTGCTCAAGCAAAGTCAAGCCCGCCTGCGCCAGTTGATTTGCAAACAATACCGCCGCAGACGGCTGACGAATTCAAGTACGACGTCTTCATCTCCTACAGTTCCAAAGACAAGGACTGGGTGCACGGCGAATTGCTGCCCACGCTGGAAAAGCATGGCCTGCGCGTCTGCATCGACTTCCGCGACTTCCGGCCCGGCGCGCCGAGCGTCAAGGAGATCGAGCGTGCGACCCTGACCAGCCGCAAGACGTTGTTGATCCTCACGCCCGATTATCTACACAGCCAGTGGACCGAATTCGAGGATCTGCTGCTGCAAACGCTTGAGCCTTCGAATCAAACGCTGCGCTTGATCCCTCTCCTCAAAGAACGCTGCGATCTGCCACCGCGTCTGCGCATGCTGACCTACGTGAACTTCATCGATCCCGACGACTGGGATATCGCGTGGAGGATACTGCTGACTGCGCTCGGTGTTCAGTTCCCACCCGTAGCGCCTGCCACAGAAATACCATCCGAATGGTGTCTGCCGCATCCGTACGGCATGCCGCCGAACTTCACCGGCCGTATCGACGAACGCGCGATGTTGACCGAGTGGCTCAACAACGACCACGATCATCCGCTATTGATCTTGCGCGCCTTGGGCGGCTTTGGCAAGAGCGCGCTGGCCTGGCACTGGCTGACGCACGATGTCGATGCGCAGCAGTGGCCGCGCGTCGTGTGGTGGAGTTTCTACGAAGGCGACGCAAGCTTCGAGAACTTCTTGCGCGAGACGCTGACGTACCTGCAGATCGATCCGGCAAAGCTTGGCCCGCGCCAACAAGTCGACGTGCTGTTGCAAACACTGCATCAATCCGGCACACTGTTGATCCTCGACGGCTTCGAGCGGCAGCTGCGCGCCTTCAGCGGCATGAACGCCGCCTATCAAGGTGATCTCCCTCTCCCTGCTCAGGGAGAGGGCCGGGGTGAGGGTCGGACTGGTCGCGACACCGATTGCCTCAGCCCCTTCGCCGAGCACTTCCTGCGCAGCCTCGCCTCGCTGCCGAACCTGCGCGGCAAAGTCTTGATGACCACGCGGCTGCGCCCACACATCCTCGAAGTGCGCGGCGGGCAGCTGCTGCAGGGCTGCGACGAAAAAGAATTGCTGCAAATGTCACCCGCCGACGCGCTAGCCTTCTTCCGCGCACAGGGTATACGCGGCAGCCGCGTCGAGATCGAAGCAGCCTGCTCACCCTACGGTTATCATCCGTTGAGTTTGCGCCTGCTGGCCGGCATGATCGTTCAAGACCTGCAGCAGCCCGGCGACATTGCCGTTGCCCAACGAATTGATGTGATGGGCGATCTCATACAGCGGCAGCATCATATACTTGAAGTCGCCTACAACAGTTTGACGCCCGCGCGCCAGAAATTGCTCAGCCGTATCGCGTGCTTTCGCAGTGCAGTAAGTTATGCGGCATTACAGGTTTTGTCGGAAGCGCCGACGCATCCTTCGACTCCACCCCTGCGGGGCTCCGCTCAGGGTGCTGCGTTTGATGCTGACTTGCACGACCTCTTAAGCCGCGGCCTGCTGCACCGCGACGAGAAAACCAACCGCTTTGACCTGCATCCCATCGTGCGGCGCTACGCTTACGACCGCCTGACCGCGAGTGACCGGACCGCTGCCCACAGCCAGCTGCGTGATTACTTTGCCGCCGTGCCAACACCGGACAATGTGCAGACACTAGATGACTTGATACCCGTGATTGAGTTGTATCATCACACCGTCCGCGCCGGGCAGTATGATGAGGCAATCGCACTGTTCCATGACCGACTTGCAACGCCACTCTATTTTCAGTTTGGTGCCTATCAACTCCATATCGAACTGCTGCGCGCGCTCTTTCCCGACGGCGAAGATCACCCGCCGCGCTTGAAGAAGGATAGCGATCAGGCCTGGACGCTGAACGCACTGGCGACCTCCTACGGCCTCAGCGGCCAGCCGCGCCGAGCCATACCGCTGTTTGAACAGCAAAACGCGTTGCAGGAAAAACGAGGCAGCAAAAAGAATCTCGCTATCGGCCTCGAGAATCTGGCAATACAGCAGATGAGCATCGGCGCGTTCAAAGCCGCCGAAGCCAACCTGCGCCGCAGCATCGACCTGTGCCGTGAGATTGAGAACGAGTTCTGGGAGGCCATCGGGCATCAGGAGTTGGGGCGGCTGCTGGCTTATCGTGGCGCATGGCAGCAGTCAGAAGAAGAGTTAGCAACGGCACTCACGATGTTAGAGAAGCAACTGCCGGTTCAGATGCAGGGAGTTACCTGGGCTTGTCGCGCCCTGCACAGACTGCTCATGGCGCGTACATCTCCCTCTCCCCGTAGTGGGGAGAGGGCTGGGGTGAGGGGCGAAGCCCTCTCCGCCGCCCGCCGCGCGCTTGAATTCGCAGATGAGGATGCGCGCAGACGATATCCACACCCGCGCGACTACGTGGATGCCCACTGGCTGCTGGGCGCGACCTATCGGCTGAACGGCAACTTGAATGATGCCGAGCGTCACCTGAGCGAGGCGCTGACCCGCTGCTGGAATATCAACATGGTCGATCACGAAGCCGACATCCTGCTCGATCTGGCGCGGCTGCGCGCGGATCAAAATGATCGCGAAGAGGCGCTGCGGCTGGCAGAGGAAGCATTGCTCATCACCGAGCGCAATGAGTATGTGCTGCAAGGCGCGGACGTGCATTTGTTCCTCGCACAGATGGCGTTGACGGATAATAACAAGACCGGGGCATTACTGCACGCGCGTGAAGCGCGCCGCCTCGCAACGTGTGACGGCCCGCCGGATTACACCTACAAGGTGGCGTATGATGAGGCGGGGCTTTTGTTGAAGGAATTTGGCGATGAGGTGCCGGGGGTCTGATGCCCCGGCGTCGTTCGATCCGTCTGCCGGGATAAGATGATGCGGCTCTTCCGACTTGAGCGGGAAAAGTCTAACCGCGAACGCCGGCGGCCCGCCGCTATGCGGACACATCTGCACTGCACCAAACGCAGCCCGCTCTAGCGGTCCAGGGTGCGGTGTAAGTGCGGGCAGACACGACCCCGAAAAAGCGGCGGGGCAGGCAAGTGCAAAGCCTCTGAAAAACTTGGCGTCCTTTGTGGCACGGCGAAGCCGCACCATTGTGCCTTAGGGCGAATTCCTGATTGATTTACGCTCACAGCGGATGGTCACATCCGCTGGATATGACTATCCAGCGAGAGCGCTGGCGTAAATCAAAGCGGAAACTTCTCTAGCGGTTAGATTCTCGCCAACCGGACGAGAATATGATCCCGCGTCGAGTGTCACCTCCGATGGGCTGCTTCATCCTTCAGCCTTCATCCTTCAGCCTTTGATCTTGATGTCCACCTGCGCCGTCATGCCCCAGCGCAAATGCGGATCAGGATTCTCGACGCTGATCTTGACGGTGTAGGTCACGTCGCCGCGCTTAGTCTGCGATTTGGGCGTTACCGCCAACACCGTGCCGTTGAGCGTTACACCCGGCAGCGCATCGACCGAGATGGCGACCGGCTGGCCCGGCTGCACGTCGACCACGTCGACTTCGCTGAGATCGTCCGTCTCGACTTCCCAGTTTCCCAGGTCGGCGATGCTGGCGACGACCTGGCCCGGCCCGATGACTTGTCCGGCGTCGACGTCGATCATGGCAACCGTGCCGTCGAACGGCGCTTTGAGAGTCGCCTCGTCGAGCGCGGCTTGTGCGGCGGCGAGCGCGGCTTGAGCTTGTGCGACGCTTGCGTAGGCCGCGTCGATCTGCGGCTGCGTCGCGCCGTTCCTGGCTTGATCGAGTTTGGCCTGCGCGACGTCGCGCTGCGCGATTGCCGCCGCCACGTTCGATTGTGCCGCTTTGACTTGATCGCTCGCGCCATTTGTCGTTCCATCCAACGCCTTCTGCGCCGCATCGACGGCTTTGTTGGCCGCGTTGAGTCGATAGTTGGCCTGCTCGCGCGGTGTGCCCTGCACGAAGTCGGGTAGTTTGTCGTAGGCGTCCTGCGCCAGCTTCTGCTCGGCGAGCGCTGACGCGAGTTGGGACTGAGCCGATGCAATGCTCGCATCGGTTGCGCCGCCAGTCAATCGATCGCGCTCGGCCACAGCCGCTCCGACTTGAGCTTGTGCGGCGCGCAGCGAGGCTTCGGCCGTAGCGATCTCTTCCGGCCTTGCGCCTTCTTCCACTTGTGCTGCATCGGCCTTCGCCAAATCCAACGCGGCCTGGGCCTGAGCCACGGCCGCCTGCAGCTCATCCGCCTGCAACTGAATCAGGGCCTGGCCTTGCTTGACCTGATCGCCCTCGGACACCAATACTTCGACCACGCGCCCGCCTGTGCGAAACGCCAGATCGCTGGCGTGTTTGGGCATCACAAATGCCTGGGCCGAAACGATCGTATCCTCCGACCTGGCCGCCGGCGTCGGCGTGGGTGTGGGCGGCACCGGCGCGAGGAACTGCCGGTAACCGACAAAGCCCACGATGCTCAAGGCGGCCACGCCCAAGACCATGCCCGCAATTCTGCTCAACTTCATTATGCCTCCACATTACTCGTGTTTGATGGCTTCCACAATGTTCACACGTGAAGCCCTCCAGGCCGGATACAGCGCCGACACCTGCGAGACGACCAGCGCCACGACCAGCGCCAGCAGCACCGAAGTGGGCGGCAGCGTGAACGTCAGGCGATAGCCGGCCGCGACCTTCATGCCCTCGACGAACACCCGCGACAACAGCATCCCAAACCCGATGCCGAACAACGCGCCGACCGCGCCCATCGCGCCGGCCTCAGCCAGGATCATGCGGACGATCTGGCCGCGCGTCATGCCGATGCTGCGCAAAGCCCCGATCTCGCGCTGGCGTTCCAGCACGTTCATCAGCATCGTGTTGATCACACCCAGCGCCGCGACGACCACGCCGATCGACGCCAGCACGTCGAGCAGGCTGAAGGCTTGATTGGTCAACTCGCGAATGCGCGAGCGAAAAGCCTCGGTCGATTGGACGTTGACGTGCCGGCTCTTGCCATACCTGTCCTCGATGGCCTGCTTCACCGTGTCGATCGCGACGCCCGGCTTCACTTTGATCGTAAAGCGATCGACGTCGTTCAACGCGAAGTAGCGCCGCATGATCTCGATTGTGCCGTTGATGATATAGCCTTGCCCGGTGAAGTCGCTGACGACGCCGGCCACCAGAAACGCGTGCGCGCCCCGGCGCGTCTCCAGCGTCAACGTGTCGCCGCGTTTGAGGTGATACTTGTCGGCCACGGTCGTCGAGACAAATAAGCCGCCGTCCGCAAAGTCGCGCTTCATGGCGTCAATCTGATCCTGATTCTCGGCGAACTGGAACGACGCCACCTTGAAGTAGCTTTCGGGATCGACCGCCTGAAAAGCCAGGCTCAAATCGTCAGGGTTGCCGGCGCGCTTGACGCCGAAATAGCGAGCCGGCGAGACGCCTTCGACGCCGGGCACAGCCGCCAGGCGGGCGCGGCGGCCCGGGGCGGCCGGGCGTCCTCCTCGTCCGGCCTGTCGCCCTCGCCCTCGCCGCCGGCGCGTCGGTGGCGGTCCCCGCTGCAGCCCAAGGGATGCACCCGTTGTATGTCGGAGGCACGATTGGCCAGACGACCGCGTCGGACGGCTGCAGCGGAATCATCGTTCCGGGCATCACGTGCAACGACAGCGACACCGCATGGAGAATTCTTGGCGGCTACAGGATCAATCCGAATTTCTCGGTCGAGCTCGGCTACCAGGACCTGGGCAAGGTGCGCGCCACGGGATTCGGCGTCGACGGTGAAGTCACGGCGAATGGGGGGGAGTTGGTCGCGGTCGGAACGCTACCGCTGCGCAACCGGTTCTCGCTCTACGGCAAGCTGGGCGGCTACCGCGGGAGCACGGAACTAAAGTCGAATGCCGGGTTCTCGGGCAGCGACACGAACACGGACTTCACGTTCGGCGTCGGCGGCCAGTACGACTTCGACCCGCAGGTCGCGTTCCGGGCGGAGTACCAGTCATATCAGAGCGTCGGCGGCGGCAGCGTGGGCACCTCCGATTTCGACGTCGTCAGCGTCGGCGCGGTATT
>OFGW01000045.1_pt1 | contig 8760 bp, 8 predicted proteins | sample 1521861 | NCBI WGS metagenome assembly OFGW01 (sample SAMEA2553414, study PRJEB24118) | soil metagenome
GTCGTGTGTTCATCGTTTCTTCTTGAGCATCGCGAGGCGCTTCTTCACGTTCGCCGGGGCCGTGCCTCCCTGCGACGTCCTCCTGCTGACCGAGGCCTCGACGGAAAGGGCCTCGTAGACATCATTGCGGATCAGCCTCGAAAGCTGCCTGTATTCCGCAAGCGGCATGCCGCCAAGTCCGCACTGTAGCTCTGTGGCGCGCAGCACGGCCCTGCCCACGACCCCATGGGCCTGGCGAAAGGGCATGCCCTTTCTCACGAGGTAGTCCGCGAGGTCCGTGGCCGTGATGAATCCGTCCTCCGCGGCCCGACGCATCGCTTCCCTGTGTATGGTAATACCCTTGAGCATCTCAGTGAACACAGAGAGCGAAAGCGTCACCGTATCCGCCGTGTCAAAGAGCGGTTCTTTGTCCTCCTGCATGTCTCGGTTGTATGCAAGGGGAAGTCCCTTCATGAGCGTGAGGAGCGTTACCAGGCTGCCGTACACCCGGCCGGTTTTGCCGCGTGTAAGCTCAGCCACATCGGGGTTTTTTTTCTGCGGCATGATCGAAGAGCCGGTCGTGAAGCCATCGGAGATCGTGATGAACCCGAACTCGGACGACGACCAGACGACGAGCTCCTCGGACAATCGCGAGAGGTGCATCATGATCTGGGCGCAGGCCGAAACGAACTCGATCACGAAATCCCGATCGCAGACGGCATCTATACTGTTCTCGCAGATTCGGCTGAAGCCGAGCTGTTCGGCGACAAATTTCCGGTCGATAGGCAGCACCGTCCCGGCGAGCGCGCCGGCGCCAAGCGGCATCACGTTCACCCTGCGGAAGCAGTCCTCGATCCTTCCGCGGTCGCGCTCGAACATCTCATAATAGGCGAGCAGATGATGGCCAAGCAGCACGGGCTGGGCCCGCTGCAGGTGCGTGTAGCCGGGCAGGATCACGTCGCAATACCGGTCGGCGAGGTCGACGATGACCTTCTGGAGCGTGGTGAGCAACTCATGGATCTCCGCGATCTCGTCGCGCAAATACATCCGGATGTCGAGCGCGACCTGGTCGTTCCTGCTTCGTGCCGTATGAAGCTTGCCGCCCACGGGGCCGATTTTCTCGATCAACCGGCTCTCGATGTTCATATGGATATCTTCGAGCTCCACGGTGAACTCGAAGGCGCCGGAGACGATCTCTTTAAGAATATCCTCGAGCCCGCGGACGATCCTGCGCGACTCCGCCTTGGTAATTATGCCCTGCTTGCCGAGCATGGTCGCATGGACCATGCTGCCGGCAATATCATAGGGGTAGAGCCGCCAGTCATAGGGTATCGAGGCCGTGAACTCTTCCACGAGCTCATTCGTGGCCTCGGCGAACCTGCCGGACCAGGGTTTGGCCTTTGCCGCGGGCTTCTTTGCCTTTTTAATTGTCTTGGTCTTCTTTGCCATATTGTCAACAGTACTTTCCAAATCCCAGGCGCCAAACCTCAAATACTATCCAAAATCCCAATTACGAAGCGCTGAATATTCCGTCACCGAAATTTATTTGTGATTCGGAATTTGTTATTTGAGACTTGCCTTCTTTCCGATTCTGAGCCTGAGAGCATTCAGTCGGATGAAACCCTCGGCGTCTTTCTGGTTATAGACCCCGTCCGCTTCAAAAGTCGCAAGCTCGGGATTGTACAACGAGACCGGTGATTTGCGGCCCACCGGGTCACAGTTTCCTTTATATAATTTGAGCCGCGCTGTGCCGGTCACGTTCTTCTGTGACTCATCGATTGCCGCCTGGAGCATGATCCGCTCGGGCGCGAACCAATATCCATAATAAACCAGCTCGGCGTAGCGCGGGATAAGGCTGTCCCTCAGATGCATGACCTCACGGTCCATGGTGATTGACTCCACTGCCCGGTGCGCCGCGTGCAGGAGCGTGCCGCCCGGCGTTTCGTAGACGCCGCGGGATTTCATGCCGACGTAGCGGTTCTCGACGAGGTCGATTCGGCCGATGCCGTGCGCTCCGGCAATCCGGTTCGCCTCTGCCAGAAGCGCGGCCGGTAAAAGCTTCTGGCCGTTGATGCCCACGGGATTGCCTGACTCGTATGCGACTTCAACGTATTCGGCCTTGTCCGGCGCCTTTTCAACCGGCACCGCCAGGGTGTACATATCCTCGGTCGACTCTTTCCAGGGGTCTTCGAGGATCCCGCCTTCGTAGCTGATATGGAGGAGGTTCCGGTCCGTGGAATAGGGCTTGGCCTTGGTGGCCGTCACGGGGATCTTGTGCTTCTCCGCGTAGGCGATCAACTCTTCCCTGCCCTTCATGGCCCATTCCCGCCAGGGTGCGACGATCTTCACGTCGGGCTTGAGCGCGAGATACGTGAGTTCGAACCGGACCTGGTCATTGCCCTTGCCCGTGGCCCCGTGGCAGACTGCGTTGGCGCCCTCCTTGTCCGCGATCTCGATCTGGCGCTTGGCGATGAGGGGACGCGCGATCGATGTGCCGAGAAGGTAACGGACTTCATACACTGCATTGGCCCTGAGCATGGGATACACGAAATCCCGGGCAAACTCCTCGCGGAGGTCGTCGATATAGATCTTGCTGGCGCCGGTCTTGATCGCTTTTTCGCGCAGCGGTGCGAGCTCCTCGCCCTGCCCGATGTCGGCGGTAAAGGCGATCACCTCGGCGCCGTAGGTCTCCTTGAGCCAGGTAATAATGACCGACGTATCCAGGCCACCGGAATAGGCAACGACGATTTTTTTGATGTCCTGCTTCTGTTTCAATGGAGCAGTCTCCAGTCGAATACAGTCGATAGTCGGCAGTCAGGAACCTTCTGACTGTCGACTGACGACCGCTTCACGGCTATTTGGGTTCGACGATTTTGACCTTCATCTCGATGCGTTCGGTCGGATTGTCGTTCTGGTCCCGCGGTTGCGACACGATCTTGTCCACGGCTTCCATGCCGCTCTCCACCTCGCCGAATACCGTGTACTGATGGTTCAGAAACGGCGCGTCCTTCACACAGATAAAGAACTGTGAGCCCGCGCTGTCGGGGTTCTGTGCCCGCGCCATCGAGAGCGTGCCGCGCTTGTGCGGATGGTCGTTGAACTCGGCCTTGATCGTATAACCCGGACCGCCCTGGCCGTGTGTCCGTTTGTCCGGGTTCTTGGAATTCGGGTCTCCGCCCTGGATCATGAAGCCGGGAATAACGCGGTGGAAGGTGGTCCCGTCATAAAAACCCTTTTTGGCAAGGTCAATGAAGTTCTTCACGTGTCCCGGTGCCACGTCAGGGAAAAATTTTAGCGTGATGTTGCCGAATTTCGTTTCGATAACTGCTTTCGTCATTGACATTTTTTTGATCTCCTGTGCGGTAAATTTTTTCGGCGCCTGCTGGGCGTACCCCTGAAGCCCGGTGAACATCATAACCAGCGCAGCGATAACAAGGACCTTTTTCATAAAGGGAAAACCTCCTTAACAGTGAGATAATGCTTGATAACACGAAAAAATGTGCCGGATGTATAGTTTTACCAGAAAGCCCGGGGGATGTCAAACAAAACATAGGTTTGCGCTCGATAAAGAGCGTCCATGGCACGTCTTAGGCCCCCTCGTCCGGGCGGGCGCCGCGTAAAAAGATGTTTCTTTAACGGCTGAGCGATTCTGTTGCCATATGCTATACTTGAAAAGATGGAGGGTTGAGAGATGTCTATGGCCGGAACGTGGTCGAACAAAGGGAGTTCATTTGCATACCCTTCAATACCGAGGTAGAAATCAACGTGGGTGGGAGAATCATCAGGCATTAAAATTGCTCTCCACAACATTCCCTCAGCGGTGAAAGGAGATGATCATGGTACAAAAGGCAAGCGCAGCATTAACGGACATGATGAACAAAGCGATAGCACGGGAGATACAGGTGAGTGTCCAATACATGTGGCAGCATGTAATGGCCAAAGGCCTGGAGTCCGCGGAGATCGCCGATGTGTTCGAGGACGTGGCGATGACGGAGATGAAACACGCGGAAAAAATAGCCGAGCGGATTTTTTATTTCAACATTGTCCCGACCACCAAGCCCGATCCGATCAAGGTAGGCGGCTCCATGAAAGAGATGCTCGAGGCCGACGCAAAAGCCGAGGAGGAGGCCATAGATCTGTACAAGGCCGTCATCAAGCAGGCCCAGTCGGAAGGCGATACCACCACGCGGCTGCTCTTCGAACAGATCCTCGCCGAAGAGGAGGACCACCACGACACGTTCACCACGCTGCTGGGGAAATAATCTCCAAATAAGCTCAGCTAAGATCGAGTAGGGGGGGGCCTCACGGCCCCTACCTCTCACACCACCGTACGTGCCGTTCGGCATACGGCGGTTCATGTAAGGTTTGTAAAGCGTCGATGCTCTGTAAGAAGGCTCATGAGTCCTTGCTGTTGCAGCCACTTGGCGGTTACCGCAGCGTTCATATGTGATGCTCCGGCATTCCACCACGGCCCCCGGCCGTTATAGGCCGAGGCAAAAGCCCTCGCCTTTTCTATCCCTCGTTCGATCATCTTTCTGGCTCTGGTTCTCGGCGTCTTCCATTGCCGCCAGAGGATCAGGCGCAGTTTCCGCCGTATCCATTGATCCAGTTCCTCGAAGGCGATCTTTACCTGGGACAGCCGGAAGTAGTTTACCCATCCGCGAAGGTACGTCGTCAGTTCGGCAATCACCTTCGGCAGTGAGCGTCCCCGTCCCTTTCGGGTGATCTCCTTTATACGCGCCTTAGCTCTCTTGATGCTTTTCGACGACACCTTGAGCTTTGGGCTATGGTGCAGTGTCATGGTGTATCCCAGGAACTTGCGGTTCCAGGGGCGATCTACCGCGCTCTTTTCTTTGTTCACCTTTAAGCGAAGCTTCTTTGCAAGGAATCGGGTGATGGACTGCATCGCCTGTTCCCCGGCTGCCTTTGACCTGACGTAGATATTACAGTCGTCCGCGTACCGGCAGAAGCGGCGGCCTCTTCGCTCCAGTTCCTTGTCCAGATCGTCCAGAATGACGTTGGACAAAAGCGGCGAGAGTGGGCTGCCCTGCGGCGTCCCTTCTTCGTGGGCTTCGACGATCCCGCCGATCATGATGCCAGCCCGCAAGTAGCGGCCGATGAGTCGGAGGAGTCTTTTGTCCTTGACCCGTCTGGCCACACGCGCCATGAGCACGTCGTGGTTGACGCGGTCGAAGAACTTCTCCAAGTCCATATCCACCACAAAGCGGTAGCCTGCTTCCACATGGTCACGGGCCGTCTTGACTGCTCCGTGACAGCCGCGTCCGGGGCGGAAGCCGTAACTGCTCTCGCTGAAGCGAGGATCGAAGATGGGGGTGAGCACTTGCAATATTGCTTGTTCGATGAACCGATCGAGCACGGTGGGGATTCCGAGCAGGCGCATTCCCTTTCCGTCCGGCTTCGGTATTTCTACCCGAAGGACGGGTGCGGGGTCATACCGTCCGCTCAGCACTTCCTCCCGGATTCGCGGCCAGTTCGTTCTAAGGTACGGCGTCAGTTCTTCGACGGTCATGCCGTCTACTCCCGGCGCTCCTTTGTTCGACTGGACGCGGTTTAGGGCTGCTATCAAGTTCTCACGGCGCAATACCTCCTCTAAGAGCTTCGTCGTTTCCGGCTGGGCGTTCTCCTCTGCCGCCGCGGACGTTTGACGCTCTCTCGCCGTATTCTTGCGGGTTCCGCCCGCTACCTTCCGGGAGTCCTCCGGCATCTCAGCCTTCCTTCGTGCGTCTCCTTCGTCCATCGAGGTTTCGGCGTCCCTCCGTCCTTCCATGTTCGGGCCTTCGTCGCCGTGCGCAGCGACTACTACGCCCTCGGCTGACTTCTGCATGCTCATCCCGCCGTCTCTTGACGGTGGTAGCCAAAGGCAAGCGTGCAGATCTCCCCGGGTATTGCGCACCCACCTTCTCCCCATATACCCGTCGCATCTACTTCCGCGTCTTCCGAATGACTATCGGGCTTTGAGTCTCTTTGCCTTCTCGCCCAGACGCGGCTGCCTCGTATGCGCTTCATGTTCTTCGGGCCGGGGGTTTGCCTTCCGCTTCCTCCAGACCCCGCCTCGCGGCGGCAGCCCTTGCGGTTCGGCTAACGGTTCCCGTCATCAGGGTCCGTAGAGGACTTACACCTCCGAGTGAGTGCGCCCTGCCGGGCGCACAAAGAAAAGGCCCCTCGTCAGCAAGGGGCCTTTTTCAATCGTTCTATGCTCGATTGTTAAATGGTGGAGGCGGTGGGATTGAGAGCCTTGACCCGCTGGCTCTCCATTCCTTGGGTGAAAAGCTTTATCGTATTCGCTCGTTTCTCTCGCTCCGGAATTCGAACCCGGGTTCGAATCCCCCAAAAGAAAAGCCTCTCATTGGAGAGGCTTATTCTTTTCATTTTGAAATGGTGGAGGCGGTGGGATTCGAACCCACGTCCGAAAACCGTCAGCCAGAAGCTCATACATGCTTATCCCCTCATTTAAAGCTCTCGCTTCCTCCAGCGCCTTGGGGAAAGCTCTGGAATCGGCCAGCCCGGTTTTTCTTATCTTCCCGCCCCGGACGAAGTCGGGAAGACCAGCCTGGTTTGTGACGTCTCTGCGGCAGTTCAGGCGCCGGCCGCGAAACGCGCTGACTAGTTAATTAGGCAGCGTATGCCAGTTCGTTATTGGCAGTTGTTATTTACCATGTGTTTTACGAGCCCCATGGCACCTCGGCATGCAACTCCTGACCTCTGTGTCCCCGTCGAAACCTGTCGCCCCCTTTTTTTGCAACTTCAGTTCAGAGTTCTGAGTTCAAGGTAAAAAAGAAAATCTTCTGAAACGCGTTCCCAATCTGAACCGTAAAACTATGAACTCTATTATATTACTCTATTTCTTCCCTGGATTCAACAACCTTTCCGCTTCAGCCTCGCTCACGCCGGAGATCCGGACGATCTTGTCCCGCGAGGTGTGGCCCGAAACGATCTCGACCGAGGACTTGGGCAGCGAGAGTGTACCCGCAAGGAAGCGGATGAGCGCCTCATTCGCCGCCCCGTCGACCGGCGGCGCCGTGAGCCTGATCTTGAGCCCCCCGTCTTCCCTGCGTATGATCTCGTTCTTTGAAGCGCGGGGCTGAATGCGGATCGAGAGCGTGGCCGCCTCCTCCGCTTCCTTACCCCTGGCCCGGCTCTTCCTTGACGTCACTGCCGCCTTCCTCGAAGTTCACCATCTCCAGGTGCATCTGGATGACTTTTTTAATATCCTGCAGAAAGTGGTGCTTTCGCCGTCGGAGCTCCTGGATGTCTGATTCCATCTTAGCCTTTTCCTGCTGTGCGCTCCCCGTGATCTGCAGGCTGCGGACCTCGGCGTCCTTCACAAGCAGCGCCGCCTCTTTGCGCGCGTTCTCCTTCAGGTCCTCTGCCAGCTTCTGGGTCATGATCATCGTGTTTTTGACCGTTTCCTCTTTTTCATGAAGCTCGCGCATGCGCTCGTCGTAGGTCTGACGGAACTCCCGCAGCTCGGTCACCTCGCGCAGAAGCGACTCCATCTCCTCCCGTACGAGGTCGAGAAACGTTTCCACCTCGCCGCGGTCATAACCCCGGAACCCCACGTGACACCTTTTTTGCTGAATGTCGCGCGGAGTACTGCTCATGGCTTCTCCTTTCCCCGGCGCAGGTTTAACCCAGACGTGCGGCGAGCCGGTACAGATTTTTGATCAGCGCATACTGCAGAAAGATAATAATAAGGACCGCAATGAGCGGCGAAAAGTCGATCCCCACCTTGTAAGGCGGCACGAGCTTTCTGATCGGCTTGAGAACCGGCTCGGTCAGCCGGGTAAGCACCTGCACGATTGGATTGTAGGGATCGGGGCTTACCCACGATATGAGCGCCCTGATGATGATGACCCACATATAGATCTCCAGAATGATCTCCAAAACCCTGGCGATGCCTATAACAACGTTGTCCATTGCTCCTCCTCGGGTAATTCAAATTCTAATTTCTAATTCGAAATCCTAAATTAACTTCGGAACCTAAGCCTCTCGATACCGTTTTATCTTTTTTGATCATTGGACTTTTGAATTTGTTTCGTAGAGCTTTGGCGTTCGGATTTGCTTCATTTGCCCAGTTCCTTGCTCCTGGCCGTTGCCGCCTCCACCGCGTTCATAAGCGTGGCCCGGAGCTTCCCCTTTTCGAGCGCATGAAGGCCTTCAATCGTGGTCCCGCCCGGGGAGGTGACCATGTCCCGAAGTTTGCCGGGATGCTCTCCGGTCTCCAGCACCATCTTGGCCGACCCGTACACGGTCTGGGCCGCGAGTTCAAGCGCGAGCTGCCTCGGAAGGCCCGCCTTTACGCCCGCGTCGGAGAGCGCGTCGATGATCATGAATACATACGCGGGCCCGCTGCCCGAAAGCCCCGTCACGGCGTCCATCAATTTTTCTTCGACCACGACGGCCCTGCCCACGGCCCCGAATATCTGCCGGGCGATCGCGACATCGGCCGGTGTCGCGGTCTTTCCTGCAGCCAGGGCAGTGGCCCCTGCCTGCACGAGCGCGGGTGTGTTCGGCATCACGCGGACCACGCGGGGATTGGCCGTTAAGGTCTTCTCTATCCTGGCAAGCGTGATGCCCGCTGCGATGGAGATGACCAGCTTACTGCTGTCGACCGCGGTGGCGATCTCTTCCAGCACCTGGTCTATGACCTGGGGCTTCACGCACAGGAGAACGACCTCAGCCTGGGACGCGGCGTCCTTGTTGCTCTTTTGTGTAATGATACCATAGGTTTTTTTCAGGTATTCGAGCCGGTCGGCGGAG
>OFGW01000046.1_pt1 | contig 8731 bp, 5 predicted proteins | sample 1521861 | NCBI WGS metagenome assembly OFGW01 (sample SAMEA2553414, study PRJEB24118) | soil metagenome
CGGCGCCGGTCCGCCGGTTACAGGAGGTGTACAGCGCGGGGGGGCCGGCGATGAGGCTCGTCGTCAGGGACAGCACGCAGCGAGACGCACACCGGGCGGATGCGCGCGACCGCTACCGGGAAGCGCGGCTGCTCCGGCCCGGGGACGCGGCGTCCAAGTGGAACCTGGAGCTGGCGATCCGCCGCACGCCCCCGGCGAGCGGAGGAGGCCAGGCTCCCTCCGGTGGCGGTGGCGGTGGCGGCAAAGGCGGGGGCGCTCAAGCCCCGAGTCCGCCGCCGCCGGCGGCGGGGCTCACGCGGGCGCAGGCCGAGCAGATCCTCAACTCGATCGCGAACGAAGAACGCCGGGTGCGCGAGGCCCTGGCGCGCCAGGGTCCACCGCGGGAGGTGAAGGGGGGCAAGAACTGGTGATCGCGGCGCTGCTGGCCCTGGCCCTCGGCGCGGGGGGCACACCCCAACAGCCCGAGATCACCGCCGGCGTGGACCGGACCAAGGTCCAGCGCGGCGACACCGTGACGCTCACGATCCACGTGGCGGCCACCGGTAACGATCCGGTGCGCATCGCCGATCCCGAGCTGTCCGGCCTGGAGCTGGTGGACGCGCGTGAGGTTTCGCGCGTCCAGATGGTGGACGAGGTGGCGCAGCGCGTCACCGAGCGCGTGCTGCGCCTGCGCGCGGTGCGGGTGGGCGAGGCGACGATCGGCGCGGACGTCAACATCGGCGCGGGCACCATTACCTGCAACTTCGACGGCAAGAACAAATTTCCAACTGAGATCGGCGAGGGCACCTTCATTGGCAGCGATACGATGCTGGTTGCGCCGGTCAAGATCGGCAAGCACGCCAAAACGGGTGCCGGCTCGGTCGTCACCCGCGACGTAGGCGACGACGAACTGGTCTATGGTGTTCCCGCCAGGCCAAAGAAGAAAAGGGATTAGTAATCAGGGATCGGGGACTGGGAATCAGGCAACTGGTCATTCGTCATCGATCGCCGCACGTTGTCCATATGGATCCAGGCACAGCCAACGAACTTCTGCTCCTCGCGGTTTTGATCAGCCTCAACGCCTTCTTTGCCGCATCCGAGATCGCCGTCATCAGTGTCCCAAAAATTCGTTTGAAGCAAATGATCGAAGAGGGCAATCAGACGGCGGCGATACTTTTCCGCCTGGCCGACGACTCCAGCCGATTTCTGGCCACCATCCAGATCCGCATCACGCTGATGGGCTTCTTTGCCTCGGCCACGGCCGCCGTCAGTCTATCCGACGGGCTTACGGCGGCGATCGCGGCCCTGCCAATTCAAGGCATTGAGACGTCAGCGCACGGCTTGGCCATTGTCATTTTTACCATCCTGCTGGCGGTCTTGACACTGATTCTGGGCGAGCTCGCGCCCAAGACGATTGCCTTGCAGCACAGCGAAGGCATCGCGTTGTTCGTCGCGCGCCCGATCGATCTGCTGGCCCGGCTGGTCGCGCCGCTGGTGCGCTTCCTGGTCTGGACGACGAACATCATCACCAAGCCGTTCGGCGGCCAGCCGCGCCGGGGCATGCCCATCGTCACCGAAGAAGAGATCAAGACGCTGGTCGACGCAGGAGAAGAGGGCGGCGTGCTCGAAGAAGACGAGAAGGAGATGATCTACTCGATCTTCGAGTTTGGCGACACGCTGGCGCGCGAGGTGATGGTCTCGCGGTTGGACATCGTCGCCCTGGCCGCCACCACGCCGATGCTGGATGCAGTCGACGTGATCACACGCCACAATCATTCGCGTGTGCCGGTGTATGAGGATAACATCGACAACATCTGCGGCATTCTATATGCCAAGGACTTGCTCAAGGTGCTGCGCGAGAAAGGCCGCACCGCGAGCAACCAGATACAATTATCCGATCTCGTCCGGCCCGCGATGTTCACACCGGAAAGCAAGAAGGTGGACGAACTGTTGGAGGAGATGCAGAAACGCCGGATGCACATGGCGATCGTGATCGACGAATACGGCGGCACCGCCGGGCTGGTCACGATTGAAGACATCCTGGAAGAGATCGTGGGTGAGATTCAAGACGAGTACGATCAGGCTGAAGAACCGATGATCCAACCGGCGGCCGGCAACGAATGGATCATCGACGCGCGGGCCAACCTCAGCGACGTCAACGACTTGCTCAAGTCCGACCTGCCGCTGGGCGAGAGCGACACGTTGGGCGGCTTCATCTACAACCAATTGGGCAAAGTGCCCCTGCCCGGCGACGAGGTCGATCACCAGAACGTGCATCTCAAAGTCATGAACGTCGCCGGCCGGCGCATCGGCAAAGTCCGTGTCCAGTTAACGGCCGATGAATCGCACATCATCAAGAGCGAAGATTGACGCGGGGCCGGCCTGGTTGCTGTGGCGGCACGATATCGACCCGGGAGTCTTGCCTGCATGAATAGCCACGAACTCATTGCACAAGCGATGGAAGTCCGCCAGCGCGCTTACACGCCTTACTCGCATTACAAAGTCGGCGCGGCGCTGCTGGGCAAATCCGGCAAAGTCTACTTGGGCTGCAACATTGAGAATGCCGTTTATGGCCTGACGTGCTGCGCCGAGCGCACGGCGGTATTCAAAGCCGTGTCCGAAGGCGAGACAGAGTTTGAGGCGATTGCCGTCGCCACCGAAAACGGCGGCTCGCCCTGTGGCCCGTGCCGCCAGGTGTTGAACGAGTTCGCGCCCAAGCTGACGGTGTACATTTCCGATCAAAACGGCAACATCCGGCAGACCTCTGTGGATGCCCTATTGCCAGACGCTTTCGGGCCTGAACACCTCACTTGATTTCCGATCGCGAATCTCGGATTCACCTGCTCGTGGGGACTCGGGTTTGTCATTCGTCATTGGTCATTGGTCATTGGTCATTGGTTGATCGCAACCGCTTATATCGAATAGACGCGATTGTCTTGCACCGCAGCGATGTCGGCGAGGCCGATCGGCTGCTGACGGTGCTGACGCGCGATCACGGCAAGCTGCGGGTCAACGCCAAGGGCGCGCGCAAGGTGGGCAGTCGCAAGAGTGGTCACGTGGAGTTGTTCACCCGCTCCAAGATGCTGATCGCCAAGGGCCGTGGCGATATCGACATCGTGGCGCAGGCCGAAATTGTCGAAGCCTATCGCGGACTGCGTGAAGACCTGACCCGCTCGACCTACGCACATTACGCGGTCGAATTGGTCGATAGTTTCGCCGAAGAAGGCACGGAGCAGCCGGAGCTGTTCGATCTGCTGGCTGAAGCCTTGAGTTGGGTTTCGACAACGTCCAACCTTGGGCTGGCAGCACGTTACTTTGAATTGAGACTGCTGACGTTGGCTGGGTTTCAGCCGCAGGTGTTCTTCTGCGCCGATCGCGGCGAGCCGCTCGAAGAAATCCAGGCCGACGAGTTCTACGGCTGGAGTCCGAACGCGGGCGGCGTACTGTGCCCTGAGCACGCCCGGGATCGATCGGATGCGGGCCGATTGTCGCTCAATGCGCTCAAAGTGCTGCGGCATGCGCTGCGCAGCGACTACGATACTTTTACAGCGTTGAGCCTGCGCGAGGCCGTGCAAGGCGAAGTCGAGCAGGCCATGTTAAGATATATCCAGTACGTGCTGGAACGCAAAGTGAGGTCGGTGGAGTTCCTGAATCTACTGCGACGTGAAAATGTGAATGATTAACCTTCGACGGATCTGGTTTGCTCTCGCCGGACTGGCCATCGTCGGCGCCGCGCTGGGATTAAGACTGTACCGGTTCACACCGCCCTCGTCACTCAGCAGTTACTCCCTCGACTCCTTCTCACAGCTGCCGCCGGGTCTGCACTCGGACGAAGCCTTTAACGCACTTGCCGGACTGCGCATCCGGCGCAGCGGCCAACTGACAGCTTACTCAGACATCGATCAAGGTCGTTCGGTGGCACATATGACACTGACGGCGTTGATTATCGCGATCGTTGGCCCGATTGCAGAAAGTGCTCGCCTCACTTCGATCGTCGCGGGGCTCCTCTCGATCTTGGGCATGTTATGGCTGACCCGCAGATTATTTCGATCCAGCTACGACGCGGAATCCGGTTCGGTTTTGCAGTTGATCGCCGCTGCCGAAGTTGCTGGCACTTATTGGTTCGTCAACTTCAGCCGATCGGGCTTCGAGCTGATCACGCTACCGATGTTGTTGCTGGCTGCTTTCGCCGCATTGTGGCAGTGGCTGCGTCGACCTTCGTTGGTCATGAGCCTCCTGGCCGGTGCGCTGCTTGGTCTTACACTGTACACTTACTATGCAGCTTACATTGTGCCATTGGTCGCCGTGCTCATCATCGGGTTCTGCAAGTTCGTTGCACGCACTTATCCTCCACTGACCCGACACGTCGTCGCTTACACCGCGGCCTTTGCCATCGTCGCACTGCCGCTTGTCTCGTACGCTTTCAATCACACCGATGTCTTCACGCATCGTATCGAAGATACTGCTGCCGCTTCTCAGACGAGTCTACCCGACAATATCGTGCGCACTGTCGGCGGCTTATTCATCGCGGGCGATCGAACCACCGCTTATAACCTAGCCGGGCGCCCGCTGCTCGATCCCATTCAGAGTATTTTCCTGTTCATCGGCTTGTGGGTGTGCCTGCGTCGATTCAAGCAGCCCGAATTCTTCTTCGTCCCCATCTGGACAGTGGTGCTGATGCTGCCGGCGATGCTCAGCAACGAGGCGCCAGCGTTCAATCGAATGGCCGGCGCCGTACCGGGTATCCTGATGCTGGTCGCGATCGGCGGCGTGCAAATTTATAGCTGGCTGACTCATCTTCACGCCGAGTGGCTTGGTGCAATGGCGATCACAGCGGCACTTATCTTTACGTTTGTTCGCACCGCCGACGATTACTTCGTCAACTGGCCTGAGTCGCCGGGATTGCTGACAACTTTCTCGCTACCGGAAAGAATTCAGGCGGAAGCGGTTGCGGCCTTGCCGCCATCGACTACCGCTTATATTTCACCGTCTGATCGGGGCCGATCGATCTTTGCCTACTTGTGGCAGGATCAGCTTCAAGCCGAAAGTTTCAATGGCCGCACCTGCAGCGTTGCACCAACCTATGCCAGTCAAGATACAGCTTGGCTGATCGATGCCACTCAAGACAGGCAGTCGCGCGATCGCTTGAGCCTGCTCTATCCCCGGCTTGAATCGCAGCCGCTATGGGTCCACAAGGGCACGACGATCGTACGACGCCTGTCAATCCCAGCAGGCGCAGCCGCCGTGCTGCCAGCAGGCTCGATTGGGCGGGTGAGCGATCTGGCCGAGCTAATAAGTATCACGCCGCTCACCCCAGCCCAGCGTGACTCAAAGTTCCGCGTGCAATTGCTGTGGCGTTTCCTGAATTCCACGGCTGAAAACTGGACTGAGGGCGTGTATCTATTTGATGCGAGCGGCCAACTTCGCGCTCAAGACGACAGCTTGCCCTGTGACAACTCTTACCCCACTTCGGTCTGGCGATCCGGCGAGGTGATGATCGAAGATCGCGCGCTGCAAATTCCGGCCGATCTCCCTTCGGGCGAGTATATTTTAGCCGTTGCCTTCTATCGTTTGAGCGATAACTTCCGCTTACCGGTCTTCGACGGGAACGGCAAACCCATCGGCGATCTGCTCAAGCTTCAATCGGTCAGCATTCGGTGACAAGCGGTATAATCTAAAATGACCTCATTCCAACTTACGGATCAATCATGTCTAAACCACTCTCGTTTCAACAAATCATTATGAAACTGCAGGAGTTCTGGACCAACCGGGGCTGCACTTTATGGCAGCCGTACAACGTACAGGTCGGCGCCGGAACGATGAACCCGGGCACCTTCCTGCGCGTGCTCGGCCCGGAACCGTGGGACGTCGCTTACGTTGAGCCGTCGATCCGGCCCGATGATGGCCGCTACGGCGACAATCCCAATCGCATGCAGCAGCACACTCAATTCCAGGTCATCCTCAAGCCCGATCCCGGCAATCCACAGGAAATCTACCTGGATTCGTTATTTGCACTCGGCATCATTCGTGACGAGCACGACATTCGCTTTGTCGAAGACAACTGGGAGCAGCCCGCGCTCGGTGCGTGGGGTCTGGGCTGGGAGGTCTGGCTCGACGGACTGGAGATCACTCAGTTCACCTATTTTCAGCAAGCCGGCGGCATCACGCTCGATCCGGTTTCCGTCGAGATCACTTACGGGCTTGAGCGCATCGCCATGTTCCTGCAGGCCGTGAAGAGCGTATGGGATATCGATTACGACGGCGCTCACACTTACGGCGACGTCTTTCTGCGTTCCGAGCAAGAATACTGCATCTATAACTATGAGTTGGCCGATGTCGAGCGGATGCGGCAGCTGTACGATGCCTATGAAGCCGAAGCGAAAGCCGCGCTCGCCCACGAGCCACCGCTGGTCGTGCCCGCCCACGACTATGTGCTCAAGTCTTCGTACACGTTCAACCTGCTTGACGCGCGCGGAGCGATCGGCGTCACCGAGCGAGCTAACTACTTCCGCCGCATGCGGGACATCGCGCGCAGTGTTGCGAGCGCCTATGTGAAACAGCGCGAGGCGATGGAGTATCCGTGGTCGAAAACGGAGGTGAGGGATCAGGGATCAGGGATTGGGGAGCGGGGAGCGGGAAACAAGATACAAAGCGCAGGCAATACGCCCTTCAGCCTTCAGCCTTCAGCCTTCAGCCTTGAAATCGGCACTGAGGAACTGCCCGCAAGTGATGTTGATTCGGGCATCAACCAACTGCGTGAACTCGCGGAAACGATGTTCAAAGATGCGCGTCTTGAGCACAAGGGCATTTTGGTCTATGGCACCCCAAGACGACTTGCGCTAATCGCCGGAGCTCTTTCACCCAAGCAGACGCCGCTCGACTTGATGGTGCGCGGTCCGGCGCTCAAAGCCGCGTTCGACAAGAACGGCAACCCGACCAAAGCCGCCCAAGGTTTTGCGCGCGCGCAGGGTGTCTCGGTCGATGATCTGATCAAGAGCGAGGAGAAGGGGGCACAATACGTCTTCGCCAGGAAACACGATGCAGGCAAGCCAACGGCTGAAGTTTTAAGCACGTTGCTGCCCGAATTGATCGCTGCTATCAAGTTCGACAAGGTCATGCGCTGGAACAGCAGCGGCATCGCCTTCAGCCGGCCGATTCGTTGGCTGGTGGCGCTGCTTGGCGATCAAGTCATTCCGTTCGAGTATGCGGGCTTGCAAAGTGGCAACGTAACGCGCGGGCCACGCGCAGCCGGATCACCGCCAATCACTATTACTTCTGCGAACGAGTATCAGACTGAGTTAAATCAAGCGAACATTGTCCTTCAGCCTGTTCTCCGTCACAAAGCAATACGGGGTCAAATCGATCAGTTACTAAAGGGCAAAGACGCACTGGTTCTGCTTGATCCCGACCTTGACGCCGAGGTCACTAACCTCGTCGAACAACCCACTGCCTTGCTCGGTCATTTCGAGGAAAAGTATTTGAAGTTGCCAGAAGACGTGCTGATCACTGTTATGAAAAAACATCAGCGATACTTTCCAGTGGAGAAAAGCACGTTTGGATTACTGCCAAACTTCATTACGATCCGCAACGGAGACGATCAACATATTGACATCGTCCGACATGGCAATGAAGAAGTGATCCGCGCGCGCTTCGCTGATGCCGAATATTTCTTCAATCAGGATCGCAAGCACAAGCTGGAAGACTTTCTGCCGCGCCTGGACACGCTCACGTTCCAGGTCAAACTGGGTTCGATGCTCGACAAGGCCCAGCGCATCGAAGCGCTGACGCCGACGATTGGGTCGATGCTCCATCTCGATGAACCGGATCTCAAGGCGGCCCAGCGTGCGGCGCAGCTGTGCAAGGCCGACCTGGCGACCCAGATGGTGATCGAGATGACTTCGCTGCAAGGCATTATGGGCCGCGAGTATGCAAAGTTAAACGGCGAGCCAAAGGAAGTCGCCAACGCCATCGGCGAGCAATACGAGCGCGCGCCGGGATCGATCGTCGGCGCGGCTATCGCTCTGGCCGATCGCTTCGATAGCCTGGCCGGGCTGTTCGCGATTGGCCTCGCGCCAACCGGCTCAGCCGATCCTTGGGCTTTGCGACGCGCGGCGCTGAGTATCGTCGAGACGCTGATCGCGCACAAGGTCTCGTTCTCGCTACGGAGCGCGCTCGAAGCGACGGCCAAATTGCAGCCGGTCACGGTCGGGCCAAAAGCCCTCGACGATGCGCACGCCTTCGTCGTCGGGCGAGAGCGGGCTGCGCTGCTCGATCAGGGCCTGCGTTACGATCTGGTCGATGCAGTGTTATCAGCCAGGGGCGACGATCCCTACGTGGCGCAGCAATCCGTCGAAGCATTGAACCGGTGGGTGACCATGCCCAACTGGACGGCGATGCTCGACGGCTACGCGCGCTGTGTGCGCATCGTGCGTGACATCCAAAAGACGCTGCCGTTGGACATTGACAAGGACAGCGATCCGTATACGCAGGCGCTGGACCAAGCCTATGAAGGCGCGCAAAAAGCGATCGGGCCAGGAAGCACGATCGACGAGTTCTTCGCTGCGCTCGCAAAGTTGATGGCTCCGATCACGGGCTTCTTCGACAAGGTGCTGGTCATGCACGAAGAGCCGTCGATCCGGCGGACGCGGCAGGCGCTGCTGCAGCACCACTGGACGTTGGCCGACGGCAGCCGCGAGCCGCGAACAGTGGAGGGGTATCCACGCGTACGGGGTAAGCAGAGACCAGGGGCCTT
>OFGW01000047.1_pt1 | contig 8729 bp, 5 predicted proteins | sample 1521861 | NCBI WGS metagenome assembly OFGW01 (sample SAMEA2553414, study PRJEB24118) | soil metagenome
GTGTTCTGGCGCTCCAAGCCGATCTTCATCTTCCATCGCACGGCAAAGGAGATCGAAGAGGCCAAGAGCGTCAACGTGGCGAGCCTGCCGGATCCCGCCTCCGATGCGCAGCGCACCAAGCCCGGCCACGAGCAATGGCTCGTCGTCATCGGCATCTGCACCCATCTCGGCTGCACCGTCTCCTGGATGCCGAATGCGGAATCACCCGTCGCATCGTACACGGAATGTTTCTGTCATAACAGCATCTTCAATCCTGCCGAGGGAGCGAAGGTCCTGGCCGGCCCCGCGCCGATACCACTCGCACAGATCGGGGTGAAGGTGAAACAGGACGGGACGCTTGCCTTTACGGGCGATTTCAACGGACCGATCGGACCGCAGGTCTAGGGACGCGAGGACATTGCCATGATTTTTAAATGGTTGGATGAAAGATTGGAGCTCAAAAAGTTCAAGGAAAAATTCCTGAGCAAGACGTTCCCGACGCATCCTACGTTCCTGCTCGGAGAAACAGCATTGTTCTCCTTCGTTACCCTTGTCGCCACCGGCGTCTTCCTCGGGTTTCTCTATGAGCCTTCGACAAGGATGGTTTCCCTCTTTGGAGCGATGGTGCCGGCAGCCTATGCAAGCGTCGTAAGAATCGACCTGCTTCCGATGGGCATGATCATCAGGCGCATCCACCATTGGTCAGCCATGATCATGATAGCCGCCATACTTGCGCATCTCCTGAGGATCTATTTTACCTCGTCCTACCGGAAGCCGCGGGAGATCAACTGGCTCGTGGGCTTAAGCCTCTGGGGCACGGCGATGGTCGCGGCGTTTACCGGCTATCTGCTCCCCTACAGCCAATTCTCGGTGACCGCCACGTCCATTGCCTATTATATGGCAAAGTCGGTGCCGTGGGTCGGGGACTGGATGTCAAGGCTTCTCTTTGCCGGCGATTTCCCTTCGGACGGGACCGTTCCGCGCTTCTTCTTTATGCATGTCATGCTGATTCCCGCCACGCTGATCGGGCTCATTAGTACGCACTTTCTTATTCTGGTAAAACAGAAGCATACCGAGCCCCGGTCCAATAAGGACCGGAAGGAAGCCCAGGGCGGCAGGAGGCTTATCGGCATCCCCATCTGGCCCGAACAGGGCGTCATCAGCCTGTCGTTTTTCCTGTTCCTGATTTCGGTGGTTGTGCTGATGGCTGCCTATATCCCCTTGAACCCGATCGAAATATACGGCCCCCCGTCGCCGGGAACGCCCGTAATGAGGCCTGACTGGTATTTTCTTGTCGTATACGGATTTCTGAAGCTTGTGCCCGGCGACCTGGTATTTACCGTCCTGGGGGGGAAGATCACGCCCGAGACCATCGGCGGCGTTATCTTTCCCGCATCGACATTTGTCGTGTATGCATTGGTCCCCTTTTTCGACAGGTCGAAGGAGCCGCAGAACTATATGGAAAACCCCCTTCGGAGGCCCTTCATGACCTCACTCGGCGTGGGGGCGATTGTTTTTCTTTGCATGATGGTCGTCGCCGGGTACATCGACGTGCTCCATATCACGCCGAAAGCGATGATAGCCTATGCACTTGTCGCGACAGCCGCTGCCTGGAGCATCAGTTACACGCTCCTGCGCTGGTACAACGGAAAGAGAGGCCATTAATGTCCAAGCTTGACCGCGTCTTCCTGTGCGCCCTTCTCGTGTGCGGCGCATTCGTGTCCTCCCCGTCAGCGCGGGCCGCTGACGTCAAAAAATCCGGCAATTCCTGCGTCCGTTGTCATTCTCAACTGCCGGGCAGCAGCTTTGTCGGGGCAAAGTCCCACAGCTGGACAGGTTCGATCCATCAGAAACATGGAGTCACCTGTGACAAATGCCATGGAGGCAATTCCCGTGCATCTGAACAGAAAGAGGCGCACGCGGGCGTGCTCAGCTCAAGCAATCCCGGGAGCCCGGTGTACTTCAAGAATATCCCCTCCACGTGCGGCAAATGCCACGGAGCCGAGTTCTATAAATTCACCCAGAGCCTGCATTATAAGCGGCTTGAATCAGCGGGAAAGGGACCTGAATGCGTGACCTGTCACGGCTCCATGGTCACCAGTATTTTAACACCCGACACCATAGCCGCTGTATGCGAGCAGTGCCATAACGAGAGGATGGGCATCTTCCCCTATGTACCGCAAAAGGCGAAGGCGGTCCTGCTTCTGCTGAAGGAAAGCTCCTCTCTTCTCGACGCGGAAGCGGAGCTTCATCATCGTGCCGGAAGCGCCGAACAGACCCGCGCTCTGAGCGATGCCCGGTCGTTCCTGCATTCCGCCAGGCTGGATTGGCATAAGTTTGATCTTGACACGATCATCGCTGATTTGCAGGATGTGTACAAATCCCTGAAGAAGCTGTCACCCGCGGGCCCCCGCCGCTAAATTCTTCGATTGAAGCCTTCCTGCCGGAAAGGGAATTTACAAAACGATTTTTTGCGCAGAGACGCAAAGACGCCGGGCAAGAATGAGAGGATTTGCTTTTTTTCGCGTGTTTTGTTTATGCCCGTGTTTACGAGTGCGAAGGCGCGAGTGCAGGATACGGCTTTGCGCGAGATGCCTTAGCTTTGGTTTTTTGGTCACGTTTGTCCGGGTAAGGAGGATTGATTATGACCGAACAGCATAATTACGCTCCCGGATGGCCGGGCATCCCCGCACGCTGGACCTCAAGCGCGAAGAGCGGGGTCGGCACGTCGTTGAGCCACGCAAGCCGCGTCTGGTTCACTTTGAGCCACGGCATCCTGAACGAGATCTATTATCCCCGCGTGGACCAGGCGTGTACGCGCGATCTGGGCCTTATCGTCACCGACGGCCGGGACTTTTTCTCCGAGGAAAAACGCCACGCTTCATCCACGGTGAGTTATCCCGTTGAAGGCGTTCCGGCCTACCACCTGGCGAACACCGGCAAGGACAATCGCTACCGGATCGAGAAGGACATTATCACTGATCCCCGCAGGGACGTTGTATTCCAGCGGACCCGCTTCGTTGCTCTCAAGGGGAAAATACAGGACTACCGCCTTTACGCCCTGCTGGCGCCGCACCTCGGCAACCACGGCGCCGGCAATACCGCGTGGGCCGGAGACTACAAAGGCGTACCCATGCTTTTTGCAGAACGGGACGGAAGGGCCCTGGCCCTGGCGAGTTCGGCATCGTGGCTCAAGCGTTCTGTCGGCTTTGTCGGAGTATCCGATACCTGGCAGGATCTGATGCGACACAAGCAGATGACCCGGGAATACACCCGCGCAGAAAACGGCAATGTAGCGCTGTGCGGCGAAATCGACCTCGCCGCATGCGATGGAACGTTCCTGCTCGCGCTGGGCTTCGGCAGCAATGTTGCCGAGGCAGGGAACCGCGCCCTGGCAAGGCTCTACGAAGGGTTCGAATCAGCGCGGGACTTGTACATCGGCGAGTGGCAGGCGTGGCAGCGGACGCTGCCCATTATGGACAGCGACAAGAGCGATGCTCATAGCCTGTTCCGGGCGAGTACAACGATCCTGCGGACCCATGAGTCAAAACGCTTTCCCGGCGGCCTGATCGCGAGCCTTGCCATTCCCTGGGGTTTTTCCAAGGGCGACGATGATCTCGGCGGATACCATCTTGCGTGGCCGCGGGACCTGGTTGAATCCGCCGGAGGGCTTCTGGCCGCGGGTGCGCGAAAAGACGTTCATCGGGTCCTCCACTATCTTCAGGTCACGCAGGAAGGTGAAGGATACTGGCCGCAGAACATGTGGCTTGACGGCACGCCGTACTGGCACGGCATCCAGATGGACGAGACCGCTTTCCCCATCCTGCTCGTTGACCTGGCGCGGAGGGAAAAAGCGCTGGACAAGGGCGATATAGCCGGACTGTGGCCCATGGTCCGAAGGGCGGCAAGCTTTATCGTACGAAACGGACCGGTAACGCAGCAGGACCGGTGGGAGGAGGACGCGGGCTATTCGCCGTTCACGCTTGCAGCCGAGATAGCGGCTCTTCTGGCCGCCGCGGACCTTGCCGAGCTGAACAACGAGCCCAGGGCCGCAGTGTATCTCCGTGAGACCGCCGACACCTGGAACGCGAACATCGAACGCTGGGTCTACGTGACGGGCACGGAGCTGGCAAAGCTCACCGGGGTTGAAGGCTACTACGTGCGCATTGCGCCTCCGGAAACGGCAGATGCCGCGTCTCCGGCAGCCGGGTTTGTGCCGATCAAGAACCGGCCGATCGGCCAGAGCGCCGAGCCCGCCGTCCATATAGTAAGCCCTGACGCCCTGGCACTCGTTCGGTTCGGCCTGCGCGCTGCCGATGACCGGTGTATAGTCAATACGGTAAAGGTCATAGATTTCCTCTTAAAAGTAGAGACACCCGGCGGCCCTGTCTGGCACCGCTACAACGACGACGGCTACGGTGAACACGAGGACGGCTCTCCTTTTGACGGCACGGGCATCGGTCGGGAATGGCCGCTGCTTTCCGGCGAGCGCGCCCATTATGAACTCGCGGCGGGCCGGCGCGCGGAAGCGGAACGGCTCTGCAGGACCATGGAGGCCTTTGCCAACGAAGGAGGATTGATCTCCGAGCAGGTATGGGACAGCCCCGACGTCCCGGAGAAGGAGCTCTTTTTCGGCAGGCCGTCGGGTTCGGCCATGCCGCTTGTCTGGGCGCATTCCGAGTACGTGAAACTGAGACGGTCCTTGCAGGAGGGCCGGGTATTCGATACGCCCCCCCAGACCGTCGAGCGCTACCAGATCGAAAAAAAGACGTCTCCGTATTCGCTCTGGCGCTACAACCACAAAATCCGCACAATAAAAGCAGGCAGGACGTTGCGCATCGAGGTGCTGCAGCAGGCCGTGATCCACTGGAGCGCGGACTCCTGGAAAACAGCGCAGGATATCGCGACGCGCGATACGGACCTCGGCATGCATGTGGCGGACCTGCCTTCAAAGGACCTTGCCGCGGGAGGCACGATTATTTTCACGATCTACTGGCCTGAGCAGGCCAGATGGGAAGGGACGGATTATTCGGTCGGCATATCGAAAGCATGACGGATTATCTTGAGGGCGGTTCTTATGGACAGAAACGATCGATTCTCAAATTCACAAGGCGCAGCCTACTGGCTGCTGTTTCTGATCGCGGGCGTTTTCATCGGCGCATTTCTGCACAATTATATTCTTCCTGATCCGTATCCATCAACGACGATCCCCCGCGAAGCGACCGCTGACTTCAAGTTGCTGGCTGAGGCGTGGAACGCGATCGGGCAGCACTATGTCGACCGGTCCGCCGTGCAACCCCGTAAAATGACCTACGGCGCGATTTCCGGCATGGTTGATTCGCTGGGAGACACGGGGCACAGCGGTTTCCTGAGCCCCGAGATGGTAGAGGCTGAACGAATCATCGAGGCCGGGCAGTTTGCGGGGATCGGGGCAGAAATTCAGATGAAAGATGACAAGGTGGTGATCGTTGCGCCGATGGACGGATCGCCTGCGAAAAAAGCGGGTGTCAGGCCGGGCGATATCATCGTCAAGGTCGGCGGCGCGAAAACCGACGGTCTTTCGTTGCCGGAGGTGGTGCGGAAAATCATGGGACCGGCCGGAACGCACGTGACGCTTACGCTCAAAGACCCGCACACGGGAGAGGAAAGGACGCTTACGATCAGGCGGGCGACTATTACTCTTCACAGTGTCACGTGGCGCATGCTGCCGGATTTGCGCATTGCCCACGTGCGGATCGCGTTCTTCAGCAAGGGAACGTCGCAGGAACTGGAAAAAGCGCTTGCAGAAATAGGGCGGCAGAGGGCGCACGGGGTGGTCCTCGACCTCCGAAACGACCCGGGCGGGCTCCTCGATATGGCAATCGGAGCAGCAAGCCAGTTCCTGGAAGGCGGAAAAGTGCTGCAGGAAAAGGACGCGAAGGGGGGAGTACGAGCTGTCGCCGTGGAAACGAATGTCAGGAAGTGCGGGTTGCCCCTGGTTGTTCTGATCAACGCCGGAACTGCCAGCGCGTCGGAGATCGTTGCCGGCGCGCTTCAGGACGCGAAGCGCGCGGTCCTGGTGGGAGAGACAACCTTCGGCACCGGGACGGTCCTGAACCCGATACCCCTTTCGGACGGCTCGGCATTGCTGCTTGCCGTCATGGAATGGCTCACTCCAAATGGACGGACAATCTGGCACAAAGGGATTGTGCCCGATGTCAAGGTCGCTCTCCCGGCGGACGTACCGCCTCTGTTGCCCGAAGCTGAACAGGGAATGACCCTCGCGCAGCTAAAATCGAGCAAAGACGCGCAGTTGCTTCGCGCGATCGATTATTTGAACGAAAATAAACCCGCCGGGAGCAGACACGCTCCCGCGGGGTCTTTGTAACGGCAGAGAGAAGTATCTTGATCGGGAAAGCAACGGCCCGTTGGAAAATTGGCGTGATACCGTTCCGATACTCTATTCCGGCATACGTCAGGTGTTTCTTGGTCTGGCCGCAGCAGCAGCGGTCTTCCTGATAGGGCATGTAATCGGCGTGAGTATAACTGGATAATTATGCCAAAGAAGGAGAGAGAACGCAAAAATACATCAGGAAAACTGAGACGTCACTTTTCGGACGATCCTGAGAGGGGAATGCCGCTGTTTTGAAAGGTTTTTGGGATTTTGTCTAATTCGGCTTTGACAAGGTAAGGGACAAATTGATCTTTAGGAGATTTCAAAAGCAATATAATAGCTTCCTTGGAAAGATTGCGAAGTCTGATATCGCCGTTTTGCTTGATACTGTCCGCCAGCGCGTTCATGCTGCTGATTGATTGTCTCAACTCGCACACAGGCAACTCATTGCTTTTTGCCTTTGAAAATACGTTGGAGCAAAAATATTCAGCAAGCTCTTTCAGAATTTCTAAAGCCAGTTTATTTTGTTGCCTGTTAAGAATGTTAGGCGCCCCGCCTCCCGGATAATCTAAAAGATGCGTGTCGAGTAAATGTCTTGCGCTGATTCTCTTCTCGTCGTTCGTTGCGTGTATCGCATCTCTCAAGACATTGCTAAAGAGGCCGCTGATTCTCTTGTTCCGCAAAATAGGAGGATTACGCTTGATTAGTATGAGTGATTTTTTGTAAGCGGTTTGTTTTAAACTATGGATACTGCACGCGGCGTCCTGCATTTCATTTTCTTCCCAGGGCCCGATATAATATTCTAAAGACATTGCCCACATAATAGCGCTGAATGGGCAAAACTTAAAAAATATATCCCAAGAGTAAGCCATCCCGTTTATAAGATGAGGGATGTCGAAAAGGTCCAATTCTCTTTCAGACGTAAACGGATTTTTATAGCCGGGATAGGGGATTATTTCAACGTGACCGCCGAACGTGCCGGGCACATCGGCGACAGGATATATTCTGAGGTCTTTGCCGCCGAAGAAAAAAACTTCATATCGGGTGGGGTTGTAATCGCTGAGAACCGGAGGCGTAATTGCCGACCTGTCATAAAAGCTGAAATGAAACGGTATGTCTTCCTTCTTCTTCATGCTGCCGCCCTGGAAATCCGCGTCTCCCAAACCGTTATGAGTCTATGCTTCTTTTGCAACTGTGTCAATTACAAATTCGTAAAAACATAAGCCCCCGGTCGCCAGGAGCCGATTTACCTCAAATCCTCCAATATATAATTATACAATATGCCGGCGCGCTTTAGGGTGCCCCTGCGAGAAAAAAATAAAGGTGAGCCCTGTTCAAACATTGTTTTGATTATCGTCGCATTCTTGTGAACGGCGGGAGGAGGCGGCTATTCAGAGAACAGCAGCTCGTCATCTGCGACGGTTTCTCAGAGTTGTTCCGGTACGTGCTCTGGCCGGGGTGTAGTATGGCCACGGTACGAGATTTTTAGAGCAACATCTTTAAAATTATAAAAGAAATTGGCGGGAGAGCATGAGAATCGAACTCACCTCACCGTACTCACGCACGGTGACAGCGGATTTGAAGTCCGGGACGGGCACCAGCTCCGTAACCTCTCCCTTGTGAGAACAGCATGATTGGAAGTTGAAGATTGTACCCTGCACTCTTGAGAAGCATAGCCTGTATTCGCGCATCGCACTCGTAGGCACTGCCACAGGCTCGTCGGCGCCGGGCACGGATAAATTGGAAAGTGAAAATTACAACCGGTCGATGAATGAATTATACTTGAGACAAACGAGAACCGCAACTATATTTTGATTTCTTTCTTCCATGGCGATACCTTCGCAGCCAATTCCGTGTTGCGCCCGTTCACTCCTCATTGAGAATTGCCCCTTGTTATCAGAAGATTCACGGCCAAATCGAGCTCCCGATGGGCGCCGATCAGAACGACGATGTCGTCGGCCTGCAAAACGAAATCCGGCCCCGGGTTCGTGTTTGCCTCGCCGTTCCGGGCGACGGCAATGACTGAGGCGCCGGTGTTTTTCCGGATATCGAGGTCCCGGAGCGTTCTGCCGATTGCAGGCGCGCCGGGATCGAGCTGGACATTCTCCACGGTCGCGCCGGCGAAGAGCGCGGCAACGCGGCCGATGTTTTCCTGGTCCAGGGACAGACCGCGAAGCATTTTATAGCCTTCGAAGCGTACGAGCCGGATCTGATTGGCGATGACGTTGTTCGGAATGTGATATTCGTGGAGCACGCGGGAGAATATTTCTACGGAGGTCTCGAACTCCTCGGGGATCACCTGGTCCGCGCCGAGCCGGTAGAGCTCGTCCACCTCTGCCGCGTACCGGGTGCGGACGAGAATAAAGATGGCGCTGTT
>OFGW01000049.1_pt1 | contig 8683 bp, 5 predicted proteins | sample 1521861 | NCBI WGS metagenome assembly OFGW01 (sample SAMEA2553414, study PRJEB24118) | soil metagenome
CCCTGACGCAGGCACATGCTTCGATATCTTCCATTTTCTAAACCGGTAATTAAAGAGGTTTTTTTTGAGGGCCAGATATACCTTGTCCCGGAAGAAATCATCAAATCTGTTTTCCGATGGGCGGTGGGTCAAATGAGAAGACATGGAACGGCCATAGCTCCTTTTACCAGTTTCGGCTTTATGAGTACCCGGCATTCACGGGGAATACGCTTCAGGCAACGGCATACCCCTCTCTGTCCCGGGCCGTTTTCACAATCATACGGATTGATTGCAATGCGTCCCTCCCCCTCTGAACCCCGACATCAACCAAGGAGGTATCGGGTGCAGGTTGTCCCGAGTGTCGGCAGCCTAGGGAGGTCGGATCGGGCGATAGAACAGGCCGTGCGAGGGCGAGCCTGTCGGCACCGCCGATGTCCTTCAAGGCCATGCCGGTCCGGATGATCACGGTCACGGTGCGCATGAACCGTCCTTTTCACCGGCCTGCCGGAAGAAGAGGCGGTTTTACCGCGATGCCTCACGAGCAGGCGTCCGGCAGGTAGTCGCGTAATCCGGCAATTGATCCGAGAATTCCCGATTCATCCAAAAAAGAACATCGCCATTTTCAGGCATGCGGCAATAGGCGGCGATCAGATCGCGAAGATCGGAGTAAAAACCATAGTTCGCGACCAACTGCGCCACGGACTGCTCGTCGCGGACGGCGGCACGAAGCGCATTATTCGAATGTTCGATATAGGGCAGCACGTTCGCCTGGAATCGCGGCAAACGCCGTTCCGGGGGCACCGGACTCACCGCAGACTGCTTGTCGAAGTAGTGGAGGTCATCGGTATTGACTCTCGTCTCACTGCCGATCATTCGCGACATTGCCGCTTCATCGAGCCAGAAAAACCCGGCGAGGCGCGCTGTCGTATCGATCTGGTAGTACCGCGCCCTGAACCATTCGGGCAACCGGTTCAGCTTCTGTTGCATCCGCTGGGCATCGAGGGTGAACGGTTTGGGTGTCGCCAGAAGAAATGCCTGGTCGGAGCCGTAGATATACCAGAACGTGGAGTTGGGGAATACGCTCCGGAATGTGTTCAGGTGTATCTGGAACAGCTCTCCCCTCATATCGTATCCGACGGGCACCCACTGCGCGAATATGCCGTCGGGGAGAAGCCGCTTTTTGACGGACCGGTAGAATTCCTGCGTGTAGAGGATCCAGCTGTCGTAAGCGCGCGGATGGGTTGAATCACAAATGATCAGGTCATACTTCTTGCCGCTCGTTACCAGGTAGTTCCGGCCGTCGTCGTTGTGGAAGTGAAACCGGGGCTGGTGAAAAACATCCCCGTTCACCTGCGTAAAAAGATTGTTGATCCCCTCAATGTCGGGATTCAGATCAACCACATCGAGGGAAGCGACCTGATCGGAGGCCAATACGGATCCGGCCGTGATCCCGGCCCCAAAGGCGATCACCAGCGCATTCTTGGGCCCGTCGGACTCATGCATCATCACCGGCAGGGTTCCCAAAAGCTTGAACAATTGAGTATGCCAGTAGCGTGTTGAGGCTTCCTCAACGCCATTGAGGTACATGTCGCGGTAAGTGCCCAGGCTGGGATCCATCTGGTCGAGGACGGTAACGTTTGCAGCGCGTCCCTCGTGAACAAGCCGCACGTCCACAGATTGCGCTCGTGTCGCTTTCGCAATTTTCCCCGCATACAGAAGCATGATATTAGGAAGGGACACGGCAAGGATTACCGCGAGCGAAGCAACGCCCAGGACTGCTCCAGACCAGCGCAGCACACTCCTGCCCGGGGAGAGCAGGTTGATAATGCCCACGGCAACACATATGGTGGCCAGGCCGATAAGAACGCCCTGGAGCCCGATGAGGGGAACAAGGAAGTAGTTGATCAGGCCGGCTCCGAGCAGCCCCCCCGCGGTATTGAGCGCATAGAGGGTGGCGGCCTCGCGCGTCGCTTCGCCACGCTCCTCCGGTTGGAGCATCCGGATCGCGATCGGCAGCAAGGCGCCGATCAGGATCGTCGGAGCGGCTATCATACCCAGGCTTTGCAGGAGATTGGTTTCAGAGCCGGGGCCGGACCGCACCGCGTTCTTGGCCAGGAGGACAAAAGGCGTGCCGACCACAAGGGCTCCCGCAGCAAGCGCACTGAAACCAAAAAACGCATTGCTGTGTTTCGTGTAACGGCGCAAAACCCCGTATATCCAGGTTCCAAGCACGGCGCTGATGCCCGTTCCAAGGAGAAAGCCGGCCAGCACGAGGGCGAAAACCGACGCAACGTTGCCCAGATAGAGAATACCCAACCGCGTCAGGATCACTTCGTAAGCAAGCGCGACGAATCCTATCGCGAAGGTCGCGACATACAGGAAACGCCGCAAACCCTCGTCCGCCACGGGGCTGCTAACGGGGGCCGGCGGCGCCGCACTCTCCTCGCGGGAGGGCGATTTTTTTACTGCATTGGCCGCGAGCGCGCAAAGCGCGGCAACAATGTTGAGACCGAATGCGCAAATCAAGGTCGTCTGAACACCGAACTCGAACAGGAGATGGTATCCCGCCACGAAGGCGCCCACGGCCGCGCCCAGAGTGTTGTGACTGTACAGGAACCCGGTACGCGATGTGCGGTTCGACGGAGAATCGATGGCCGCTCCGGAGATCATTGCCGGGAACGTCGCACCCATCAAAAATGCGGGAAGGAAAAGCGCAGCCAGGCTCACAATCATCCGTATAAAGGTCAAACCGGCCCTGTTGGTAATGCTTTCCGCCAATGACGAGAAGGTTAGGGAGAGCAACTCGAACAGCGACGGCGAAAGGAGAATGTACGCGCCGATAACGATCTCCATCACTAAATAGGGGACCAGGGAAGGACGCCTGTTGCCGATGACCTTGCCCCCCGCATAACTGCCGAGCCCAAGTCCCGCCATGAACACGACAATGATCATGGCGGCGGCGCTCATCGAGTTCCCGACGACCACAATCAGCATCCGGTTCCAGGTGACTTCGGCGGTCAGGCTGCTCGCGCCGGAGGCAAAGAAGGCAACATAGATCGAGATCATAAAAATAAACGAGCGGATATTAAAAGCCGTCTTTAAACCAGAATTGCTTAACTTGAATTTTTGCATATTTTGAGAGACCTCCGCTCGGGGAAAAGTTTGTTATTATAAACCGGATTTTCCAAAAAGTAAATGGGTAACGCGGACGAGCTTTGCGTACTTCCAGGTTCACGGAGCGCCTCATCGCCCGGATCAGAGGACCGGCGTTCTGGGCAGGGACTCCGGGAGGAGAAGGCTGCTTCCCGCCGGAAGGCAGAATCAGGTTCCGCCCGGCGATCTTGTTTATTCGTAGCGGCCGCTCCAAAGGTTAAGCTTTATATAAAGCAACTCGACAAACGTCCACAAGGCATCCTTGATCGGCCTGACCCTGCTTTCCGGCGAGTTGTACCAGCTTATCGGCACTTCGTGAATGGAGTAGTGCAAAATGCGGGCTATGGACAGCAGCTCGATGTCAAATCCGAAACGGTTGACTTTCATGCGGCTGAAGATGTCTTTTGCGGCGCTGTGTTGAAACGCTTTGAACCCGCATTGGGTATCCTTGATATCATCGAGCAGAAAGGCCTGAATCAGAAAATTCCCGAGTCTCCCGAGTACGATTCGATATTTCGGCTGCCTGATGGTGATGTTACTTCCCGCGATGTAGCGGGACCCGATTACGACTGCGTATTCTTTCAGCAGGGGACTAAATTTTTCGAATTCTTCGATCGGCGTCGAGTTGTCCGCATCGGCAAAAAGGATATATTCCCCGCGGCTCTTTTCCACTCCGACCTTGACGGCGTACCCTTTGCCCCGATTGGGAAGATAGCGGACACAATACAGATCGCGGACCCTGTCTTTTAATGCATTGACGACCCCGGCGGTATCGTCACTACTCCCGTCATCGACAACAATGATTTCCCCGGTCATGCCTGTCCGTTCGAAATAACGACGAATGGCTTCGATAGTTGTTCCTATGCGTTTCGATTCGTTAAAGGCCGGGATGACGATCGTAAGGGCATGATCATGGTGTCCTGCGGCTGACAGGGGGCGGTCTTTCTCCGTGAATGTCCAGTTTTTGTTCGCAAGAAAATTCCACGTCAACACGATGACCGAGGTGATCAGTTTTGATGCGATATACCAAATGTCCAGAAGGTATACGAACAATGCCATGCAGATTTCAGTAAGAACAAGCCCCACGACTGACACAATAAAGAATTTGATGAACTGCGTTCTCACATTGCGGCTATTGTTGCGGAATGTCCAGACCTTGTTCAGGATGAAATTGTTGACAACGGCAAGGACAAAAGACATCGCCGCTGCAACGAGCACGGGAATATGAAGCAGGTCGACAAACACGTAGAGCGACCCCACGTCGAGCACTGTCCCGCTTGCTCCCACTACTGCGTATTTAAGGAACATCCAAAAGGCTTTTCGGTTTTGCTGATTCATACGATGCCTCTGCCGCTTATGAGTTGCTTCCGGGCCGAGGGGGCACTGAGGGATCTCGGCATCAGGCCACCCAGTAATTGAGCGCATGCGCCACGACGAACGCTCCCCGGAGGCTCAAGCTCGGTACGAGATAATACAGTTCTTCCTGTCTCAATTTGACCGAGAGAACCATGAACAGCGGGAACAGAACGACGACGTACTTTAGGGGAGGACATCAGGTTCCCCGACAGGCCGGAATGAACCCGAGAACCCAGGTGTAGCTGAAAAGCACTCTGTTCACCTGCTTGTGCGAAATAGCGACCTGCGCCAAAAACGCGAGGAAGCAGAGCCTGTCCTGAATACTGCGCCGATACGGTGAAGGTGGTAAATCGACGCGAGAAAGGAATAAAGTGCCGTCCTCTCCCCCTTACTGCGTTTTCCCGCTTCCCCTCGTATCGACGGTCCTGCGGCCAGCGGGCATCATCGAGACTGCCCGATCCAAGTCGCTGCGGAACAGGGGCTCCGCAGGGTTCAGCCGCACGGCGGTCTCCAGATGGGGTATGGCCGCGGCCGGCCGCCCCTTCTCGAGGTACGCCGTCCCCAGGTTATACTGGGCATTCGCGGAATCCGGTTGCAGTTGGACGACGATGCGAAAATGCTCAATGGCCTTTTCCAAAGCCCCCGAATCGGCATAGGCAGCCGCAAGGGAGGAGTGGGCACCGACATCGTCGGGCTGCAACCGCAGGGCAAGCTGGTACTGTTCTATGGCCTCGTTGATGGATCCCTTGGCCTGATAGGCCGCACCCAGGCTCTTATAAGCCACGGCAGCCGGCTGCAGCCGGATCGCGGTCCGGAATTCTTCTATCGCCTCGTCGACCTGTCCTCGGAAATTCAATGTACAGGCAAGGTTATAGTGGGAAACGGCGCTGCCGGGCGACTTTCCCACCACGTCGCGCCAGAGGTGTTCATCATCTTTCCAGATACCGTTTCGCTGCACCGTGCCGAGGGAGTAGAGAGCTGTGACGAGGGCGATGGCCGCAGCCAGGGCAACGGACCACCGCGGCTTATGCAGCACGACCTGGCCCGCAAAGAGAGCAACGAGGAGCACAAAGCCGAAGGACGGAAGATAGAGGTACCGCTCGGCAAAGGTGTTTTCGCCAGTACCCGGGATGTAGAGGGCCGGCAGCAAAGGTACCAGCACCAGGGCAAGGGCAAAAAAAGCCTGCCGGTTCTTTCTCCAGGACAACAGAACAGCGACGGCAAAGACCATGACGGTGACCAGGGAAAGCAGGCCGTTCGGCTCAACGATGGAGGAGATCGGTGAAAAAACATGGTATGCGTTGAGGTGTGTCGGGAGAAGAAGTTTTCCCAGATACTGCCGGAACAGGGGGAAGACATTGATCAGGTATTCATGGACACTCAACTCGCCGTGGCGCCTGACGGGTGCAAAACCGCCGAGGGCATTGACTCTCAGGATGAAATAGACGGCTGCAACTCCGAGATAGGGAGAATATCTTTTCAGATAATCAAGGGGGGGGCGGAGCGCCTCCCTGCTGAAGGAGTAATCGTAGGCGACAAGAATGAGAGGGAAGGTCAGGGCCGGCTCCTTGCAGAGGGTTGCCAGAAAAAAGGACGCTACGGAAAGAAGGTATAGGGTCTTCTTATACACACGCCTCTCTGTGGAGAGGATGTAGAGATAGAGGGCGAGGAGGAAGAACAGGGTAAACGAGAGGTCCGTGACACCCCCCACCCAGGCAACGACTTCGGTATGAATGGGGTGGACAGCGAATAACACGGCCGCTATAAAGGGCGGCATCGTTGTGAAGGATGATGTTCGATTGGCCATCCGGAAAAGCCGGAAAGAGATAAGATACACAAGGACGGTAACGCCGGCATGGAGCAGGATGTTCACGAAATGGAAGCCCCAGGGTGCGAGGCCAAAGAGATAATAGCTCAGCATGAAGCTGATGTGCATGAGTGGCCGATAATAGTTGGTGCTGATTCCCTGAAATGCCCAGACATTGGTGGAAAATATCTCCGGGATGAACCGCAGCTCCCTGATCCAGGGATTCTGCACTACCTGGGGCACGTCGTCATAGACAAATCCGTTGACCAATGTGTTGCCATAGACAGCAAGAGACACTGCCACGATAAGTAGAATCGGGAACAAGGAGGGTACTTTCGGCGGATAATTCCGCGCTGTCCCTGTTGTCTGTTCTTTGCATGGTATTAATATTGAATCGTTCAACATCTGATTTCCCTTGAGGTTCCTGCCATTCTGCAGACGGCGTTTGCAGTATTCTTGCGTGATCCCTGGTGCACGGTGATAAGGCAGATGGCCGAAGCCGCGCTCGTCACTACCGGTAAATCCGCCGCGCGATTCAGTTCCCGCGCCCTCGATTCACGGTATCCCTGCACGCGCATCGTGATGACACCGTCTTTTTCCAGAACCGGTAAAATAAATTTTGTAAGTGACCAAAGTGGGTAGTATTGACCGAATTCGAGGAACAAGTCGTCACGCCAGATGAACTGATAACGATTTAGTGAATTGCAGGAAGCCCGAGGCGTTGCGAATTCATTCTCTTAATATTATCCAGCTTTCGTGGACGGGGTATCGAAAATATTGAAATTGTTATTCCTAGAGTGCTTGCATTTTTTAGTCCTGAAGCTGCATGTTATTGATAATGCATATGCTGGAGAAGAAACAGCCTCCTTCATTCGCCGCGAATATCCACAAAAATTGGTGAAACAACCAGTCCTTTCAGGCGGTTTCACCAGATTTAGAATGAACCAAGGCTGTCTTAGTCGACAAAACCCATCCAAAGTGTGTGAATTTCCGGGCATTCGTGATCAAATTTTAACTTTAGCTTCTGAGTACGGAAATTGCAAGTGCATTAACATTCATAATGTCTTCGTACGGTCAGGGTATTTAGAGAATAATGACGAAAATTTTGCTGGTTGACGACGAAAATCTTATCTTGTACTCCCTTGCCGCGACGCTCAGACACGACGGTTCCGAGGTAATAACCGTTGCGAGCGGGAAAGATGCGCTCAGCGAAATACGTCATTCGCCGTACGATATCTGTTTTCTCGATGTTAATCTCCCCGACGCAAACGGCTTCGACCTCATGAAAACCGTGCGGGAAATTTCCCCGGCAACCAGGATCATTATTATGACTGCGGTGGACCTCAATGATGTACAGATGAGATACCTGCACAATAACGCCTGCCGTTTCCTGCCGAAACCGTTCAATCTAGAGGATGTGCGGTCGCTCGTGTATGATATCTCCAAGCCGGAGGACGCGGCAGCTCACGAAGCATAGCTCCTTGCCCCCGAAACCTCATCGGGGGAAAGACGGGGCCACGGCCCTTACCCGCCTTTTTCTAACCCGAACTTTTTTACTTGGTACCGCAGGGTGTCATAGCTGACCTGGAGGAGCTTGGCCGCCTGCGTCTTGTTGTATTTTGATCGTTCGAGCGCCTGCCGGATAAGGCTCTTCTCGACTTCCTCGAGGGAAATTCCCGTTTCGGGAAGAACGAAGCTGCCGTCGTTCCCCTGCACCGGGTTCCCCGGCGCGCCGGTCAGCCAGCCCGGCAGGTGCCGGGGGAGAATGACCTCGGCGTTTTCCAGGACGACAAGCCGCTCGACGAGGTTTCGCAGCTCCCTGACATTGCCCGGCCAGGAGTACGACATCAGGATCGCCTCTGCTTCAGGGGAAAAGCTCTTGATCGCCCTCTTATTATACTGCGCGGTAAAGGAAGCAAGAAAACTTCCCGCAAGTATGGAGATGTCCTCTTTTCTCTCCCGCAGGGGAGGAACCTGCAGATAGAACGTGCTCAGCCTGAAGAAAAGATCGCCCCGGAACTCGGCCGTTTCCACGGCTTCTGCCAGGTTCTTGTTCGTCGTGGCGATTACCGTTGTATTGAGGGGAATTTCTTCGCTTCCGCCGACATGCCGCACCGGCCTCTCTTCCAATACCCGCAGGAGCTTCGCCTGGATACTCAGCCTCATGTCCCCGATCTCGTCGAGAAACAGCGTGCCCTTGTCCGCCAGCTCAAAGCGGCCGATGCGATCCGCGCGGGCATCAGTGAACGCCCCTTTAACGTGCCCAAACAGCTCGCTTTCGAAAAGACTCTCGGACAAAGCGCCGGTATTCACCGTAACCAGCGGTTGCGAAGCCCGAGGGGAAAGCGCATGCAGCGTTTGTGCGCAAACTTCATTCCCGGTTCCGTG
>OFGW01000050.1_pt1 | contig 8669 bp, 7 predicted proteins | sample 1521861 | NCBI WGS metagenome assembly OFGW01 (sample SAMEA2553414, study PRJEB24118) | soil metagenome
AGCGACGTGTGAGTGGCCGTACGCTACGACGTGGGTCTGGTGGTGGAGTGTTAGGCAACGATCGTGGTCAAAACGGACGACAGGAGAATGCTGACTTTTCGGGATTTTGGTTGTCACGAGTTTGAAGGTGCGGGCGCAGTCGATCCAGTAGGAGCGGTACTGTCTTTTCTTGGGGGATTTTTTGAGCTCTGCCAGGCGCCGGGAGGCGACGGCATACATGCGTCCGGCTTTGGGGTTGTAAGCCGAATGCGCGGGAGCAGCGAAGCAAAGCCCGACGGTGCAAGCCGCTAAGGCTGCGATAAAGAACCAGACTCCTCTCATCGTAATTTTCCTCTGATCACGCTGAAAATATCCGTCTTCATACGTTCACCCTGGTCTTCCGCTGATCTCGGAAGTATCCTTCTGACCGCCGTCGGGAAAGAACTATCACTGTTCTTTTTGCTGTTCATTATCAGTCTTCGCAATAATTGAGCCGGTATGATTCCGGCAAGAATGGCGATAACCGTAAGTCTTCTGCGTTTGTATCGCCTGCCGACAGCCTGATGCGGAAATATTCGCGAAATCCGGAAACGCCTTCCAGGAATCAAGCGCCTGTTTCACGCAAGCCGCACCGGGGGCGTCAGACGAGAACAAGCCACAATGGCATTCGGGAACGCCACTACGGACCTTCATTCTTTCAAGAAAGTGGTATTAAGAAAAAAGAGTCGGGGGAGAACTGCCGGATCTCGAGAAACGGATAGTTGAGGAACGAGATCGCTGTGAGGGGACAACATGACGGCTCATGACCATGAGCCGGGAAGAGCTTGTTTCGGTGTTGAATAGTATTGTCTGAAAATCTTGCTGAAGGCCGGCCGGTCCCTTGCCGGTGAAAAGACCATCAATAGTCGGAGCTAGAAATTCAGATTGCCTCGCCTCCTTGAATTGCCGCCAGAGAATTATATCAAAGAGAAAAAGAGTCGCCTGCCCGTGGCCGTCCTCTCGAAAGAGGAAAGACGCATTGTCCCCGGCATCAGGCTGCCTCGTGGAAGCAAAGGACGATACCGGCGGTACGATAAACAACGCGAAGTAGGCCAGCAAAATGCCGGCAATAATTTTGTTCACAGCAGATCGAAACATATTCGTACTGTAACCCTCTATGATTTCCCGTGCAACAAAATTCTGACGTGCGGCCGTATTTTTAGATCTTCACCTTTTTTTCTCATTGCTTTGCAATCGTTCTGATGAGGTTATTGGTTAAAAAAACAGGGTGTCGAAGGGAATGGCGGCCCTTCGAACACCCGGATGAGAAGACAACCTAAATAAGGGAGAATTTATGTCGCCTTCCCGAACTCTTCTCGAGCTGCTATTTTCAACTTCCTTTCCATAAACCCGAGTTCTGTTTCGTATCTTCTGATCCGTACAGCCGGGTCTTTAACCCGGGGAATTTGAGCCCACATTATTCACTTGCCGCGAAGTCGTCTCTCCTGTTCTTTTGCCAGCAGTTCTCGGCGCCCTCGGTACAAATCGGCTTTTCCTTGCCGTAGCTGATGAGCGAGATACGGTTGCTTGAAATGCCCAAATCGGTCAAATATCTCTTCGCACTCGCTGCACGCCGCTGACCGAGGGCCTGGTTGTACTCAGCCGTGCCGCGTTCGTCACAGTTTCCTTCGATTCTGACCTTCACCGTCACATGGGCCTTCAACCATTCCGCGTTCGCCTTCATCGCGTCCTTCGCCTCATCACGGATGAAGGTTTTGTCGAAGTCGAAATAAACGGGCTGAAGCCCGCCGTTCGGCGCTGCGGCGCCCTCCCGTGCCGTTTGAGACGCCGCTGCTATGGAGGCCGCCTCGGAAGCGGAACCGCCCGCTGACGACGCGGCGGCAGCCGCCTCCTTTTGACCTTCAGGCGTTGCCGTCACATCCGCCTTCTTGGGGCATCCCCAGAGCGACAAAAGTCCTGCGATGACGAGGACTGCAAGGGACATCGTTATTGTGCGTTTCATGAATTATTCCTCCCTGAAAAACCAAATATTAGATTTCCGGACGCGCTCCGGACGCGCCTGACGAACCTCAGCCGGCGCAGGCGCTAACCGGGGATCGTCAGGGAAAGACCGCCTCACAGGGCGTTATGAAATGAATTCGGCTAGAAGAAAGAGACTGGCGGCGAGAGCCCCGTGTTGAGAGCAAGATACCCGTCGGTATCCTGATGGGCCGGGCGCTTGGTGAGTTCGTATTCGTGGAACGATTGGGAACCCTGTTCAGAGTCTGTGGGAGGAAGGTCCTCGGTCTCGTGAAGCGGCTTGGCCAGGACGTGTTCGCGCAGAACCGCGCGTCTTTTCCTGACGAGGACCACGTCGTCGCCCTCCTGTGCGTCTCCGCAAGGCGCGTCATCATTGATGAGAGAAGAAAAAAGCACATTCACCCAGACGATGTCAGTTGAGGAGTGCTTGCCCGCAAGGAGGCGGGCGCCCCCCCCATTGCCGTCTCCCTCCATGGCGCACAGGTGTATGGGGGTGAGCGCATAGATCGCGTAGAGAAGCAGAATAGCGACCCGGCCCATATGTCTGACGTTCCACAGCATGAAAGCTATGCTATCACAGTATCCCGTTCAGCACAACGATTTTTTATCCGCTCCGCCCCTTCTCCTCGCGAACATGCACGGTCCGCTGCGGGAAGGGAATTTCTATGCCGGCTTCTGTGAATCGCTTGAAAATCCTTTTCCGGAGTTCATGCTGGGCAAGGTACTGGTCGGTGAATTCGGCCACCTGGCAGATGAGAGTGAAATCGAGCGAACTCTCGCCAAAACCGGGAATGAAGCGGACGAAGGGTTCGGGGTTTGACAAGAGTCCGGGGATATCGGCAGATCCCTTCTTCGCTTCTTCAACGAGGATGCGCTCCACCTCGTCAGGGTCGGCGTCATAGCTGACGCCGATGGGGATGAGCAGAGACATCCTTTTTTCCGGCAGGTAGTAGTTCGTGACCACGCTCTGGGCCAGCTTGCTGTTCGGAATTACAACCATGTTGTTCGGCAGCATCCTGACCCGCGTGGTCCGCCAGGTGATGTCCTGGACATATCCTTCCTGACCGGTCTCGAGCTTGACAAAGTCCCCCACCCTGATGGACTTTTCCACGAGAATATGGATGCCGGCGAAGAGGTTAGCCAGCGTGTCCTGGAGCGCCAGGGCCACGGCAAGGCCCCCCACGCCCAGGGCCGTAATGAGCGGAGTGATGGATATCCCGAGCACGCTCAGCATGATCAGCAGGCCGATGACGATAATGAAGGCTTTGAGCAGGCCGTATGCAAGCCCGGTGGTCGGAAGCGGGAGGTTCGACTGCCGGTTGTAACTCTTGAATATCCTGCCCGAGAGGTTGGAAACCGCGAGGGTAACGGACAGGATGACAATGACATGGATGGTCCGGCTGATATAGAAAATATAGCGTTCAGGGAGATCGGAAAAAGCGACCCCGAGATAGATGCCCAGGGCGACGGCCCAGAAGATGGACGGGGACCGGAGCGATGTTACAACCAGGTCGTCCATCTTCGTTGCCGTCCGTTCCGCCCACCGGCGAAAAATCCTGAAGGAAACCGCCCTCACGATCAACAGGACCGCGCAGGAAATGACGGCCGCAACAAGAGGGATGAACAATCTGTCAAACATGGTGTGCATTAATATACCTCACTGTGCAAGCCTTTGAAATGAAGTGATAACGTATCGTCGAATTTTGTTCCCTGGTCTGTCCGGGCATCTTTCCCGGACAAGATGCTGCTCCGGCTGCCACCACGCTGCCGCGACCGTCGTCCCTACGCACTCCGTCCTTCAATCAGCAGGATCTGAAGGTCCATCACGTTCGTTCCCGTGGGTCCCGTTATCAGGTGGTGACGTTCACCGGTCAACGCATCGAGTTTATTGAAAAACGCATAGGAATCGTTGTTTCCCAAATAGGTCTCCGGATGGACGCCGAAGCTACGGGCCCGTTGCACCGTTGATCCGTCTACGACGGCGCCGGCGGCGTCTGTGGGACCGTCGGTGCCGTCGGTGCCCGCGGAAAGCAGGGCCACGCCGTCCATGCCGTCGATCTCCAGGGCAAAAGCCAGTGCCAGTTCCTGGTTGCGCCCTCCCCTGCCCGTGCCTTTTACGGTCACCGTGGTCTCACCGCCGGAGAGAAGACAGCGCCGCTCTCCGGGTCTCGCAAGATCCCGCGCACGAAGCGCAGTCTGCGCCAGAAAACGGGCCGCATCCCTGGCCTCTCCCTGAAGTTCCCCGGTAACGACCTCCGGGGCGAAGCCGAGCTGCCGGGCCTTTTCTTTTGCCGCGAAAAGGGCCTGGGTGATCCCCCCGATGATCACATTCCGGGTCTTGTGCAGGCACGAATCGCCGCTCTTCACCGTCTCCGGTTCCTGCCCGCCCATTCCGCGCGCAAGAAACGCCATTACCCGCGGCGGCATTTTCTCTTTCAGCCCGTATTTCCCGATCACCGCCACGGCATCGGCAAAGGTCGTACTGTCACGGGTGGTCGGCCCCGATGCGATCACGTCCAGTTTGTCTCCGATCACGTCGGAGAGGATCATCGTGACGATCTGCGCCGGACACGCCGCTTTCGCGAACCTGCCTCCTTTGACAGCGGAGAGATGCTTGCGCACGGCATTCAGCTCTCCGATGGAGGCGCCCGCCTTCAGGAGAAGGGCCGTCACTTCCTGTTTATCCGCCAGCGTTACGCCGTTCACCGGCGCCACGAGCAGCGCGGAAGCCCCGCCTGAAAGCAGGCAGATGACAAGGGCCTTCTCGTCAACAGCCTTCACTATCTCAAGCACCCTCTTCGTTCCTTCAACCCCCGCCTCGTTCGGAACCGGATGGGAAGCCTCCGCCTGCTTGATGGTCCGGAGCAACGCAGTATGGCCTTGTTTCACGATGACCAGTCCGTCGGAAATCCGGTTGCCGATTACGTCTTCGATCGCCATTGCCATCCGCGCCGTGGCCTTTCCGGCGCCTACAACGACGATACGGCTGAATGTATCGAGATCATAAGCCGCCCCGGCGACATGGAGTACGGCGCCCTCGATCTTTACAGCTCTGCGTACTGCGTTGTAGGGATCGACAGCAGCTAGCTCGGCATTGAAGATGCCGATCAGATTCTGGTTTTGATTAATCCGGCTATTGATCTGGACCTCCCTCCCGACAACATTCCGAGGCATCCATCTCGAGTAATTTTAGCACAGCTTCGTTCCATCCCGCGGGCCCTGTCTTATTCGTCCGGTAAATACCCGGGATGTTTATCCTCGGATCGTAGCTGCCGTCCGCTCTCCGCATCAGGACAGGACGATCAACAGCAAGGAGAAAGGCAAGGTCATTCAGACTGTCCCCGAGCCCCACGATCGTCACCGGTCCGTGTTGGCGATCGAACATCGTTCGCAGGAGTTCAGCTGCTTTGCCCTTATGGTGATTTCCCATCAGGTGATAGAAACGCCCCTGTGTCCACCGGAGGCCGGATGATTCGATCGCCTGGAAAAAACGCTCGTCCGGCGGTCCTTCGAACACGAACGGCTCTTCATACTCCCTGGCCAGCGCCAGCACGGCCTCGTCCTGGGAAAGACCGGTCAGCGAAGCGACTTCACCCGGCGTCATGTCGCCGAAACCGGTCGCCCTGATGCCGAGTTCGCTCCGAAGCTCGCAGAACCTCCTGCGAATCTCGTCGTAGGGCGTTCCCAGCGATATGACCCAATAGCCGTCTCTCGTGACGCCGCCTTCCACCGGAAACGGGAAATAACCTTCTGGAATGAATATTCCTCCGCCATTTTCCGAGACGAACGGATGTCGATTGCGGAGGCGCTCCCGGTAAACCTCCAGTTCGGCCCGCGTTTTGCTGGAACAGAGAATGAGGGGTATCCCGCGCTCCTGAATCAGTTGTAATGCCGGCTGCGCCTCCGCAAATGAGTATGTCTTTGGGTGGAGCAGAGTCCCGTCCAAGTCGGTTATAATAATGAACCTCTTCATCATCCTCTACCCCGCAGCGTATAGAGAAAATAAATATTTACGATATATCCGAAGATCAGCGCCAGGGCATCCCATCCGAGCCTCAGGAATGCCTTTTTCTCGAGACGGTAGGTGAGGCTCACCATGGCGATACCCGTCATGATACCCGCCATAAACCCCGTGATCGCGTGCTTTTGCGATATATGTGACAGAAGCGGCCCCTTGGCGTAAAAAAGATCATCAATTGCAAGAATGAATATGTTGAACAGGTTGCTCCCGAATAGATTTGCGATGGCCATGTCGGCAGCGCCGATTCTGAGGGCGGCAACGGACACAACCACCTCGGGGAGCGAAGTGGTCAGGGCAATAAAGATCGTGCCGACAAAGCTTTGTCCCAGCCCGGTCTCCTCCGCCAGCCTGTTGCCGAGAAAAGGCAGCCAGGCGGCTGCGCCTACGATGACCAGTGCGTTCAGAGAGTATTTGATCACGGCTGTCCGCGTGGGCAGATGGTCGTACCGTGCGGCCACCGCGATCTCGCCTACGAACGCCGCAATCTTCTTTTTGTCGAACAGGAAAACGCTCCTGATGCCGATGCCGTATATCACCATGATCGCCGGAGTATACAAACCGACGACGCCGAAGGACGGGATAAGGTCATGGGCAAGGATCGAAACAGCGGCAATGCCGATCAGGACCACGCCGAAGCCCGCTGAAAGAACATGACCGTGTTCGGCCTTGGAAAATATGGGCGTAGGTCCGTGAAGCATGTCCATAAGCGATATGATCGCCAGGTTGAACACGCAACTGCCCATGATATCGCCGAGGGCAATATCGGGGGTATTTGCAAAAGCGACAGAGCTGATGCCCGCGATCAACTCAGGCAGGGACGTGACACTCGCCATGAGAATGAGCCCGATCCACGCCCTGCCGAGCCCGGTCTTTTCAGCGATTACGTCCCCGTAGCGGGACAGGTTCGTCCCGGAAACGACAATCAGCGCAGCACAGAGAATGAATTCAAGCCAGGACAAAACCATACTTTCACCATTAATTCCGATGACGTCATTTTTTTTCTCCGTCCCCTCTCATCACGAGACGCATTGCCAGGGGAGCGAGCAGGGTCGTCAGGGCCACGACGAATACAACCACGGCATAGGCCGCATCATCGAAAATCCTGCTTCGTTTCCCCACCTCGGCGAAGATGAGCCCCACCTCGCCCCGGGGGACCATGGCAATGCCTGTTGAGAGCTTCTCACGAAAGCCGCCCGGGGCCCAAAGGCCGCTGACCATCTTGCTGACCACGGCGACCGCGGCCAGGGTCCCGGCAAAGGCCCAGAACGAAGCGGAGGACAGGTCGATCACGCGCAGGTTGATGGAGACCCCCACCATGACGAAAAACACCGGAACGAACAGATCGATGATGGGCGTCATGCTCTCCTCGATCTTTTCCGCGAGCTGACGACTATAATGATCGATGCTCGCTCCCAGAGGAAGGAAGAAGCGCCGTGCCAGCGCGATCCCCGCGGCAAAAGATCCGAGGATCTCCGGCGCTCCCACCTTGTGGGATATGACCGCAAGTCCCAGAATCAGCGAAATGATGAGCGTAGGAATCATGCCCTTGGTCCTGCCGGATGACGCCAGTTTTGCCATAAGCGGGACGAACAGTTTTGCCAGCACCGGGGCGAGCAGGAGAAAAGCGCAGATGAAGACAAGAATCCGCACTGTGGCCGGAATGCTCACCGTTCCCTTCACGGCAAAGTCATAGAGCACCGCGAGCACGACAACGCCGATAACGTCGTCCAGCACCGCGGCGCCCAATACGATCCGCGCCATCCGCGTGTTGTGCCGGTTCAGGTCCTTCAGGACCCGCACGGTGATGCCGATGCTGGTCGCCACAATGGTTCCGCCCACGAAGAGGGACGGGATCGTCGCCATCCCGAACCAGCGGGAGGAGACCCAAAACCCCAGCGCCGCGGGAACGGCCACGCCTGTCACTGCTACCAGCGCAGACCGGACCCCTTCCTTCACCAGTTGACCCACGTCGGTCTCGAGTCCCACCTCGAACAGGAGCAGCAAGATGCCGATCTCAGCGATCAGGTTCAAGGTGGCATCGGGAGACACAAAACCCAGAACACTGGGCCCGATCACGAGGCCCGCGACCACCTCGCCGAGGACCGAAGGGACGCTCAACCTGCTGAAGACTTCTGCGCAAAGCTTCGCAGAGAGAAGGATTACGAGCAGCTTAAGGAAAAATTCCGAGACTTCCAAGAGGACCTTCCTGGCAGACAAAATAAAAAAGGCTAACAAAAGCATCTTTTCTCAAAATGCTCACTGCTAGCCTACTTTCCCGAAATACACCAGCCGCAGGTTACTTCCGGGCGCGTCAGTCCGCAAAACGGTGAATTTGTGTGATCCGTGATCGTTCCGGAGAAGCCTCTCCCGGATCACTCTGAAATACAGTATACAGGAGACTTAAAAAAAAGTAAAGCAAGGCCGGGAATCAATCCTCCGCGCAAGCCGACCGGCGACGGAAAAGGAGGACGACGGCGAATCATACCCCGGGAGCACAAAAAAGGCGGCTTTTCAGCCGCCCTGCTATAGTTTTTTTTCAGATGTGTTCCGGCTGTGATTAATGCCCGCCTACTTTCAGCAATCCGCTCGCCGCGAGGGCCAAAACAAGATCTTCAACTACGGCAATCACGACATACTGGGTGTCCTTCTT